>Ga0299912_10000718_pt1 | contig 27246 bp, 23 predicted proteins | sample RVTome_2_FD_207667 | JGI IMG/M metagenome (GOLD analysis project Ga0299912, IMG submission 207667) | Soil microbial communities from uranium-contaminated site in the Upper Colorado River Basin, Wyoming, United States - RVT95D214 (version 2) ... | reverse complement strand
GTGATATAGAGGGTGATGAGTTGGGAGAAGATTAAACCACCAACCACAGCGAGTCCAAGAGGACGGCGAGCCTCTGCGCCTGCTCCGTATCCAAGAGCAATGGGCAAGGTTCCCATGATGGCGGCCATGGTGGTCATCATGATGGGACGGAAACGGATGAGACAGCCTTCGTAGATCGCATCCTCAGGGCTTTTCCCCTGATTTCTCTGTGCATCCAAGGCAAAATCAATCATCATGATGGCATTCTTTTTCACAATTCCGATTAGCATGACGATCCCGACCATGGAGTAGATGTTCAGGTCTGTTTTGAAAACCAGAAGCGTCACCAGAGCCCCCAATCCGGCGGATGGAAGACCCGAAAGAATGGTGAGAGGATGAATGAAACTCTCATAAAGGACCCCGAGAACAATATAAATAATCACGATCGACATGATCAATAGGAGACCCATGCCCTGTAAGGATGTCATAAAAGCCTGGGCTGTTCCCTGAAAACTGGTGCTGATGGTGGCAGGCAGTGTGGTCCTGGCTACCTTCTCAACTGCGGTTACAGCATCTCCTAAAGAGACACCCGGTTTGATGTTGAAAGAGATGGTCACAGAAGGAAGTTGTCCCAAATGGTTGACAGAAAGAGGCCCAAGACCACGTCTTAGATCAGCTACCGAATTCAAAGGGACTAACTGGCTCGTGGAGGATCGAATGTAAAGCATGGAGAGAGCAGAGGGGTCCATCTGATATTGCGGTTCTAATTCGATGATGACCTGATATTGGTTGTTAGCAGTGTAGATTGTTGAAATCTGTCTCGCCCCATAGGCGCTGTAAAGAGCATCTTCGATCTGACTGGCAGTCACATGAAGAGCCGAAGCCCTATCCCGATCGATCTCAATATTGACCTGCGGGTTGTTGATTTGCAGATCACTGGATACATCCTGAAGGATTGGCAGCTCTCGTATCTTCGCTTCAAGAACAGGAGCATGCTCATAAAGTTCCTTGAACTCTGGGCTCTGAAGCGTGAATTGGTACTGGCCTTTGGTTAATTGCCCTCCGATCCGAATAGGAGGGGGGTTTTGAAGGAAGACCTGAATTCCTGGAATTTTGGCCAGTTTGGGGCGTAACTCCTGAATCACCTCATCCGCATTCAGCTTCCGTTGAGACCGAGGTTTTAAACTGATGAAGATCCGACCCAAATTGCCTGTCGGTGACGGACCTCCTGCTCCAGCGGTTGATGAAAAGCCCTCCACATTCGGATCCTGCCCAACCACCTCCATCACAGCGAGTTGATGTTGTTTCATGGATTCAAAAGAAATTCCCTGTATAGCTTCGGTGAACCCCAAAACCTGACCAATGTCCTCGCTCGGAAGAAATCCATAAGAGAAGATCGTGAAAAGGCCAATCGTGATCGCTAAGATCAGGTTCGAGATGATGATCGTTGAAAGGCGATGGTTCAAAACGAATCTAAGACTCCACCGGTAGGCATGAAGCATCTCATCGAAAAAGCGCTCTGAGGTCGTATAGAGACGGCCATGTCTTTTTTCTCCGGCCGGCCTAAGAAAGCGGCTGCAGAGCATGGGTGTAAGGCTCAGAGAAACAAAACCTGAAACCAGAATGGCCACACCAATCGTCACCGCAAATTCGTGAAGCAATCGGCCGACGATCCCGCCCATGAAAAGGACTGGAATAAAAACAGCGACTAGGGATAGTGTCATGGACACAATCGTAAAGCCGATCTCCCTCGATCCATTGAATGCTGCTTGGAGAGGCTTTTCTCCCATCTCCATGTGCCGGACAATATTTTCAAGCATCACAATGGCGTCATCGACCACGAAACCCACCGAAAGCGTCAAAGCCATCAAAGAGAGATTGTCCAGGCTATAATTCAAAAGGTACATGACCGAGAAGGTGCCGATGATCGACATGGGAAGCGCCAAGCTGGGAATGATGGTGGCGGATAGATTGCGCAGAAAGAGAAAGATCACCATGACAACCAGGCAAATGGTCAGAAACAGGGTGAGTTGTACATCATGGACCGATTCACGAATCGATACAGAGCGATCGAACAGGATATTCAGATTGATGGAGCCTGGCATTTGAGAACGAATGCTCGGCAAGAGTTTTCTGATCGAATCCACCACCTCAACTGTGTTCGTCCCCGGCTGACGGAAGATGGCCAAGCCGATATTTCGCTCGTTGTTATACCAGCTCGCGATCTTATTATTTTCAACGCTGTCAATCACCCTTCCCAGCTCGCCGAGCCTTACCGGGGAACCGTTCCGATAGGCAACGATCAGGGGTCGATAGGCTTCAGCATTATTGAGCTTGCCGCTCGCCTCTATGGTGAAAGCTTGATGGGTTCCAGAGAGCGTGCCTGTGGGCAGGTTTACGTTTCCACGTTGGATCGCACTGGCGACTTCGTCAATCCCGATGGAGCGGGCGGCCAGGGCTTTGGGTTCGAGCTGTGCTCGAACTGCATATTTCTGAGCACCAAAGATCTGAACCTGAGCCACACCACTCACCATGGAAATGCGCTGAGCCAGGAAGGTGTCCGAGTATTCGTGAACCATTGAAAGAGGGAGAGTGGGCGAACTCAGGGCTAAAAAGATGACGGGGAAGTCAGCAGGGTTGACCTTCTGTAAAGAGGGAGGATTGGGCATATCCGGCGGGAGCTGGCGTGCTGCCTTGGCAATCATGGCTTGAACATCCTGAGCTGCAGCATCGATATTCCGACTCAAGTTAAACTGAAGTGTGATCCGGGTTGTCCCCAGGGTGTTTGTGGAATTCATGGAATCCAATCCGGCGATCGTTGAAAACTGCCTCTCAAGAGGGGTAGCCACGGCAGAAGCCATGGTTTCAGGGCTTGCCCCAGGAAGCTCGGCAATGACTGATATGGTGGGGAAATCGACTGTCGGAAGGTCACTCACCGGCAGAAGCCTGTAGCCCATGATGCCGAAAAGTAGAATCCCCAGCATCAAGAGAGTAGTCATGACAGGACGCCGGATGAAGAGCTCTGGAATGTTCATGGTGCTTTTGGCTTTGGGGAGGAATTGGAATGCTTGATCTCGACTTTAGCTCCCGGACGGAGCCGAAGCTGCCCGTCGGTCACAACCTTTTCGTCTGCATGGAGTCCTTTATGAATGACCGTTTCGTGATTGGCGGTTTGACCCACCACGACGGACCTCGACTCTACGGTGAGGTCCTGCTTGACAACAAAAACATACTGCCCCTCCTGTCCTGTCTGGATCGCCTGGGAGGGAATCACAACCACATTCGACTCGGAGGTCAGTGTCAGAACCGTGTTGACAAACTGACCTGGCCAGAGCCGCCTTTCTCTATTTTCAAAGGTGCCTTTCAGCCGAATCGTTCCCGTAGAAGAATCAACGGTGTTGTCAATAAAAGTGATGGCCCCTTTCTCAACACGCTCCTCATTCCTTGGGACAACTGCTTCGACTCTGAGTGTCCCAAGAGCCATAAATTTCTTGATGTCTAAAAGATATTGTTCCGGAATAGAAAAGGCAACATAGATCGGGATGATCTGATGGATGGTAAGAAGATTGACGTCCTCTGCTTTAACAATCGCCCCCCGATGAATAAGAAGACTTCCAGTTCGGCCATCCATGGGTGATCGTATAAGACAATATCCGAGCTGAATTTTGGCGTTCTCCACCGCAGCCCTATCTGCACGGACAGTAGCCTCTGAATTCTCCACAGCAGCTCTGTCCGCACGGACGGTTGCTTCAAGGGCATCTGCATCGGCTCGTAACTTCTCATACTGTTGCCTGGCCACAACTCCCTTCTCTATTAAAACCTCGTAACGCTTGGCATCTTCTTCGGCATTTTTCGCCCGGATTAGGTCTCGCTCGAGATTGGCTTTAGCCTGTTGGACCTGAGCCAAATCTCTTTCAAGTTTGGCTTCCGCTTCCTTAAGGGCCGCTTCAAAGGAACGAGGATCAATCGTAAAGAGAAGGTCTCCCTTTTTTACATCCTGTCCCTCTGTAAAATGGACGCTTACCAATTCTCCCCCAACCTTGGACTTGACGGTGACCGTTGAGTAGGCTTGCGCATTTCCAATGGTACGAAGCTGGACAGGAACCGTTTTCTGAGTCGCCGTGCTCACCATTACGGGTAAAGGAACAGAAGCAGGCTTTTGGGGTTTTTCATTGGAACAAGCGGAAGAAAAAAAAGCAAAACATATCAACCCTAAAACTCCGCCCAAAAGGGCTTGAAAATGTCCTCTCGCCAAGTTAGCATGCAAATTTTTGAAGGACACAAAAGCCATCCTAACCTCTCCTAGAAAAACTTTAATATTCTACAAATCATTTGTCAATTCTCTAAAAGCCGAGAGGGCAGGTTCTAAATTATGATTGACTTTCGATCACCTTTCAGCGATATTGTGTCCCATCGAATCATTCAATATATTTGGTAAGAATGAAGATGGATCATAAAAAGCCTAAGAAAATATTGGTCGTCGATGATGAGCGGGATACGGTGGAGATGATCACCGCCCTCCTCCAGCTGGAAGGTTATCAGGTCTTTTCCGCCTTTTCCGGAGCCGAAGCGATGAGATTCCTTGGGGCCGAAAAGCGGAGGTCTCCGGAGGGAGAGGTGCCCATAGATTTGGTCCTTCTCGATGTGATGCTGGGCGATGAGGATGGAAGAAATATCTGCCAGAAAATTAAGGAAGATGATGTCCTGAAGTTCATTCCCGTGATCATTCTCACTGTCAGGTCAACCCTTCAGGATAAGATCAATGGCCTCAATCTCGGAGCCGACGACTACCTCACCAAACCCTTCATCAATGAGGAACTCCTTGCTAAAGTGAGGGTGATGCTCCGGATTAAAGACCTCCATGATGAACTGAGGCAAGAGAGGCATAAAAATATCCTCCTTTCCCAGGCCCTTGAAAAACGATACAGTTTTGGAAACATCATCGGAAAGAACGACAGAATGCAGGAAATTTATGAATTGATCTCGGATATCTCCAATACGGATTCAACCGTCCTCATCCAGGGGGAGAGTGGAACAGGAAAGGAGCTCATAGCAAGGGCAATCCATTTCAACAGCTCGAGAAAAAATAAGCCCTTTATCATCGCCAACTGTTCTGCTTATTCTCAGAACCTACTGGAGAGCGAACTCTTCGGCCATGAGAGGGGAGCCTTTACCGGCGCTATCCGGCGAAAGATCGGCCGATTTGAGCTCGCCCATGGGGGGACGGTTTTCCTCGATGAGATCGGCGAGGTCTCCCCCCCGACTCAGATTCTGCTTCTACGGGTTTTGCAGGATCACCGGTTCGAAAGGGTTGGAGGGGAGGAAACTCTTGAGGTCGATGTGAGGGTTATCGCAGCCACGAATAAGAACCTGATGGAGGAGATGAAGAAAGGAACCTTCCGGGAAGACCTCTATTATCGGCTCAATGTCATCCCCATCTTTATTCCGCCCCTTCGGGAGAGAAAGGATGATATTTCATTCCTCGCCTCACATTTCCTGGAAAAATTTAGCCGGGAGAAAGGGAAAAAAATTGTCGATTTTTGTCCCGAAGTGATGGAAATCTTTTTAGCCCATCCCTGGCCGGGAAATGTCCGTGAACTCGAGAATGTGATTGAACATGCAGTGATCATAGCCAAAAAGGATGTAATTTATCCAAAAGATTTTCCGCAGTACCTCCTCCAGAAACCTTTACAGGGAGAAGACCTTGCAACCCTTCAGGATTTTGAAAAGGACCTTATCTTAAAAACCTTAAAAGAGACGAACTGGAATAAGCATAAGGCAGCCCAAAAACTGAAGATAAATCGCTCCACCCTGTATGGAAAAATGAGACGATACAGGCTTTCAAAAGAGTAATTTTAATACAATATTGTTTAAAATTGGACACATTTACAACTTTTTGAAATTAAAGGATTTTCAGCTATAAATAAAGCGCATTTACATTTTTAATGTCTAAAAACATACAATTCCCTCCTTTCTCTTCTCTTTAATGAATCACATTCCTTTCTATTAGGCCCGCGAACTTTCATCAAAATCATATCTTTAATATGTACATCAATATGTACATCATCCCACTGTAACTTGGCCGTAAATACGTTCATGGTTCGATCCCGCGTTTCGCGGGACTCACCACGAACGGACCACGAGACATTAAAAATCAATTAGTTAGACGTTCGTCCTGAGCCTGTCGAAGGGCGAATGGCTAAGCGTAACACAGTCCCATTGTGTAGAGGAATTAGCGCGGAAAGTATGAACTAAAACAGGCTCCTTTACCTTACCCTGTGGACTTAATTCTATTTTTGGTATGAAATTTGCTTGATCTCTAATCAGGAGGTTAATTATGAAGTGCTATCGTTGCGGCGGAGTCATGGCCTACGAGAAGTTTTTTGGCCTCTCCGAGGAATTCTTCGGCTGGAGGTGCATCTTCTGCGGCGAGATCGTTGATAACGTAATCATTGAAAATCGTCTCGAGCAGAGGAAACGCTAACTCCCTTTTAGAGGATGGATCTAATCAAAATCTCTCTGAAGGGGGAGGAGCGGTGAAGGGAAAAATATGTATTGTAGACCATGATTTAGCGAGCCGGGGTTACTTAAGGGAATGCCTCGAAAGAGAAGGGCATGAAGTCATCATCTTGGATAGTGGTTTTCAGGTGAAACCTCTCCTGAAAGGAGAGGGGTTTAATGTCTTTATCCTCAACATCGACACTCCTGGGGCCCGCGATAAAAACCTCCTCATCGAATTAAAGAAAGTACGGCCTTTACGAATCCTTTTGATCGTTTCGGAGAGGGGGGATCCCTTTCTCAAAGAGGCGATCGAACTGGGTGTCTATGGCTTCATCTACAGGCCTTTTAACCCGACAGAGATCTGCACCATGGTCAGCCACTTAGTTAGATGATTGGAATGGAAGGAATCAGTTTAACATGGAGGAATCGTGGAAAAATGTACAGGAGTTCCCTCAGCTTAGTAACCTTTCCCTCGAAGACAAGCCCATTCTCGATTTAGCTTTTAAACAATTCTCTCCCCTCATCTCAGAATTCACCTTCACCAATCTCTTCATCTGGCGACATGCCTACCAGATTAAAATCTCCCGCCTGAAAAACTTCCTTTGTCTTTTGGCAGAAAACCGGGGCCATCCCTTTTTCTTTCCTCCCATCGGAGAGGGAGATGTGGTAGTATGCTGCCGGGCATTACTCCAGTCGATGAAGGAGAAGGGAGTTTCTGTTAAAATGGCCCGGGTTCCTGAAGGGGTCGCCTCTCGTTTTGATTGGAAGTCGGAAGGTTTTATGGTAGAGTTCGACCGTGATCAATCCGATTATGTCTACCTTTCAGAGGGTCTGATCCATCTGCAGGGAAGAAAATATCATCGCAAGAGAAACCACATCAAACAGTTTAGAGAGAAATATGCCTATCAGTATCTTCCGCTCACCTCCGAGCTGATTTCGGATTGCCTCCGGCTGGAGACGGAGTGGTGCGATCTCCGCCAGTGTGAGGTGATGCCGGGATTGCGCAACGAATCGATCGCCATCAAAGAGGCTTTTGCCCACTTTGAGGCACTCGGAGTGGGGGGAGGAGTTATCCTGATCGATGGCAAGGTGGAAGCCTTCACCCTTGGAGAGCCGCTCAATCACGACACTGTCGTCATCCATATTGAAAAGGCTAATCCGGCTTTCGAAGGTCTCTATCCCGTGATCAATCAGGCTTTCCTTGAGAATCACTGGTCAGAGTATACCTATGTCAACCGGGAGCAGGATCTGGGGGAGGAGGGTTTGAGAAAGGCAAAGGAATCCTACTTTCCCCACCGTATGATCAACAAATATACTATTGGTCTAAATGAATGAGAGCGAATAAGTCGAATATCTGTGCCATGGAAACAGAGAAAAAAAGCCGGAGCGAGGCGCTAAAAAAATGGATTCTCTTCCAGATTGAGAAAAAGGGACCCGTACCCTTTGCTCAATTTATGGAGTGGTGTCTGTACCATCCGGAGTATGGCTATTACCATTCGAAGGAGACAAGAATCGGGAAGGATGGCGATTACTATACCGGCCCCTGCGTCCATCCCCTCTTTGGGGGGATGGTTGCCAAACAACTCTCTCAGATGGCAGAAATCTTAGGCAAGGAGAATTTTGATGTCGTCGAAATGGGAGGGGGCAGAGGATTTCTCTGCCAGGATATATTGAATTGGGCAAAAAAGAAGACTCCAGACTTCTTTAACAGACTCAGATATTATCTTCTTGAAACAAGTCCTTCCCTTCTCAAAGAACAAAAAGAAAGACTCCGTCCATATGAGGAAGAAGGCAAAATCAACTGGATGGATCCAATAATCTTTGAAAAGGAGAAAGATCAAATCAGGGGTTGCATCTTGTCCAACGAGCTGGTTGATGCCTTTCCAGTCCATCAGGTCGTCTTTGACCACGGTAAATTAAAAGAGGTCTATGTGACCCAGCATAACGGTCAACTGAAAGAGGTGATGGATGAACCTTCCGATCCGGCGTTCCTTTCCTATTTCGAATCGATGGGCATCAGACTTCAGGAAGGCCAGAGAGCTGAGGTGAATCTCAGGGCACTCGATTGGATGGAGAAGGTGGGAAGATTCCTGGAGAAGGGATTTGTCCTCACAGTCGATTACGGGTATCTCGCCGAAGAACTTTATGCTCCTTACCGTCGCAACGGAACCCTTCTCTGCTACTATCGCCATCAAACTTCGGGAAACCCCTATGAACGACTGGGAGAACAGGATATCACCTCACATGTCAATTTTACCGGTCTTATTAAAAAGGGAGAAGAAGTGGGGCTCCATTTTACCGGTCTGGTGTCTCAGTATCGGTTTCTCATCGCCCTGGGCATTCTCCAGGAAATGGAATTCTTGGGTCAGGATCTCTCTGATCTGGATGGGCTGAAATTGAGGCTTTCATTAATAAACCTGATTGAACCGGAGGCTGGAATGGGTGAGATGTTTAAGGTATTGATTCAGCACAAAGGGATAGACGGACCCCTGCTGGATGGATTGAGGGACCTCAATTCCATTCCCTGGCCAACCCCTTCTACTTCCCTCCATTTCCCTTCCGGTCAGAGAGGAAACGATGTGGACAGGAGGGGACATCGATGAAGGTTCTGGGAATCTTCGGAAGTCCGAGAAGGGGTGGAAATACGGACATCCTCCTCGAAGAAACTCTTAAAGGTGCACAAAAGGAAGGGGCGGAGGTGGATCGCATCTACCTGACCGACTATGCCATCACTCCCTGTAAAGAATGTCATGGGTGTGATCACACCGGTCAATGCGTCATCCTTGATGACATGCAAAAGATCTATCCGAAGCTTTTAGAATCGGATATCGTCATTCTCGCATCGCCCATCTTCTTTTACGGTGTCACCGCCTGGGCAAAGGCATTGATCGATCGTTCTCAGGCCCTATGGGCCAAGAAATATCTCTTAAAAGATCCCTCTCTCGGAAAAGAGGAGAGGAAGAGAAAGGGCTTCTTCATCTCCGTAGGCGCGACTAAAGGGCCAAGGGTTTTTGAGGGAGCCATCCTCACGGCAAAATATTTTTTCGACGTCCTCAATGCGGAGTATGTGGGTGAACTGGTCTTTCGTGAAGTTGACGGAAAAGGCGATATCTTAAAGCACCCGGAAGCACTCCAGCAGGCCTTTGAGGCCGGAAGAAGGCTTGTTCTGGAAATGAAGGCTGATAAATAGTTGGGGGCAATCAGTTTGCCTGCCTACCACAAGCAGGAAACTCGGAGTGAAAAAGATTAAGAAAGATTTAAAATTTCTCCGAACTCAAAACTCCGAACTCCTTACTAAAAAGGGGGGTGATCCAATGACGCAGTGGAAATGTTCGAATTGTAGTTATACGTTTGGGGTCGAGACCGTGCCGGATCAATGCCCATCCTGTAAGCAAGCCTGCACCTTCAGCGATGTAACCTGCTACATTCCGGATTGCGGTGGACCAGGAAATATCGATCCCAGACTGATGGGAAAGAAGGACAAACCCCTCAATGAATAATGACAGGGTTTTTGTTTGATAGTTATTGGGTTATGGTTAGGAGGCCAGTTTCGATTAGAATCATTGGGTTAAGGTCAGAGGCCAAACAACCTAACCTAAAAACGAAACGGGCATCTTAACCTCAAGGGAACCCCTAATAATTCCCATTTCGTCACTCCCGCCCCGTATTATGTACGGGGTAAACTCCGGCGGGAGTCCAGTAATTTCAAAAGCTAATGGATTCCTGCTTTCGCAGGAATGACATTTTTAGAGGTTGTCTTAAGACTTAAGACATTTATTTTAACGAAAGGAGTAAAAACAGATGCGGCTCAAAGGCAAAAGGGTGGTCATTCTTGTGGAGAATCTTTATCAGGATCTTGAACTCTGGGTTCCATATTATCGTTTAAAAGAAGAGGGTGCGGAGGTCACGGTCGTAGGTTCTGGAAGCGCTCGCTCCTACACAAGCAAATTTGGATATCCTGTCGAAGTGGATAAAGAGGCCAAAGAGATTGACCTCTCCAAGTACGATGGCGTCGTCATTCCAGGTGGCTATGCGCCGGATATGATGAGGCGATACCCGGAGATGGTCAGGATCGTCAGGGAGGCACATCAGAAGGGAAAAATGGTTGCAGCCATCTGCCATGCAGGCTGGATGCTCGCCTCTGCTGACATATTGAAAGGTAAAAAGGCGACCGGCTTCTTTGCGATCAAGGATGATATGGTCAATGCCGGAGCAAACTATGTCGATGCCGAAGTAGTAAGGGATGGAAACCTCATTACCTCAAGAAAGCCTGATGATCTTCCAGCTTTCTGCAGGGAAATGATCGAGGCATTGTCCAAATGACCCAGATGTTGCAATATCGAACCCGGGCAGGGGTACTTCCAAACCCTTGCAATTGCGGATTTTTCGAAAAGGTAGGGTTACATAGGATTTCACTTTAGGTGATGTCCCGGTTTTGCCTAAAAACGCACGCAGCCAACTTCCAAAGGTGCCGCCCTGCCTTCGCCGAAGCGGCTTCGCGCAGGCAGGTGCAAGGCTTTGGGAAAATACCCGCCGCATTGTGCGGCGACTTCCCGGTGAAGCCGCCCAGCACCCCCGCCCGGTTTCGATATTGTTTTTTTGCAACTGATGAGATGATATTTCAATGAAGAGGGGGAAAACATGATTACAAAAGAGATCTATGCCTGTCAACACTGCGGTGCCGAAGCAGACATCACCCTTGAAGGATTTGAAAAGGTGGAAGATGTCATCAGAAGAATGAAGAAAGGGATATGCAAGGCGTGCGGAAAGGAGGTGGAGATAGAGGCCCATCCCGGAAAAACCTATGCGTGCCAGAGTTGTGGCGCTGAAGCGGACATGACCCTTGATGGATTTGAAAGCGTCGAGGATATCATTAAAAGGGAGAAGGGTCTCCACTGCAAGGCCTGCGGAAAAGAGATTCTATGGTCCAATCGAGAGGACATCAAAGCGGTCAGGGTGGCCATGGAAGCAGAGAAGGAGGCTTACCATGCCTATTCGAAGGCTGCTAAGATGACGAAGAATCCCAGAGGAAAAGATATGTTTCAACAGCTCTCCGAATTTGAGGTGAACCACTATCAGAAACTGAAAGGTCTTCTCAAATCGCTCGAGGAAAAAGGGGAGTGGATACTTTACGAGGGGACGAGCCTTAAAAATAAGAAGATTCCCCTGAAGGCGGAAAAACCGAAAGGCCAGGAACAGCTCACCGATCTGGACGCTCTCAAAATCGCCATCCGGGAGGAGAAGAAGGCCCGGGCATACTATCGTTCAATGGCGGAGTTGGCCAAAGACCCTCGGGGCAAAGATATGTATAAACGGCTGGCAGGCGAAGAGGCGCTCCATGAGAAGTTGCTGAATGATCAGTACTACAGCCTTCACAATACAGGCATCTGGAGCTGGGGCGACTGATAATCAGAATGCAGATTGCAGATGGCAGATAGCAGATTGAAGAAAATTTCAATTTGATTATTTCGCTATGCCCTATGCGCTTTGCGATTTTTTATAATGAGTGATGGAAGAAAAAAAGTTCGAAGGTAAATCAAAGATCATCGTCGATATCGATGGCATCCACTGTGCGGATTGCGCCCTCAATATCGAACGCTCGGTGGAACACCTTCCGGGAGTTCTCTCCGCAGAGGTGAGTTATGTTCTCTCCTCGGCCACGGTCTACTTTGATCCGCACCGGGTCGAAGAGGAGAAGATCAAGAAGGCCATCACCCAACCCGGTTATGTCGTCAGGGAGACCCTCACCCAGAGGACCCGCGCCTTCTGGAGTGAGATGAGGCCCTTGCTCTTTATGGCCTCCTCCGGATTAACGCTGGCTCTATCCTATATCTCCGGATGGCTCCATCTGGGACCACCCTACCTTTCGACCACCTTTGCCATCGCCTCTTTGATCCTCGGAGGCTACCCCATTCTGAAGAGTGCCATTAAGGCACTCTTCATCCCCGATTTAAATGTGGATACCCTCGTCTCCATTGCCGCCATCGCTGCAACTTCTGTTGGCGCCTATCAGGAGGCGGCAACGGTCATCTTCATCATGCTTCTCGGCGAATTCTTAGAACATCTCACCGTTGGAAAGGCAAGAAAGGCGATCTCCTCTCTGATCCAGCTTGCTCCGAAGACAGCATGGGTGAGAAGGGAGCAGGAAGAAGTTCGAGTTCCAATCGAGGAGGTGAAGGCCAAAGAGATTGTGATCGTCAAGCCCGGGGAGAGGATTCCTGTGGATGGGAAGATCATCTCCGGATGTGGTTCGATCAACCAGTCCATGTTAACCGGCGAGTCGATCCCTATTGAGAAGGGAGTCGGGGATCGGGTCTACTGCGGAACCATTAATGAGTCCGGTTCATGTGAGATTGAGACCACTCAGGTCGCTGAAGATACAAAGCTGGCCCAGATCAAGCGTCTCATTCTGGAAGCCCAGGCAGGAAAATCTCCCACCCAGAGAGTGATGGACCGCTTTGCCCGATACTTCATCCCGGCCATTCTTTTAATTGCTCTCGCAACCTTTCTCATTACAGGGGATGCCATCCGGGCGATTACCATCCTCATTGTCGCCTGTCCCTGTGCGCTAGTTCTTGGGACGCCCACCGCTGTGGTGGCGGCCATTGGAAATGCGGCCAGGCAGGGAATCCTTATCAAAGGAGGAGCTTACCTTGAACAGATGGGAAGATTGAAGACCCTTTTGATGGATAAGACCGGGACCCTCACTTATGGGAGGCCCAAAGTGGTAGGGATCAATGGACTCGATGGCTTGAATGAAAAAGAGGTCCTTTACTGGGCAGCCATTGCGGAGAAACGTTCCGAGCATCCCCTGGCAAAAGCGATCACGGAAAGGGCGGAAGATTTTGGTCTCGTCATTCCCCACCCCGAATCCTTTGAGAATCTGAGAGGAAAAGGGGTAAAGGCCCGATGGAATGGGAAGGCCATCCTGTTAGGCAGTGTCCAATTTCTCAGGGAGGAAAAGGTTACCATCCCGGAATCGGCCATGGAAGTTTTGAAACAGAAAGAGTCGGAGGGAGCCACCTCCCTTTTCCTGGCGCTGGATCATCGCCTTCTCGGCCTGATTTCCATTGCGGATACATTGAGGGAGAAGGCAAAGACCACCATCGATAGGATCAGGAGAGAAGGGCTGTCTGAAATCTGGATGCTCACGGGCGATAGTGAAACGGTCGCCAACCGGATTGGAAAAGAATTAGGGATCCGGTACGAGGCAAATCTTCTTCCCGAAGAGAAGGTATTGAGGGTAAAGGAGTGGAAAAAACAGGGTCAGACAGTGGCCATGGTTGGTGACGGGGTTAATGATGCGCCTGCGCTGGCCGCTGCGGATGTCGGCATTGCCATGGGCGCGGCAGGAACGGATGTGGCCATCGAGACAGCCGACATCGCATTGATGACGGATGAACTCGAAAAGATTCCGACCACTATCCGACTCTCTCGCATGGCCCTTCGGGTGATTAAGGAAAATATCGCCTTTGCCCTCGTCTTCAACACCGTGCTGGTTTTTCTTTCCGCTCAGGGATGGGTGACCATGATCCTCGGAGCCATGATGCACCAGGCCAGCTCCCTTCTGGTCATCCTGAACTCGATGAGGCTGTTGAGAAGACGGTAGTCACATAGTTTTATAGTCTGATAGTCTCATGGTCTCTCCGACCGGCTGTAAGGACTATTCGACTAACAGACTAATCGACTATGCGACTAAATTTATCTTGACCCTAAAGATTACTTTTTTTAAAATGAGATCAATTTCACGACCTGAAAGGAGATGTTATGGAGGAGAAGAAATTTAAAGAGATCATTCAGTTTGCCATTGATAAGGAGATTGAGGCTTTCAATTTTTACACTGAGGCCAGTCGGAATGCCAAATTTTCCGGAGGGAAAGAGCTGTTTTTGTCCTTGGCCAAAGAGGAGGAGGGCCACCGAAGGGTGTTAGAGAAACTGAACATGGAAAAGATTGCCGGTGCGAGGATCGAAAAGATACCCGACCTTAAGATCAGTGACTACATGGTCGAGGTGGAAGTTAAACCTAACCTCTCCTATGCTGAAATGCTTCGGATTGCAATGAAGAGGGAAGAACATTCTGTCAAACTTTATGAGGATCTAAAAGGGTCGAACCCTGATGAAGATTTAAAGAAGCTTTTCACCTTTCTGATTCAGGAGGAAGGCAAGCACAAACTTAAACTGGAAAAGATATACGACGAAGAAATACTGAAATAAGTGCTAAGGACAGAGGGCAGAAAGCATAGCGCATAGAGTAAAAAGATTTAACGCTATGCGCTATGCTCCATGCGCTTTGCGTTTTTTCAGAGCGGAGGTTGATATGGAAAAATATAAATGTACGGTCTGCGGTTACATTTACGATCCGGAAAAGGGCGACGAAGATGGGGGCATTTCTCCCAATACCCCCTTTGAAAAACTCCCTGACAGTTGGGTCTGCCCGGTTTGCGGGGCGCCGAAAGATATGTTCGAAAAAGCCTAAGGGGAGTGGCAGGCTCTTTTTAACATCTGGTCATCACTGATCGTCTTTCGAATCATCTCGAGATCTTTTTCATCAAGCCGTATTTTCCTGTGAATTCCCTCGAAATGTTCTTAGTCAGCTTTTTAAGAATTGAGCATCGCCAAACTAACGGGGTCGATTCATCGCCCTCTTGCAGCGATATAGAATAGAAAGGACTTCGAAAGGTTGTTCGATTTCGGGGAAAGTTGGAACTCCGAGGGGTTCGAGAAATTCTTTGCATTCATCCATGTATTGCTTCTCCGCACTAAAGCTAACCAAGATAGGTTTGTCCGGGAACTTCTTAGCCAATTTTATAATGAAATCGAAAGGGGGGACACCCGTGTCCTTAGTGAGCATGAGAATTGGAACGACTGCATCAATGTTAGGATCTTTAAGCACTGCCTCCATGCCTTCTCGATATGCAAACTCAGCCCCGTGAGCTGTGGCGGCCGGCCATATATCAACAGGGTTCCGCATACGGATGAAGGGAGGGCTGATCTCTTTAAGCCTCTGAACGGTCTCCTTCTCCAATTCTGGTACCCCAAGGCCAATGCGCGTGCAAAGGTCGGCAAGAACCACTAACATTGCACCAGAAGGTGCCAAGAAACTGACCCGGTTCCCTTTTGGTAAAGGCAACATCGATAGCGCCTTTCCCGCAAGGATCAGGTGGGTATAATCACGGATCCGAACGATGCCAGCCTGGCGAATCAGGCCGTCAATAAGGCGGTCCTCTGCAGCCATCGCAGCCGTATGAGCGACGGCAGCGTGTTTACCAGCCTCTGTAACACCCCCCTTCAGTAAGACAACAGGTTTTCGTCGGGTCACCTCTCGTGCTACCTCTAAAAAGCGTCTTGGCTTTTTTAGGCTTTCAAGGTACATGATGATCGCACTCGTTTCCGGATCATCCCCCAAGTACTCAAGCGCTTCACTCTCCTCTATGTCTATTTTATTTCCAAGGCCAATCACGCGTGAAACCCCAAAATGCTCAGCGGTCAGGATATATTTCATCGTGTGAGTGGCAAAGTTTCCAGTTTGTGCAATATAGGAGATCTTCCCACGACGTATCTTCCCCTGGGGAAACAAGGAGGATGTGAACTGATGGGGGGTCGACGTATGGCCCGAAGTATTGGGCCCCAAAACACGAACCCCCTTCTCTCTAATGAGAGTGATTAGCTCCTGTTGGATCTCCGTTCCATATTCATCTACTTCAGCAAACCCACCTGCCTGGAGCACGGCATGCTTTATGCCTTTTTCAGCACACTCCCGAAGAGCTTGTGGAGTGTCTTTTGCAGGGAGGATAATGATCGCCAGATCGATCCCTCCTGGTAAGCTGGCAATGGAGGGATGCACTGGTATTCCCAGGATTTCACCACCCTTCGGGTTGACCAAAAAAAGGGTCCCCCTATAGCCATTGGCCAGGATGTTTCGTATGACTACGTTTCCAGATTTACCGGGAGTAGCAGAGGCTCCAATGACAACAACACTATTAGGTTCGAAAAACGCAGAAAAATTCCCTTTCATCATCCATTCTCCATACCGTCTTAAAAAAGCGGAAAAAATTAATAGCTCATTTGACAGGAGGTATTAAGGTAGAACGCAAATAGAGCTCAGGGGCCAATGGTCCCAGCGGACTTCACTACGATGAGGGCATCCACTGAAACAGGTTTACCGTTTTGCCGAATTTTTAGGGGATTGATGTCAACCCCGGCCACCTCCTCATATTGAAGTCCTATTTCACCAAGAGCTATCAAAGTTTGAGAAAGTACTTCCAGGTCAACGACGTATTCTCCCCTAAAGGGTTCGAGGATCTTTCGGCTCCGAATCTCTTGGATCATTTCCTTGGCATCCCAAGAGGTCAGAGGAGCAATTCGGAAGACAACATCTTCAATAACCTCGGTTAGCACTCCTCCAAAACCGAACATGACGCATGGACCCAATTGGGAATCCTTTGTCAGGCCACAAACAAGTTCTCGGTGACCCGTTACCATTTCCTGAACCAGCAACATTTCGCATCCTTCAACCTTAAGAAGACGTTGGCCCTCTTTCTTAACCTCTGCTTTTCCTCTGAGATTCAAAACAACAGCCCCCGCTTCAGTCTTGTGAGTCAGGTCGGTTCCGCATGCTTTTAGAACGACAGGAAAACCAATCTCCGCGGCCTCAGCCGCGGCTGAATCAGCATCTGAGGCAATGGCCTCCCGACAAACCGGAATGCCGAAGTATGAGAGAAACCGTTTTGAATCATACTCACTTAGAGCTGATTGACCTCTTGCTAAGGCTTCTTGAATCAAATTCGAGGAACTTTTCATTCTAGGTCATCCCATCAATATCGTATATTGTTTATAAAGAAGTTACGTCTTGCAACACCTCCCCATCCTTTATCTGATCAAGAATTTAATGTCAAGGGGGCACGCTCGACTCCAAAGGTTTTTGACGATCCGGATATAGTTCAGGTCTCCCCGGAGGATGCTGTAAAACCAGACATTGCTTTCCGGCCCGATCTCCACATCTCCGATGACCATCGCATTTTCAGCGATAAATGCAGTCGGATGAATCTTCGGATACTTTCCCCTAAACTCCATGATCATTTTCTAACTCCTTTTAAGAAATAAGATGAAGACGATGAAATAGCACCCAGCGCTGATGATGAGGGCCTGGGTAAATCCAAAGCTGATCGCTATCAGAATGGTCGCCACGGATCCCAGGACAGAACTTGCGCCATTCACGCCCCACATCCAGGGGATATGGTTTCCCATCCCCATCTCTTTAAGTGATCTTATGCCCAAGGGAAAAGGCAGTCCCATCGAAAAGCCCAAAGGGGCCAATATCAGATTCGCAATCAATGCCCGAAGAGGAAGGACCAGCCCTAAGAGTTGATTGAAGAGCGGAGGAAGGAGGAAAGCATAGAAAAGGAGAAGGAGAACGATGGTCAGGGAGGAGATGACGATCCCTTTTCTTATTCTATCTGAGACGAGACGGCCGCTCCACAGGCTTCCCAAGCCTGCCCATCCCAGGAGGGAGAATATTAAGAGGGCTAAGGAGAATGTCGGCTGGCCAAGAAAGAGCGTCAACCTCTGGATGAAAGAGATCTCGCTTAACATGAACCCCATCCCAAGCATCGAGAACAATGCGATTGACTTTAATCTGCTCTGAGTCAATCTTTTCCCCTCCTCCGAATCCTTCTTGCTCTGGGTGGCTCCTCCTCTCCAGAAGAGAGATGGGATTGACACGATGAGAAACCATATCATCATGGATAACCAGAAGACCAAAGATACAGAATGCGGGATGCCTCTCTCAATCTTGTAGAAGAAAGGTCTGTTGTCTGAGACCGGGCTGATATCATAACCCCGCTCTTTCACCATATGGATAAAACGGTCGAGCGTGATCTCCCCGCCGGCAAGACGGATCAGGGCCGGGTTGAGCATCTCTTCCTTCCCGATGGACGGAAAGTAAGAGACTTTCGGTTCCAGTTCGAATTGATTCATCGCTCGAAACGTAAGAAGCATTTCCGTTGCCTCAAAGGGTGCTTTCTTGAGGACGAATACCGGATACAGATCATGACCCAATATGTAAATCTGCCTCATCGCTTCAGTGGTCCCGATCCCTCTTCGATTCAGCGCATTCAGGGAGATGGAGAGAAGCCTCAGGATTTCAGCATCGTTATGGCCCACGACCACAAGTCGTCCCTCCTCAGTTAAATGATCCAGATAGTCATGGATGGATGCAGTCGTAAATAGAAAATTCTCCGTGAGCGCGTATCCTTCGAGGCTCCGGCTGGTATGGGTCACAGGGAGGCAGAGCAAGATCATGTCATACCGTTCTCCCTGTCGTCTGAGGAAATGCCTTCCTTCATCAATGACAATGCTCACCCGATTCGTGTCTGTATAAATCCCTCCATTGTAGGCTGAGTATTTCCGGACGATGTCCGCCAGGTCCCTGTTCACTTCAACCGCCGTAATCTTTCGAAACCCGGCCATGAGTGCGAGAAGTACGTCCCTCCCTCCACCCGGCCCGATGATGAGGACGTGATCCTTCTCATGCTCTTGGAGATGGAGAAACGGAAGGTAACCCGGGAAGTTTGTCTTGAGAGCGTTGACCGCAGGGTCAGGGCTATTAAGATGACCGTTGAATTTATACATTGGAGAGCCTGCTGTCCCATCGATATAGAGGTCCATGTGGTCAGCGTCCTTGCCGAAAGAGACCAGATCGGTCCGGCCGAAGGCGCTCCACCTGGTCTCGAAGATTTTCCCCTGCGAGTAAGGCCTGGAGAGGACATCGTGTATCTCCTTCTCCGGATTTTCGCCGATGGACATGGCGGGCAGAAAAAAGCCGGCAAGGTTTGTCCCCCATAGAAGGGAGAGGATCAAGAGGCTTCCCGTTGAAAGGAGCCATCCCTTCTTCCCCTTCTCTGTCTCAGCCAGGGCAAAAAGCAATGCGGCCATGGAAGCGACGACACCGAGAAGAAGGCCGGCGCTTATCCCGCCAAGGAGGTCCAGCAATGGTATGATACCGATGGAGCCTATCGCCCCTCCTATCAGGTCCATGCCATAAACCCTTGCGCTCGCCTCAGGAAACCTGGAGTAGATCTCTGCGAGAAGCATACCGGCGAAGAGAAAGGGGATCAACAGGATGAGACAATAGAAAAGGATGTTGCCAAGATAGCCGACCTGAATAAGACATAGGATAGAGAAGGAGATGGCCAGCGCATAGAGGGAAGCGAAAAAGGTTAATAAAATGGACCGGCCATGGACCCTGGAAATTCTTAATCTGAGAAGATGGACCCCGATGCCTCCCGCACCGAGACCGAGGAGGGTTAAGGAGAGGACGATGAATACATAGTGGTAAGCGAGTAAGACAGAGAGAATTCTGGAGAGGGTGATCTCAAAGGTGATCAGGCTGAAGGAGGTGAGAAAAATACCACCTGTCAAGATCCAAAGTCTTTTTCTATTTTTATGCTCACCTTCATTCATTAGGAATCTATTTATGAGGAACCCATGAAACCATGAAGTAAACCAAAAATAAAGGAATTAGAATTTTTCCTGGATTCCTGGCTTCCTTATTAGTCTCTTAGGAATTAAATGGTGCGCGTAGATGTCACAATATTTTTAGCACGATCATTTGATCCCCTATTCATGGGCATTCCAGAGTGTTTTTGAAAATCTCAACTTTTTGAATTTTGACGTTTCCTATTTGGTTCCGGCTATGCCGGGTTAGGTTTTTTCATAATGATTTCGCCCTAAAATTTATCAAATAGGCCAGAAAACCCCAGGCTTTCAAACCTGGGGATGAATGGCCACCTTTCGAAGCGAAGCGGAAGCTTCTCTCGGCATAGTCTGGCATGGTCGAAGGTCATGCCAGGTGTGCCAGAGGCCTGAAACCCCGGGCTTTAGACCGGGTAGCGGGATCATTGCATCAAAATAAGGGTTGTTTTTGAAATTTATCGACCATGGTGTCCCCTATTCATGCTCTCGATAACTAATTGGAATATACACATTTTATGGAAAGTGTTCAATCGAAACTTTCGGGAAGCAGCCAGTAAAGAAACCATCCTAATATGTTGGGTGTGCTTTTGGACTCCCAAAAGCGTGGATTTCTTGCCAAGATGTGCTATTTCTAAAAGGCTTCAGTATGAAAAACAAATCAAAACCATTCATCTGTTCCGTTTATTATCACTCGAAATGTTGCATAGAGATAGAAAAGCATAAAAAAAACATTACAGGAAATACTCAATACCAAATTTCGAATCACCCGCCTTCGCAGAATGCCCCGCCCGGAAGGACGGGGGTGAATGCGAAAAGGGTATCCGCCGAAGTTTCAGCGTAGGTGGATATGCTTCGGCGGGTTTCGCCAAAGTTGTGAAGATGTCCAGTGCAGAAGTACGGCGAGCTTCACTTTTTTAACCGTTCTTGAACTTTTTTGAAGTAGTCTTCCATATCTTTTTCCGACAGAAACTCGGGGGATGTATCCGGGACGCCTAAATAATAAGCGACCATGTCCGGGTTTTCTTTTTCAAAAGCCTCCGTGCTTCGATAAAAGAGTATTCTTCTTCCTGTTTTTTCCCTGAAGGAGGCCCGATTGCTCCTGACCAGATTCTCCTTTTCCAATTTCTTGCCTATTACAACCCATTCCTTTTCTTTCGAAAACGGATCGACAGCCTCCACACTGAAGATCTGGAAGGGATTCTTTCCGGAATTGACGATCTTGATATGAACCCAGGAGCTTTCCTCAGTTGGTCCCTTGAGGATTGCCCAGAGGATGGTGATCCCATCCTTTTCGAACACAGAATCTGCTCCATGGAATTCCCTTTGTCCCAATACAGGTGAAATTTCCCAGGCGATGAGGATCACCGCTATCAATGTGAGGGTTAAGAAGAATCGTTTCATCACTTCTTTTTCCCTTCTTCCAAAATGTGGATAGCATCGGGATTAAAACGCACCCCGATCTCTTGATGGTGGGAGAAGGTTCCATGTTGAAAGGGATCATAGGACGTGACATTCAGCAGATGACCATCAAGTTCAAGAAGGTAGTCTACTTTCTCTCCGAGAAACGATCTTTCCAAAACCTTTGCTTTCAATGACCCTTCCCCGAATGTGTTAGTCAATACCAATGTTTCAGGTCTTATAAAGATGTTTACCCTTTGCCCGGCATTGAGGTCATGGGGACCTTTCAAAAGACGATAGCGCTGACTTAAGATTTCAAGTACGATCTGCTCCCCTACAACCTCTTTTACCTCGGCCGGGAGGATGTTGATCTTGCCGATGAATTGCGCCACAAAGGGTGATTCGGGCCGAAGGTAAAGTTCCTCTGCCGTCCCGATTTGGATGATCTCTCCTCCATTCATGACGGCAATATGGTCGGAGATGGCCATGGCCTCTTCCTGATCGTGAGTGACATAGACCGCCGTAATGGAGAAGGTCTTCTGTAATCGCCGGATTTCACTACGCATATAGACGCGGAGCTTGGCATCCAGGTTGGAGAGAGGTTCATCAAAGAGAAGAACCCGTGGCTCAATGACGACCGCCCTCGCGAGAGCCACCCGTTGCTGTTCTCCTCCTGAGAGTTGATGGGGAAACTGACGTTCGTAACCTTTCAAACCAACGAGTGAAATGACTTTACCCACAGACCCTTCGATCTCCGATCCTGACATCCCTTTGACCTTCAAACCATAGGCGACATTTTCAAAGACGGAGAGGTGAGGGAAGAGGGCGTAATTCTGGAAAACAAAGCCGATATTGCGCTGGTTGGCCATGAGATCCGTTACATCTTCCTCTCCGATGTAGATGCGGCCACGGTCCGGTCTTTCGAAGCCGGCGATCATACGAAGGGTGGTGGTCTTTCCACATCCGGAGGGGCCCAGCATGGTCAAAAACTCCCCGGGCTGAACATCAAGGCTTACCTGATTGACTGCAGAAACCTTTCCCTTCACACGGTGAAAGAAGGTTTTGGAAATATTCTCTAAACGGATGCTAATGGCTTCCACATCATCCTCCTAAAATATTAGCCATTTCAGGAGCTCCGGGTTGTCGGAAGAGCCGAAGGAGGAGACTGATGGCTGTGATCACAATAAAGACGATTAAGACGACCAGAATCGAGAAGGCCGCCGCCACCCCCAGTTCAAGCTCCGTCATCTTCTCAAGAATACGGACCGTGATGAGCGTCCAGTGAATCGAGATGAGAAAGATCGTTGCACTGATGGCGGTCATCGAGCGAATGAAGACCACTCCCAGTCCAGCAAAGAAGGCCGGCAGAATGAGAGGCAGGGTGACACGGCGAAAGGTCGTGCCGGTGCCGGCCCCAAGGCTTGACGAGGCTTCTTCGATGCTTGGATCGATCTGTTGAAGGATGGCAACGGTTGTCCGGATACCCGTGGGTCCATATCGAAAGACATAACAGGCAATGATGATGAAGGCCGTGCCCGTCAGTAAAATCGGGGGTTCATTGAAGAATAAGAGATAGGCAATGCCGACAATCGTGCCTGGCAAGGAGTAGTTGATCATCGACACGATCTCCATCCCCTGCCGGGAGGGGAAGGTCTTTTTTGCGACAAGGTATCCCAGGATGACGCTATAGATTCCCCCGAGCGGCATCCCCACACCGGCAATAATGAGAGTATCTCGAATGGCCTTCAAGCCTTCGGTGAAGACGACCCGGTAATGTTTCAAGGTCCAATCAAAATTTGCGCCAAAGGCCTTAACGATAGAGGCATAAAAGAGAAGGACATAAAAGTAGAAAATAAAGGCCGAAATAAAGAGGCAGAGGCCTAAGAGAAGATACTTGATTGATGACGAAGCACTCTTGATCTGAGTTTGGGCCCCCATTTTTCCCGAGATGGTAACATAATATTTACGGCTGACCCAGAAGCGCTGGAGAAGAAAGACTAAAAAGGCAGGCACGAGGAGGGCGAAGGAGAGGACCGCACCGCCTTTCAGATCAAAAAGCCCGGTGATCTGAAGATAAGCCTGAGTGGGTAAGACGGGAAAACTATTTCCTGCGAGAATGAGGGGGGTGGCAAAATCAGCCAGAGAGGCGGAAAAGAGGAGAAGAAAGGAGTTGGCAAGCCCTGGAACGGTGAGTGGAAGTGTCACCGTCCGAAAGACACGCAAGCGGGAACTTCCGAGGCTGAAAGCCATATCCTCGATATTGGGATCGATGCCGGCGATGATTGCCTTGAGTGTGAGATAGGCAATGGGAAAGTAGGTGATTGTTTCTGAGAAGAGGGTGCTGTGAAGGCCATACACTGTAAACTGCTTGATCCCCAGGAGGTCGTAGGTGATCAGGCCCCGGGGGCCAAAAGAAAAGATCATTGCGATCGCAGTGGTAAAAGGTGGAGAGATGAGAGGGAGGATGATTGACGCATCGAGAAAAAGGGTCCATTTCTTGGAGAGATTGGTCCGGACTGCGGTATAAGCGAACAGAAAACCAAGGACAGTGCCACAGAGACCGACGAGTGAACCGAGAAGGAGGCTATTCCAGAGGGCCTGGCGCTGATTGGGATCGCCGAAAACACTGATGACATTGGCAAGGGTAAATTGGCCTCCCTCTTCGAAAGTCTTAGCGAAGAGCATGATGAGCGGAAGGAGAATGAAGAGAATGAGAAGACTCCACAGAACGATCAGGCAGACGAGAAGAAGAGGGTCTTTCAGGAGTCTGCGAATACGATCGCTTGGGTTAAGTTCGGCTATGCTAACAGGCATCTTCACCTTAAGGTTGCATTGAAAAGGGGGATGCTTTCACCCCTGATCCCTCTTTTTGTTCAGTCTCTCCGGTTAAGGCAGGACTTCTTTAATCCAGCGTTCCACCATTCTTTTGCGATTTTGACCTGCCCAGACCTCATCAATGGGAAATATCTTGGCCCCCCTTAAGACCTCTGCGAGGCTTGGTTCGGTTTTTACTTCAGGGTGAGCAGGAATAAAATTGATTTTGTATTTTGCATAGAGGTTCTGCATGGCCGGAGTAGTAGCCCAATCGATCATTTTTTTACCGAGTCCAGGATTCTTTGCCCCTTTGATCAGGGCAATCGCCTCCGCCGCGGTACCAATCCCTTCTTTCGGGAAGGAGATGGCCACATCGTACCCCTCCTGTTTGGTCTTCAGGGCATCAACGATGAAGAAGATTCCAGCTCCTGCCTGGCCCAGACCGATCGGAATGGTTCCTCCTCCTCCGCTTTTGGTATAAACCTGGACATTCTGTCGAAGTTTTTTCATGAAATCGAACGCCTTATCTTCATCCCTGCCAAAAATTTCGAGGATAGAGAAGATGCGGGTTACCGCGGTCCCGGAGGTTCTTGCATCCGCCATCTGAATCATCCCTTTGTAGGCAGGATGAAGAAGGTCATACCAGGAGGCGGGTGGGTTGAGGTTTTTTTCCTTTAAAAATTTATTGTTGCTCATAAACACAAGAGGATCATCCGCAATTCCCATCCAGTATCCTTCCGGGTCTTTGAAGCGAGCCGGCAAGACTCCGGATGCAGGAGGTCTGTAGGGTTCGAAGATCCCTTCTTTTATTCCGGCCGAATGGGTTTCAACAGGGCCGCCGAAGAGGACATCCACCCGAGGATTGTTCTTTTCGGCAATGACCCGTGCTAAGGCTTCTCCTGAAGAAAAGCGAAGGAAATTCACTTTAATGCCTGTCGCCTTTTCAAACTCTTCGAACATGGGCCGGGCCCAGTTCTCCGGCCAGATGGAGTAGACATTGAGGCTTTCAGCAGAATGGGCAAGATGGATGGGTGAAAGCAGGATAGAAAACAGACCCAACATAAAAACCACTTTAAATCTTTTCATAAAAATTCTCCTTTCCCGTGTGTATTGATTGCCATTTGCCATCTGATAAACATGATGATCTTCTCCTCAGTTCGAAGAGGAGTTTATTAGAGTTAGGCCGAAAAGTCAACCTGCCCGCTCAGTTGACCGATCAGTTGATTTGCCAGTTGATTTGCCTTGACATCTTTTGTCTTGTTAGATAATATTCTGTAATATTTCATCAAGCTTCTGAGGAAAGGGGGGGGTGATTAAAGGAAAATATTGGATAGAGTGATAGGGAGATGGGGTGAAAAAAAATAAAAGGAGAAGGAGGTAAATTGCATATGAAAAAGATGAGGGTTTTAAACATTGTTTGGATCATCCTACTGGTCCTTGCATTGTCCAGTTTATGTTTCGCGTTTGATAAGGTTAAATTTGTCGCAATTTCCGACCCACACATTTCCATTCCGCAACAAAAAGGGGTGACTGACGGATATAAACTCGGATTAAAAACCGTGATGCTCACGGAAAATGCTATTTCTGAGATCAATAAGATCCCGGATTTAAACTTCGTTCTCGTCGCCGGGGATTTGACCCAAGATGCAGAACCCTGGAACATCGATGAATTGAGAAGGATACTCGATGGACTTAAGGTCCCTTATTTTGTTGTTCTAGGAAATCATGATCTGAGCCTTGTCCCTCACGAGAAAAAAGACCAACCCGTCAGTCTCTCCAAATATACTGTTGCTGGGGCTTTTATTGGCAAGTCAGGTGGGATGGTTCCAGGAATGACCTATTATGCTCAAGAAGTAGGAAAGGATCTTGTTCTCATCGGTCTTGATACCTCAAGGGCTCAAGTCTTTGTTCCAGAAGCTAATTTGAATGATTTTGGCGGAAGAATTGATGCAGGTCAGATGAGATGGTTGGAGTCTGTGCTCAAGAAAAACCAGAACAAAACAGTCATCATCTTAACTCATCATAACCTTGTTCCCTGGCAGGAAGGGGATAAGACGAACCATAACGCCTGGCGGTGGTTCTGGATAGATAATGCTGAAGAGGTCAGGGCTCTCCTTAAGAAATATGGAGTTAAACTTGTATTTTCAGGGCACCGACATATTTCCACTCGCTATCAGAAAGTTGATGACATCTATCATTTCATCACTCCCCCTCTTTCTACTTATCCGATGAGATATACGATTTACGAAATGACACCTAAAAGCTTAAAGTGGGAAGTCAAAGATGTGCCTGCACCGCAAGAAGTATGGGATTTAGCTAGGAAAAACTTCATTGCCAATAAATGGTGGAGGGGCCCCGATCACCCAGAAACTCCAGAAGGAAATCAAAAATATTTAGAGTTCTATGAGAGTAATTGGACAATGAAAGGGGATTTGACCTTTAAATGAGTTGAAATGTTTTTTAAACTCCTATTACTACTACGTTAAATGAATACGGAGGACATTTGAAAATTGTCACAACATTCGTAGGGGCGGCCCACTGTGGCCGCCTGATCTGGGAGCCCTCAGAGGGGCTCCCCTACGATAACCGGAGTGGTCATTATTGTATTTTCCACGCAACTTTAATGGAATCTGGAAAGCCTTGAAAAATATGTTTTACTTTTTTAAATGTGACAATGTCACAAGAAAGGAGTTCAATATGAGAAAGAGAATTTTGACCGCAACAATCTTCGCTGTCCTTTCGATGGCGCTGATGTTCCTGCCAATCTTTCTGACGGAAGCACAGGCGCAGACCAGAGACAAAGTTGGCTGGATCGGTCCCGTTTACAAGGAGTTATCCGACAGCCTGACCAAGGGTTTCAAGGAATACTATAAGAAGACCTATGGTAAGGAGGTGGACATCACGTTCGTGCGGCCGGGCGGATGGCCGGTCGTCGTGGACAAAGTGAGAGCATGGGGCGGCAAACCAGATGCCGATGTCTTCTTAGGCGCAGGCGCTCCGGCGCATGAAGTCTTGAAGAAAGATGGGCTGATCGTTCCCTACAGGCCGAAGGATTTGGATAAGGTTCCTGCCAAATGGGGT
>Ga0299912_10000717_pt1 | contig 27255 bp, 32 predicted proteins | sample RVTome_2_FD_207667 | JGI IMG/M metagenome (GOLD analysis project Ga0299912, IMG submission 207667) | Soil microbial communities from uranium-contaminated site in the Upper Colorado River Basin, Wyoming, United States - RVT95D214 (version 2) ... | reverse complement strand
CCACCCGATCAAGGTGCAGGAGCCGGAAGTCATCGACGAGATTCTGGTCAAGCTGCAAGGGGTGCTGAAGGGCACGCCGCCGCCATGGTTGCGCAAGGCGGTCCTGAAGGGCCAGGAAAAAACGTTCGATTTTGACGAAGAGGTGAATGATGCTTGATGCCGAAACCCCGGTCGCTGCAGCCGACCCGATGCAGTCTGTGTTCGTGAAGGAACTGATCAAGCAGTGGCGCGCGCAGGACGCGCACGGTGCCTGGGAAGGCAAGAGCGACGCGATGCTGCTCGAGCCCTACATCGTCACCAAGGAGCAGCGCCGGCAAATGCCGATCATCGACGACCCCGATCCGGAAACCCTGTGGCGGGTGGAGCTGTACTACAACGCCATCGGCCTCGCCATCGAGCGCCAGACCGGCGTCATGGTGACGCCCATGATGAAGATGTCCCACGAGGGCTTCGGCCGCATGGTGCTGCTGGCCGGGCGTCTGGTGGCGGTCAACAAGCAGTTGCGGGACGTGCACCGCTTCGGATTCGAAAGCATGGAGAAACTCGCCGAGGAAGGCGATAAGCAGGTGGCAGCGGGGGTCGGGATGGTGGAACAATTCCCCGGTGCCGCCAAATATGGTTGAGCCGCGCGCGAGTGCGGCAGTGTGGCGTACGTGACCTGCATCCGGGTTCAAGACGCCTGTTGAAAAAGGAGCCCATCATGGCCTTGGTACTTGAACGCGGAATGGACGTCGACGTCCCCCATTGGATCGACATGATCGAAAACGAGGAATTCGAGCGCTACCTCGAGGAAACGGTGAAAGGGAAGACGAACGTGGAAGACAAGGAAACGCTGAAAGCGGAAGTGAAGAAACTCAACGCCCGTGCCATGGAGGCGCGCATGGCCCTGCACGACCTGTCGGAGGAACTGCCGGCCGGTCTGGAGAAGGTCATGGACGTGGCGCAGGCGACGATCGCCGCCTTCGAGAATCTGGACGCGGCGCGCAAGAAGCTGGCAGCCGCCGGCAGCTAGGGAGACAGTCATGGCCTTCGTCACGGTCACCATGCCCGATGGGCGCAGCTGGACGCCGAAATTCGTCGGCGAGATCAATCAGCAGAAGTGCATCGGCTGCGGCCGCTGCTTCCGGGTGTGCGGGCGCGACGTGCTGCAACTGGTGGGCGTCACCGAGGACGGCGAGTTCATCCCCGTGGTGCTCGGCAGCGACGATGACGACGACGAGGAATATGAGCGCAAGGTCATGACCATCGCCAACCAGATGAACTGCGTCGGCTGCGAGGCCTGTTCCAAGATCTGTCCGAAGGATTGCTACACGCACGCCGGGATGAGCGCGGAATAAATCGCCGCAGATTGAGTAAAACAGGGGGATGCCGCGATGCAGGTTCAAAACACGATGAGCCGTGAGCAGTTGATGGCCTATGCCAGCGATCCCGACAACGTGCTGACCCAGGCCTTCGCCGGCGCCGTTCGCACCGCCTTTGCCAGCGGCACCTTCCCGGCGCTGCTCTTCGGTTTGAGCGAACAGCAGTTCCGCTGCCTGCTCGACCGCTACTTCCCCGGGGCATGGCTGGATCTGTTCGCGATGGCGGTCCTGGCCGACGCCGATGCGCCGTGTCCAGCCTTCCACCAGGAAGAGATGCAGGACCTGATCGCCCTGTTTCTGGAACACCGCAGCAGCGAGCGCGAGGAAACGACCTGGCTGGCCTACGTCATTGCCGCCGGCTGCATGGGGGGCAACCACCTGTGGCAGGACCTGGGGTTGACCGGCCGCGAGGCGTTGTCCGATCTGCTGAGGCAGAATTTCACCGCGCTGTACGACAAAAACAGCGGCAACATGAAGTGGAAGAAATTCTTCTACAAGCAACTGTGCGACCGCGCCGAGGTGAACCTGTGCAAGGCGCCGAGCTGCCAGGTGTGCAGCGACTACCGGCAGTGTTTCGGGCCGGAAGACGCTATCGATGTAGCAGTGGCTTTGGCTAAAGAAAAATGAGTTATGGCCATGCCGCTTTTTTTTGACAACCGTTATGTCGTAACAAGTAATAGCGACTCGAAATTGCTTTCACAGACTGGCCGGAGACCACGATGAACGTATCCGTCGAACCCTTGAAACTGACGCAATCCCTCGCTTCGCGCGGACGTCGCTGGGATCACCTTGAACTGCTGGAGCGCATCGATGCCTCTGGCTCCATCTCGGCTGCCGCCAGCGCCATGGGAATGAGCTACAAGGCCGCATGGCAGGCTGTGGAGGCGATGAACAACCTGTCCGAACAACCCGTCGTGGCACGCCAGAGCGGTGGCAGGCATGGCGGCGGCACCATCCTCACCGAGTATGGCCGCCATGTAGTGGCGGCCTACCACGGTCTGGAACGGGAACGGAAACGTGTCCTCGCCCAGTTGAATAAAGTGAAGAACGATTTTGACCTGTACTACCGCGTGATAAGGAGATTCGATATGCAGACCAGCGCCCGTAACCAGTTTCTCGGCAAGGTGAGATCCGTGAAGAGCGGCCCGATCAACGCCGAAGTGATCCTCGATATCGGTGGCGGCGACACCCTTGCCGCCATCATTACCCACGACAGCGTTGAACATCTCGACCTCAAGCCGGGCGTCGAGGCTTATGCGCTGGTGAAGGCGTCCTGGGTGATCCTGACTTCCGACGAGGGCTTGAAGACCACCGCCCGCAATCAGCTATGCGGCACGGTCGTGCGTTGCCAGACAGGCCCCGTGAACAGCGAGGTGGTGATCGAGCTGCCCGGCGGCAAACTGGTCGCCGCCATCGTCACCAGCGACAGCATCCAGACCATGAAGCTGAAGGTTGGCATGCGCGCCTGTGCGCTGATCAAGGCTTCCCACATCATCCTCGCCATTTCAAATTGAAGGGACTCATCATGAACCGTATCGCCCCGTCGCTATTCGCAATTGCCCTGTTATTCGGGATATCGTCGGCACGCGCCGCCGAAGTCCAGGTCGCCGTCGCCGCCAACTTCACCGGCCCCATGGAAAAAATCGTCCCCGAGTTCAAGAAGGCGACCGGCCACAAGGTAGTCATCGCCTATGGCACCGTGGGCAAGTTCTACGCCCAGATAAAGAATGGCGCACTCTTCGAGGTGCTGGTGTCGGCCGACGACGAAACGCCCATCCGGCTGGAAAAGGACGCCCTGGCCCTGCCCGGGACGCGCTTCACCTACGCCATCGGCAAGCTGATGCTGTGGTCGGCCACGCCCGGCTTGGTGGATGACCGGGGCGAAGTGCTCAAGCGCGGCAGTTTCAAGCGCCTGGCCATCGCCAATCCCAAGACGGCGGTGTATGGCTCGGCGGCGGTTGATGTCATGAAGAACCTGGGCGTACTGGAGACGCTGGAACCCCGCTTCGTGCTCGGGGAGAGCATCACCCAGGCCTATCAGTTCGCCGCCACCGGCAATGCGGAACTGGGCTTCGTTGCGCTGTCGCAAATCTACAAGGACGGCAAGTATTCCACCGGCTCTTACTGGGCTGTGCCGACCGAGCTCTATCCCCAGATCCGCCAGGACGCGGTGATTCTCGCCAAGGGCAAGGGCAACCCCGCCGCCGAGGCGCTGATGGCCTACCTGAAGTCCGACGCGGCGCGCAAGGTCATTCTCGCCCACGGCTACGAGCTGGCTACCGGGCAATGAAGACTCGCCCCACTGCCGCCTTGACAAGCCGCTCGAATATTGTTTCGATGTATACGACTATATATATCGAAGCGCGGGGTCATGGGCATGGAAAACGTCAAGCCGAGGTTGCGCGTGCTATTGGGCGCCGACATCGCCATCGGCCCCGGCAAGGCCGCATTGCTGGAGGCCGTGGCGCGTACCGGTTCCATTTCGGCGGCGGCGCGGGAGATGGGCATGTCCTACCGCCGTGCCTGGCTGCTGGTGGACACCATGAACCGCAGCTTCAAGTCACCGCTGGTGGAGAAGGCGAAAGGCGGGTCGGGCGGTGGCGGCGCGCGGGTGACCGAGTTGGGCCTGGAGGTGCTGAATCGCTACCGCGCCATGGAACTCAAGGCCGCCGCCAGCGTGGCGGGCGAGATGCGCGAATTCATCCGGCTGCTGGCGGAGCCCGGCGAGGCATGATCCGTCCACGATTTTTTTGGTCTGTCGATGTATTTATGCATATATATCGATAGGAACTTTTGGTATTTGTTTATTTAAAGGGAAGCCATCATGAAACTGTTGCAAACGCTGTTATTGACTCTGGCCCTGGCCGCCTCGGGCGCCGCACAGGCCGGCAAGATCGCCATCGCCGCCGCCGCCGATCTCAAGTTCGCCATGGACGAGATCGTTACCGCCTTCAAGCAGGCCAATTCGGGCGAGGAGGTGGACGTGATCTACGGTTCCTCCGGCAAGTTCCACACGCAGATTCAGCAGAACGCGCCCTACGACCTCTACTTCTCCGCCGACATCAAGTTTCCCCAGGAGTTGGCCAAGGCGGGGCTGGCCGCTTCGGAGGTCAAACCCTATGCCTTCGGCCGCATCGTGCTGTGGAGCACCACACAGGACGCCAGCAAGATGACGCTGGCCAGCCTGACCGATCCCAAGATCGCCCGCATCGCCATCGCCAATCCCAAACACGCACCCTACGGCAAGCGCGCCGAGGAAGCCCTGCGGTCGGCGGGGGTGTGGGACAAGGTGGAACCCAAGCTGGTCTATGGCGAAAACATCGCCCACACCGCCCAGTTCGTGCAGACCGGCAACGCCCAGGCCGGCATCATCGCCCTGGCCCTGGCGGTGAATCCGGAACTGGCCAGCAAGGGCGGCTACTGGCTGATCCCCGACAACCTGCATGAGCCGCTGGAACAGGGCTTCATCATCACCCAGCGCGCGGCGGCCAACCCGTTGGCCAAGCGCTTCGCCGACTACATGGGCGGCAAACCGGCGCGGGCGGTGATGGTGAAATACGGGTTCGTGTTGCCGGGTGAGTCGGCGGGCAAGTAACCGGAGCAAGCCATGTTTCTTTCCGAAGGCGATCTGCAAGCCATCGTGTTGACGCTGGAGTTGGCGAGCATCGTCACCGCCATCCTGCTGGTGGTGGGCACGCCCATCGCCTGGTGGCTGGCGCGGACGAAATCCTGGTGGAAAGGACCGGCCGGCGCGGTGGTGGCCCTGCCGCTGGTGCTGCCGCCATCGGTGCTGGGCTTCTACCTGCTGCTGACCATGGGGCCGCACGGGCCGGTGGGGCACTTCACCCAATGGCTGGGCATCGGCACCTTGCCGTTCACCTTCTGGGGCCTGGTGGTGGCCTCGGTGTTCTATTCATTGCCCTTCATGGTGCAACCGGTGCAGAACGCCTTCGAGGCCATCGGCGAGCGGCCGCTCGAAGTCGCCGCCACGTTGCGGGCATCGCCCCTCGACACCTTTTTCACCGTGGTTCTACCGCTTGCGCTGCCGGGGTTTCTCACCGCCTCCATTCTCACCTTCGCCCATACCGTGGGCGAGTTCGGCGTGGTGCTGATGATCGGCGGCAACATCCCCGACGAAACCCGGGTTGCCTCGGTGCAGATCTACGACCATGTCGAGGCGCTGGAATACGACCACGCCCACCGGCTGTCGGCAGTCATGCTGGTGTTCTCTTTCCTGGTCCTGCTGACGCTGTACGCCTGGCGGCCCAACCCCAAGAAAAATTAACGCGCTATGACCATGACCAGCCCAGGCATCAAGGCTCGCTTTGATCTGAAATTCAAGGAATTTTCGCTGGACGTCGATCTGACCATCCCGGGCCGCGGCGTCACCGCCCTGTTCGGCCATTCCGGTTCCGGCAAGACTACGCTGCTGCGCTGCATCGCCGGGTTGGAACGGGCGCCTGGCGGCCATATCTCGGTGGCTGGCGAAGTCTGGCAGGACGGCGATACCTTCGTGCCGACCCACAAGCGGCCTTTGGGCTACGTCTTCCAGGAGGCCAGCCTGTTTCCCCACCTGACGGTGAAAAACAACCTGGAATATGGCCGCAAGCGGGTGGACGCAGCCAATGGCCGCAAGGTCTCCCTGGACCAGGCGATCGGCCTGCTGGGCATCGGCCACCTGCTGGGACGCAAGCCCGACCGCCTGTCCGGCGGCGAACGCCAGCGCGTGGCCATCGCCCGCGCCCTGGCGCTGAGCCCCCGCATCCTGCTCATGGACGAACCTCTGGCAGCGCTGGATCTCGCCCGCAAACAGGAAATCCTCCCCTATCTGGAACGCCTGCACGACGAACTGGAAATCCCCATCCTCTACGTCAGCCACGCCCCCGACGAAGTCGCGCGCCTGGCCGATTACATTGTGGCGATGGAAGACGGCCGCGTCGCCGCGCAGGGCCCACTCGGCGAAACCCTGGCGCGCCTCGACCTGCCGATCCGCCTGGGCGAGGACGCCGGTGTCGTGCTGGAAGGCGAGATCGCCGAACTCGACGCCGACTGGCACCTCGCACGCGTCGCCTTCGCCGGCGGCAGCCTGTGGGTGCGCGACAGCGGATTGCCCGTGGGCCAGCACGTGCGCGTGCGCATCCTCGCGCGCGACATCAGCATCGCCCTCGAGCCCCACGCCGACAGCAGTATCCTCAACGTCCTGCCTGCCACCGTCGAGCAGCTGGCCGACGACACGCATCCCGCGCTGGCGCTGGTGAAACTCGACGCCGCCGGCGCCCCGCTGGTCGCGCGCATCACGCGGCGCTCGGCGGCCAGGCTGGTGCTGCGCCCGGGATTGGCCGTGTGGGCGCAGATCAAGGCGGTGGCGCTGGTGGGGTAGAAATCGAGCAGCCATGTGTGGCATATAGCCGACACTATTGAGATAGTGACGGTGTTGAGACATATTGACTGCGCTTGTTTCCTGACCTGGCATGGCTTAAATCCGTCATTACATTGATAGTGCAGGAAATAAGCCTCATGAATAAAGCACAAAACCCATCCATGCCTCCGGGTCTTGCCGAGGCGCTCAGGGACATGGGCGAACACATCGCGCGCATGCGCAAGGCCCGTCATGTGCTGCAGGCGGACGCTGCGCTGCGCGCCAACATCAGCCGCGAGTGGATGCCATGGAGCTTAAGGAAGACATCCTGGCAAACCGGCCTGCGGAGTATTTTTCCGGCGACGCGCCATCACGAGTTTCCATACCGATGATCGGTGATTTATCCTGTATCAATTCTTGGCGCAAACATGCGGCCCGCTTCTCGATCACAGCCCTCTTGCCAGTAGTCAAACATGCCCAGCCGACGTGATTTCCTCCTCGCCTCGCTCGCCTTGCTCGGTCCTGCTTCCGGCCGCGCGGGGTCGGATCGCCTGGAACGGATCGACGCCTTGCTGGCGGAAAACGTCTGCCGCACCCGGCCGGCCGAAATCATCCCGGCTGCCATGCCGCCGCGCGCGCCCGGCGAACTGCGCTATCAGGGCACGCACATCCTCACCCACGGCGCCTTTCGCGATCTTGCCGCAGCCTACCATGGCCCCGGCAACAACCGTCTCATCGTCGCCGGCGGCGGCTGCGACGACGGCATTGCAACAGTGCGTCGCGGCATCGCCGATCTCGGCGGCCTATGCTGCCCGGTTGCGGGCTCGCGTGGCGAGGGCCTGCCCTGGCTGCTGGTCGCGCGGGACATCAAGGTCGTGCTCGTGCATCCGTCCAACCCGGTCTCGAACGTCAGTTTCGACGCCTTGCGCGAGGTGGCGCGCGGCAAGCTGACGCGCTGGAAAGCGCTGGGCGGCGAGGACCGCGCCATCGCCCTGGTGGCGCGCAAGCATTGCCCGGACTATTTCGAGCCGGTGCGGCAGCTGCTGCTGAACAACCGTCCCGACTGGACGCCGCGTGGCCTGTTCGTCGACCGCGACGAGCAGATCGTCGACCTTGCCGCGCGCTTCGAGGGCGCGCTCGGGCTGGTGAGCTGGGCGTTCGCCAAACCGCTGGTGGAAGCTGGCCGGTTGAAGGTGCTGAAGGTGAACGGCGTGGCGCCGTCGGCCGCCGCCGTGCGCGAGGGCCGTTACGCACTGCATGGTCCGCTGTCGGTGGTGTATCGCCAATGGGAGGCCGCCACCATGCGGCCCTTCTTCGATTTCCTGTATGGGAAACAGGGTGAGGCCATCGTCGCCCGCTCGCTCGTTCCCGTCAGCGCCGAGGAGGCGGATTACCAACCCCGCCGCTGGACGTGATGCCTGCCATCAGCGCGCCGCGCTGCGGAATGGAGGGCGGCACGCGGCCTTTGTTGCAGGACGGGCGGATCATCGACGCGTGCTGAAGGCGCTTTTTTCACTGCCCAGGACGGTCTGGATGATCGGCCTGATCAGCCTCGTCAACGATTCCGCCAGCGAGATGATCTATCCGCTGGTGCCCTTGTATCTCGCCTCGGTGCTGATGGCCGGTCCGCGCGCCCTGGGCATCATCGAGGGCATCGCCGAGGCCACCGCCAGCCTGCTCAAGCTGTTCTCCGGCGTGGTGGTCGACCGCACCCGCCGCGCCAAGCCCTGGGTGGTGGCGGGCTACGCCCTGGCCGGCTTCGCCCGCCCGCTGATCGCGCTGGCGACGAGCTGGCCGGCAGTGCTGACGCTGCGCTTCGCCGACCGGGTCGGCAAGGGGCTGCGCACCTCGCCGCGCGATGCCCTGCTTGCCGGCAGCGTCGATTCGGACCGGCGCGGACTCGCCTTCGGCCTGCACCGGGCCATGGACAATGCCGGGGCGGTGGTGGGGCCGCTCTCGGCCGCGCTGCTGCTGGGGCTGGGCTGGTCGCTGCGCGAGGTCATCCTGTTCGCACTCCTGCCTGCCGTGCTGTGCCTGGCGCTGGCCGCGATGCTGAAGGAGCCCGAGCATGCCGGCCCGCATCAGCCGAAGCCGCGGTTTTCCTGGCGCATGGACGGGATGCCGCTGGCGTTCAGGCGCTACCTCGTGGTGCTGGCCCTCTTCACCCTGGGCAATTCGTCCAACATGTTCCTGCTGCTGCGGGCGAGCGAACTGGGTCTGCCGCAGGCCCAGGTGCCGCTCGCCTGGGCGGCGGTCGCCTTCATCGCCATGCTGTTCTCCACGCCGCTTTCCGCCCTGTCCGACCGGGTGGGACGCACGCGCTTGCTGGTGGCCGGCTGGCTGGCCTACGGCGTGTTCTACCTCGGCCTCGGCTTGATGCCGCCCAACACGCCCTGGCTGCTGTTCGGCCTGTTCGCCGGCTACGGCGTGTTCATGGCCGCGACCGAGGGGGTGGAGAAAGCCCTGGTGGCCGACCTTGCGCCCAGGGCCTTGCTCGGCACCGCCTTCGGCTGGTTCAACCTGACCGCGGGACTCCTGCTGTTGCCGGCTTCGCTGATCTTCGGCGAGCTGTACCAGCAGGCCGGTGCGCTGACGGCCTTCGGGTTTTCCGCCGCGTGCGCGCTGTCGGCGGCCCTGCTGCTGCCGCTGTGGGCGTTGCGCACGCGCCCCAAAGCATGACCGTCCTGTTCCTGCCCGGCCTCGCGATCCACTCCGCGTGGCCGAACTGAGCGCCAGCGCATGGACAGGCTGGCGCTGGAACGCCGCCAGGCTGGATCTATCTCGCGGCCATCGTCGCGGGGCTGCTGACGGGCGGCCTGTGGCCGGCCGTCAAGCCGGTGTTCGAAGCCCTGCTGTGGCCGCTGCTAGTCCTGCTGCTCTACGCTACCTTCGTGCAGGTGCCGCTGCTGCACCTGTCGGCTGCGTTTCGCGACCATCGCTTCAGCGCGGCGATGCTGCTCGGCAATTTCGTCGTGCTGCCGGCGCTGGTGTGGGCGATGCTGCAGTGGCTGCCCGACGACCCGGCGCTGCGGCTGGGCGTGCTGCTGGTGCTGCTGGTGCCCTGCACCGACTGGTTCATCACCTTCAGCCAGCTGGGCGGCGGCAACGTGCCACGCGCGATCGCGGCGACGCCGGTCAACCTGCTGCTGCAACTGCTGTTGCTGCCGGCTTACCTGTATCTGATGGCGCGAACCGAACTGGCCGCGAGTCTTTCCCCCGCGCAGGTCTGGCCTGCGCTGCTGGTGGTGCTGATTCCGCTTGCCATGGCCGCGCTGACCGAGCGCTGGATCGAGGCGCGCCGCGAACGCGCGCCGCTGCGCGAGCGGCTGGCGTGGTGGCCGGTGCCGCTGCTGGCGGGCGTGGTGTTCCTGATCGCCGGCGCGCAGGTCGGCGCGGTGCGCGGTGCCCTGGGATTGATGCCGGTGGTGGTGCCGCTCTTCGTCGTGTTCCTGCTGCTCGCCGCGCCGGTCGCGAAATTGCTGGCCTGGGGATTCGGGCTGCCCGCCGACCGCGGGCGCACCCTGGCCTTTTCCTTCGGCACGCGCAATTCTTTCGTCGTGCTGCCGTTCGCGCTGACCCTGCCGTCAGGCTGGGAAGTCGCTGCGGTGGTGATCGTGGTGCAGTCCCTGGTGGAGCTTTTCGGCATGGTGTTCTACCTGTGGTGGGTGCCGCGCCTGTTCAAGTAGTCCGCGGCAGCCTGACCACCACTTCGCCGGTGCCGCCTTCGCTTACCCGCATCTCGCCGCCGTGCGCCTGAACGATGGCGAGGCAGCTCGCCAGCCCCAGCCCGCTGCCGCCTCGCTTGGTGGTGTGGAAGGGCTCGAACAGGTGCTCGCGCGCCTCCGGCGTAAAGCCCGGGCCGCTGTCGCGGACGTGGATCTCAGCCCAGTTTCCGGCCGCTGCCAGCGTGACCTGGATCGATCCATCCGGCGCTGCCTGGCGGGCGTTCTCGAACAGGTTGTCGAACACGCGCTCCAGCTGGTACGTGTCCGCAGCCGCCATGAGCGGAACACCCGCCGTCCGGATGTCCATGCGGACTTCCGGATGCTGGGCATGCCAGCGTTGCGCCATCTCGGCGCAGGCGGCGTTGAGGTCGACCGTTTCCGTCTGTAACCGCACCGGCCGCCCGTAGGCGAGCAGGTGCTCGACGGTGCGCATGCAGCGCTCGATGTGATGCAGGATCAGGCGGCTGTCGGCGAGCGCCGTCTCATCCTGGGTACGCTCGGACTGGCGCGCCTGCAGTTCGGCCACGCCGCGGATCACCGACAGCGGGTTGTTGATGTCGTGCGCCACCCGTGCCGCCATGCGGCCGATGGCCGAGAGCCGCTCCTGCTGCTGCATCTGGCGCTCGATCTCGCGCAGCTTGGCGAGGTCTGCAGTCATGGCGTTGTAGGCGCGCACCAGACGGGCGACCTCGCTGTCGCCGCGGGCTTCCTCGACCGGGACGAACTCGCCGCGGCCGACCGCAGCCACCGCCTGAGTCAGCCGTCCCAGCGGGGCGAGTTGGCGGCGCAGCGTCAGGCCGAGCAGCAGCGCCAGCAGCAGGCCTGCGCCGAGCAGCAGCCAGGCGAGCAGACTTTTCACCGCAACCAGCGCCCGCTCCACGCTGTCGTCGAGCTTCACATCGATCCAGATCGGCTGATCCGTCGGGCTGCTGAGTTGCACGCGCTGTCCGAGCGGCGGCGCGTCCGGGCGCGAAAGCCGCACGCTGATCCCGCTCCCCGCTGGAAATGTATTGGCCAGCACGGACGAGAGTGGCCGGCCGATCCACAGCAGGGCGAGCGTATTGCCGGCGCGGGTAACCGGCGCTGCCGCAGTGAGCCAGGGCTGGCCGTCGATCCAGACCACCCGCGAATTGGCCTGCTGCATGTCGGCGGGCGGCGCGATCGGCGGCACTGCGGCGGGGGCCGCGGCCACCAGTCGCCCGTTGGTGTCCCACAGGCGCACGGCGTCGAGATGGAAGGCCGCCGCGCTGCGCTTGACCGCCGCGACCGGATGCGCGATCTCGCCCTCCAGGTAAAGATGGTAGTAGGTGGCGTTGTTGAGCTCCGCATCCTTGCTCAACAGTTCGCTCAGGTTGCGCAGGGCGTCGAGTTCGCGCGCCACCGTGGCGCGCACCTGGCCTTCGGTTTGGGCGAGGCGTTCGGCGCTCAGCTCGGAAAAGCGCTGGCTGACGAAATGGTCGATGCCGAGAAAGAGCAGCGCGCTGATCAGCGCCACGCTCGCGGCGGAGGCGGCGAGCAGGGTGAACAGCAGGGAATGGCGCCATCCCTGCAAGGCCTGCAGGAAAGCTTGGCTCGTCCGGGTAGGCTCGGGTGCGATGAGGCTTCCCTCCGTCATGGCACAATGCTCCGTTCGCTAAGGACACACACTCTAAACCATGCCTGCAGACAGTGGAAAACCGCAGCCCGATTCGCCCCTGACCATCCTGGTGGTGGAGGACGAGCCGGATGTGGCCGCACTGCTGAAGCGCGTCATCGAAACCTGCGGCCCGCATCGGGTGCGGGTGGAGACGGCGCCCGGCGATCTCGCCACCCTGTTCCGCGAAGCGAAGCCCGACCTGATCTTCACCGACCTCGTCATGCCGGGGCTGGACGGCTTCGAGGTGATCCGCCAGGCGCAGGCCTTCGATCCCGACCTGCCGGTGATCGTGGTGAGCGCGCACGCCACGCTCGACAATGCGGTGAAGGCGGTGAAGGCCGGCGCCTTCGATTTTCTCGCCAAGCCCTTCGGCCTGGAAGGGGTGGAACTGGTGCTGGCCAAGGCGCGCCGCGAACTGGAAAGCCGCGCGCGCCAGGCCGAGCTGTGCCGGCAGATGCAGGCGCGCGACGGCGACCTCAATGCCCTGCATGGCGCGAGTCCGGCCATGCAGCGCCTGCGCGAGTGGATCGTGCAGGTGCGCGGCACCCGCGCCAACGTGCTGATCGAGGGCGAGAGCGGCACCGGCAAGGAACTGGTGGCGCGCGCCCTGCACGGCGGCCAGGGGCCCTTCGTGGCCCTCAACATGGCGGCGATTCCCGACGACCTCGCCGAATCCGAGCTGTTCGGCTACGCCAAGGGCGCCTTCACCGGCGCCACCCGCGAGCGCGCCGGCCTCATCCGCGAGGCCCACGGCGGCAGCCTCTTCCTCGACGAGGTCAACGCCATGAGCCCGCTGATCCAGGCCAAGCTGCTGCGGGTGCTGCAGGAGCGCCGGGTGCGCCCGCTCGGCGCCGACCGCGATTACGAAGTGGATTTCCGCCTGCTGGCGGCGAGCAACGTGGCGCTGGAGCAGAAGGTGGCCGAAGGTGCGTTCCGGCGCGACCTGTTCCATCGCTTGAAGGTGCTCAACGTGCGGCTGCCGCCCTTGCGCGAGCGGCGCGAGGACATCGCCGCGCTGGCCGAGTTCTTCGTCCAGCGCTATGCCCGTTCGCAGGGGCGTCGGGTGCGCCGGCTGGCGCCGGATGCGGTGCTCGCGCTGATGGCCGCCGACTGGCCGGGCAACGTGCGCGAACTGGAAAACGCCGTCGAGCAGGCGGTCATCCTGTGTCCCGAATCCGCGCTGGAAGTGCCGCTCGCCCTGCTGCCCGAAAACCTCGGCGGCCGCGGCTGGCTCGGTGGTCACGAGGAGGCAGGAAGCGGCCGTCCCGCGACGCTGGCGGAAATGGAGCGCCGCTACATCCTGTCGGTGCTGGAGCAGGCGGGCGGCAACAAATCGGAAGCCTCGCGAATTCTTGCCATCGGTTACAAGACCCTGCTGCGCAAGCTCTCCGGCATGGCGGAAGGCGAGGAAGGCGACGCGTGATCCGGGCGCGTCCCAGGGGCGCTTCCGCTAGGTCGTAACGACCCAGGCGCATTCTCCCTGTTGGGTCATTTTGACCCTGTCCGGCAGGCACCCAGTCACGCTTGTCTCGGGTATTTATTCGAAAAATCAACGCCTTGCAAACCGTATTCGGAGCAGGCACAGGGGTTGCATAAGTCTCGACGGACGTTTCGTTCCCAATCGAGAGGAGATCCCCCATGAAAATCACCCTGTTGGCCCTGGCCCTTGGCGGCCTGACCGCGGCCGTGCCCGCGGTGGCCGATGAGGCCTTGCCCTCCAACCTGCTGTACGACGCCAGCAAGGAAAAGAAAACCCTCTGGCCCCAGCCGGTGAAGAACAGCGGCGAGCTGAAGTACAACGAGCACCGCCAGGACCTGTCGAAATGGCCCACCCTCAGCTACGAAGACAAGCGCCCGACCCGCAAGCCGGAAAAGGTCCAGTTGCAGGAACCGCTCAACGGCAACATCGAAAACGGCAAGAAGCTGGCGATGAACACCCAGCGCGGCAACTGCTGGGCCTGCCATGCCATGCCCGGCGACCCGCAACCCGGCAGCGGCGGGCCTGCCTTCCTCAACATCGGCACCTGGGGCTACACAGACGCCCACATGTACCAGCAGATCTGGGATCGCCGCGTCGCCAATCCGGGCACGGAAATGCCGCCGTTCGGCACCAACGGCGTGCTGTCCGACCAGGACGTGCGCGACATCGTCGCCTTCCTGCAATCCCTGAAGTGAGCCCCGGAGGAACACCATGAAAACATCTGCACGTATCACCGCGATCGCACTGTCCGGCCTGGCGCTCTCACTGGGTGCGCACGCCCAGGAGGTCTACCGCGACATGACCCCGACCATCGACTATGGCAGCAAGCCCCAGGCCAGCGACGACACCCGGCACACCAACACCTACCAGTACTGGAAGGACAACGCCAAAATCGACCCCGCGCGCGCCAGCAGCCTGACCGAGTTCTGGACCGTCAACTGGAAATACAAGGACGCGCCCTTCAACGACACCCTGCACGGCGGCCACGATGCCCAGGATCGGGGTCAGGAACTGTACAAGCAACTCAACGCCAAAGGAGCGTTCGCCGCCTGTCTGGGCGCGAAGAAAGGCGAACTCAAGGGCCTGCGCCTGCAGTATCCGCAGTTCCGCAAGGACATGAACCGCGTCGTGGGCCTGGAGGCGATGATCGAGCACTGCGCCGACAAAGAGGGCATGAAACTCGTCAACGGCAGCTACGACAACTCGGCCGTGTCGGTCTACATCACCGCCTTCAGCAACGGCATGCCGATGAAGATCGATGTGTCGAAAGGGCCGCTGAAAGAATCCTTCGAGAACGGCAAGAAGCTGTTCCACACCAAGGCGGGCTGGACCAACTTCTCCTGTGCCACCTGTCACGTCTCGGTGGTCGGCAAGAACCTGCGCGGCCAGACTCCGACCACCCACTACGGCGACGTCGCCCACTGGCCGACCTGGCGCACCAAGGACGAACTGCAGTCGCTGCATGTGCGCTTCACCGAATGCAACCGCAACGCCGGCATCCAGCCGCTGCAGCTCGGCAGCAAGGAATACACCGATATCGAGGTGTTCATGACAGCGCTGTCGAACGGCTACCCGGTGGTCAATCCCAGCCAGCGCGACTGAGCTGCGTGCTTTCTTTTGCCGCCACCCCGCTGGGTGGCGGTTTTCAGAAACTCATTTCAAAGGACCAACATGAACCCACTTCGTAGAAACGTACTGAAAAGCGCAGCAGGCGCAGGCGCCGTCGCGGTTGCCGTGGCCGCCGGCCTGCTCAAGCCCACCCAGGCGATGGCCGCCTGGAACAAGGCTGCCTTCGAAGCCAAGAACGTCGGCGACGCGATGAAGGGCATCGGCGCTGCCAGCCCGGCCGACAGCAAGGACATCACCATCAAGGCCCCGGACATCGCCGAAAACGGCGCCGTCGTGCCGGTGGAAGTGACCAGCGGCATCGCCGGCACCAGCAGCATCGCCATCCTCGCCGAAAAGAACGGCCAGCCCCTGGTCGGCACCTTCGACCTGGCCGGCGGCGCCCAGGGCTTCATTTCCACCCGCATCAAGATGGGCCAGACCTCACTCGTCCGTGCAGTGGTCAATGCCGGCGGCAAGACCTACACCGCCGCCAAGGAAGTGAAAGTCACCATCGGCGGCTGCGGCGGCTGATCGACCCGCGCGACCCACTCATTCTCATTCAGGAAAGGAAAGCCAAATGGCTCAACCCATGCGTATCCGTGCCACCATGGCAGGCGACGTCGCCGACGTCAAAGTGCTGATGAACCACCCGATGGAAACCGGAACCCGCAAAGATGCGAAAACCGGCCAGCTGGTGCCCGCCCACTTCATTCAGGAAGTGACCGCCACCCTCAACGGCACCCCGGTGCTGAACGCCGAAATCGGCGGCGCCGTGTCCAAGAACCCCTACCTGGGCTTCAAGGTCAAGGGCGCCAAGGCCGGCGACAAGGTCGTCGTCAACTGGGTGGACAACACGGGCGACAAGAACAGCGCTGAAGCCACCATCGGCTGAGTAACCGTATTACCCGTCCTCCTCCGCCTGGTGCCCCACAGTGCCGGGCAAGCTCATAGCCGCCCTTCGGGGCGGTTTTTTTGCTCGTGTGAACGTCGGTCGTGGGCGGCGCGACGACCAGCAGACTCACGTGCGGACTCAACAGCATGTCCCTGGTGTGCGCCGCGAGTTGGCTGACATGAATGACGAAACCCGAGCCGCCGGGAAGCATGGCGAAGGGCACCATGGACACATACGGCCGGCCTTCATGAAGGGTTCCAAGGGCAGCCACCTGTTGCGTTCGCAATAACTCGTGGAGCGTCTGGGCGTAGGTGGGGTTCATCTGTGGGGCGGGTGGCTATCGGCGCAGGCTTGATTGGGGGAACTTGATGCTACCAGCGTCCAAACCTTCATGCTGTTGTCTGTAACCCGTCGGAAGCCTTTCAAGAAAACAGCACGTGATCGATCGGTGCGACCTCGTCCGCACCATTTCTGCGCTGCTCGGCAGCGCCCCCTTCGGCTGACCATCTAACAAACAACCGCGAAACCCTTGGTTGGGCATCCGTGCATCGTCTTATTTTTCGCTGGAAATTCATTTGTAATCACCAACCGTCATTGCAGCTTACAAATGGACGACGTTGTCCTTGGTGCAGGCTGCAATAGCGTGGTGCACGTCCAAGGAGACTTTTCGGGTAATGACGGCACGCATAAATATTTTATTTATATAAAACAACTAGTTGAATCGTTTTTTCTGTCTGGCACAAGGCTTGCTCTAAGTTCTCCGGCGCTGTTGATCAAACCGTATCAATTGTTAGGAGAAAAAAATGTCTGAACAGTCTCACAAGGACAAACTGGCCGATGTCTTGGCTGCCGGTATGAACCGTCGCAGTTTCATGAAGCTGATGGGAAGCGGAGCCGGATTGGCGGCAGGCAGCGCCATCATGGGCGGCTCTCTGGCCCAAAGCGCAATGGCCGCCGCACCCAAGCGGGGCGGCACCATCAAGCTTGCATGGGTGGACGCAGTGGACACGCTGGACCCGCACTTCACCGCTTCGCTGGGCTCGGTGAAGATCCTCAACAACATCTTCAATGGCCTGCTCAAGGTGGCTTACGACGGCAAGAAGGTGTCCTTCGTGCCCGACCTGGCCGAGACGTGGGAGATGCCGGACGACAAGACCCATGTATTCAAACTGCGCAATGGTGTGAAATTCCACAACGGCGATCCCTGCGACGCTGCCGCCGTGAAATGGAGCCTGGAGCGCGTCAAGGATCCCGCGGTCGGTTCGCCCCACGCGTGGAAGTTCGAGACGCTGGCCGGCATCGACATCGTCGACGCGACCACCATTCGCATGCGCTTTTCCAAGCCCTACGCCTTCCTGCCGGTGGCGCTCACCGGCAGCACCGGCCGTGCCGGCACCATCGTCAGCAAGCGCGCGGTGGAACAGTACGGCAAGGCCTTCGGCCGCAATCCCGTGGGCACCGGCCCGTTCAAGTTCGCCGGCTGGCGCGAGAACGAATCGATCACCCTGGAGCGCAACCCCGATTACTTCGAGCCGGGCCTGCCCTATCTGGACGGCGTGCAGATCCTGCTGATCAAGGAGCCCACCGCCGCGGTGGCGGCCATGATGTCGGGGCAGGTGGACGGCATGAGCCTGTCGCCCTTCCAGTTCATCCCGCAACTCAAGGCGAACCGCAACCTGAAGGTCTACGGCGAAGTCGAGGGCAACTACAGCTTCGTCGGCATGAACAACCGCCGTGCGCCTTTCGACGACCCGATGATGCGCAAGGCCGTGGCCGCAGCGATCGACCGCAACGTCATCGTCAAGCAGGGCTATTTCGACGAGGCCATTCCTGCCTACAGCTGCATCTCGCCGCCGATGACCGGTTTCTACGACAAGAACATCGGCAAGAGCGGGCGCGGCCAGCGCTTCGACCTGAAGAAGGCGATGGAATATCGCAAGCAGTCCAAATACCAGGGCGAGGTCAACCCCGTCTATATCGTGGCCCAGGGCTTCACCGGCTCGGGAGGCAGCGGCACGCGCAACTCGCAGCTCCTGCTGCCGATGCTGGAAAAGATCGGCATCAAGCCGAAGATCGAACTGCTCGATCGCGCCGTGTGGACCAAGCGGCGCAACGGCGGCGACTTCGATATGTACGACGAGGCCTGGATCGCCGACCTCGATCCGGACGAAACCATCTATCCGGAATGGCATAGCGGCAAGCCCTGGAACTTCGTCGGCTACAGCAACACCGAGTTCGACAAGCTGCTCTCCGAGGCGCAGGACACGCTCAACCAGGCGACGCGCAAGAAGCTCTACGACCGCGCCGAGGATCTGCTCATGGCCGACGCCCCGCTCGCGGTGCTCGCCCACATGAAGGTGTTCAAGATCCTCAACAAGCGGGTGCAGGGCTTCCAGTACATTCCGGTCGACCTGTTGAACCTGCATTCCGTCTGGCTGGCCTGATGTTCCAGGCTGCATCTGCCAAACTGGCGCAGACCCTGCTGGTGCTGCTGATCGTCTCGGCAGCCAGCTTCGCGTTCCTGAAGCTGGCGCCGGGCGACCCGGTCGGCATCATGCTGGGTTCGGACTATTCGAAGTCGTCCTACGACCAGCTGACCCATGAGCTCGGCCTCGACCGGCCCGTCGTGCAGCAGTACGGGATCTGGCTGGCCGATTTCGTCCGCGGCGACTGGGGCACCTCCTACATCACCAACCAGGACATCTTCGAACTGGCGGTGATGCAGGCGCTGCCGGTGACCCTGACGCTGGCCGCACTGTCGCTGCTGATCGCGCTGGTGATCGGCATCCCCACCGGGGTGATGGCCGCGCTCTATCGAAACAGCTGGGCGGATGTGCTGGCGACCACGCTGGCCATCGGCGGCAACGCCTTTCCCAGTTTCTATCTGGGCATCCTCCTGATCTGGCTGTTCGGCGTCGATCTGGGCTGGTTCCCCGTGTTGGGTTTTGTCGCGCCCTGGGAAGACTTCTGGCTGGGGATGTGGCACCTGGTCCTGCCGGCCGTCACGCTGGGCGCCTGGTACGTCGGGCTGATCGCGCGCATCACGCGCTCCAGCCTGCTGGAGGTGCTCGGGCAGCCGTACATCCTGGCCGCCAGGGCGCGCGGCGAACCGGGCTGGCGCGTGGTGTGGGTGCACGGCATGCGCAACGTGCTGATGCCGCTGGTCACCGTCATCGGCCTGCAGCTCGGCGGCATGCTGCGCGGCGCGGTGATGACCGAGGTGGTGTTCGCCTTGCCCGGCCTCGGGATGATGGTTACCACCGCGGTGCTCAACCGCGAATACATCGTGGTGCAGGCCGGCATCATGCTCACCGGTTTGCTGTTCGTGGCAGTCAATCTTGCCGTCGACCAGACCTACCAGTTCCTCGACCCCCGCCTTCGGAGACGCTGACATGAGTGACGCGCTCAATATCACCGCCATCCCTGACTCGCAATGGAAGCGGCGCTTTCTGCAGCCGCTGCTGCGGCAGCGCAGTGCCGTCGCCGGCCTCGCGATCATTGTCATCTATGTCGTTGCGGCCGTGTTCGCCCCCTGGCTGGCCACGCATGATCCGGCCGCCCAGGATCTGATGGCCTCGCTGCAAGGGCCCAGTGCCGCGCATTGGCTCGGCACCGATTCCTATGGCCAGGACCTCTACTCGCGGCTGCTCTATGGCGCGCAGCTGGCGCTCATCATCGGCTTCGCCTCGGTCGCCCTCGGCCTGGTCGCGGGCGTGGCCATCGGCCTGGCGGCCGGGTTGATGGGCGGGCGCACCGAGTGGGTGCTGATGCGCATCGTCGACGGTCTGCTCGCCTTTCCGGAGCTGATCCTGGCAATGGCCTTCATGGCGGTGCTCGGCCTTGGAACGGAAAACGTCGTTTATGCCCTGGCGCTGTCCTTCGTCGGCCCCTTCGCGCGCATGACCCGCGGCGACGTGCTGCAGGTGAAGAACCAGCCCTACATCGAAGCCGCCCGGCTGATGGGCGTGACGACTGCGGCCATCATCTGGCGCCACGTCCTGCCCAATGTGGTGTCGCCCATCCTGGTCCAGGCCGGGATGCGCGTCAGCATCGCCATCCTTCTGGAGTCGGGGCTGTCCTTCCTCGGCATCGGCGTGGTGCCGCCGACCCCGGACTGGGGCCTGATGATCGCCGAGGGCCGCGCCTTCATCACCATGGCGCCGTGGATTTCCGGAGTGCCGGGCGTGGCCCTGGCGATCCTGCTGGTGGCCCTGAATCTGCTGGGCGACGGCCTGCGCGATGCCTTCGACCCCACAACCCAGAAGGACGCCTAGATGGACTGCGCTGTTGCTTTGAACCCCCAGGCTGCCGACATGCCAGTCAGTGAAGAACCCCTGCTCGACGTGCGCGATTTCAGCCTGCGGCGCGGTCAGGCCGTCGTGCTGGATGGCGTCACCCTGGCGCTGCAGGCCGGCGAAACCCTGGGCCTGATCGGCGAATCGGGGGCCGGGAAATCCACCCTCGCGATGGCCCTCATCGGTCTCTTGCGCGCGCCCGAAGTGCAGCTGGAGGGCAGCCTGCGCTTCCGCGGAACCGAACTCACACGATTGAAGGAAGCGGACTACCGCCGCCTGCGCGGCAACAAGATCGGCCTGATTTTTCAGGACGCAACCGCCGCCCTCAACCCCTGCTTCACGGTGGGCGAACAGATCGCCGAGCCGCTCAAGCGGCATCTGGGACTGTCGAAATGGGAGCGCCGGGAACGGGCCGCCGAGTTGATGCACAGCGTCGGCATTCCCGAACCGCGCCTGCGGCTCGACGCCTACCCGCACGAGCTGTCCGGCGGCATGCAGCAGCGCGTCATGATTGCCATCGCGCTGGCCTGCAACCCCGAGCTGCTGCTCGCCGACGAACCCACCAGCGCGCTCGACGTCACCATCCAGGCACAGATCATGGAGCTCATCCTGGACCGTGTGCGGGAATTGAATTCCAGCGCGGTCTTCGTGCTCCACGACCTCGCGCTGGGCGCCCAGGTCTGCGATCGCATCGCGGTCATGTATGCCGGACAGATCGTCGAGGAAGGGCCCAGCGAGCGCGTACTCGCCGCGCCGCTGCATCCCTATACGCGCGGTCTCAAGTCGTGCGTCGTCGAACTGGGGTCGCGTACGCTCGTGCCCATCCCGGGCCAGGTTCCGCCGCTGGACGCCATGCCCGCCGGCTGCCGCTTTGCCCCGCGCTGCCCCAAGGCGAAGGCCATCTGCAGCGCTCAGCGTCCTGTGGCCGAAATTCGCGACGGCCGTCAGGTCGCCTGCTGGTTTATCGATTAGGCAAGCTCATGCAAGAACCCATTTTTTCTCTGCTCGATGTCGAACGGTCCTACGAACTGCGCAGGCCGGGCTGGCTGAATCGCGCACCGCGGCAGCTCAAGGCGCTCGACGGCGTGCGCCTCGAGCTGCAGCGAGGCGACACCCTCGCCCTGGTGGGCGAAAGCGGCTCCGGCAAGTCGACCCTCATCCGTCTCATGCTCGGCCTCGAACCGGCCAGCGATGGCCGCGTGCTGTACGGCCAGCGCGACCTCGCCCAGCTCGACGCTGAAGAAAAGAAACGCTTTGCGCGCGAGGTGGCGTTCATCTACCAGAATGCCCGCGGATCGATGAACCCGCGCATGCGCATTGCGGACATCCTGGCCGAACCGATCCGCCTGCACCGGCTGTGCGCCGAAAGCGCCATCGCCGAGCGCCTCGCGGCGCTGCTGGATCGCGTCGGGCTGCCCGCCGGTCTGCTGCAGCGCTTTCCGAGCGAACTCTCCGGTGGGCAGATCCGCCGCGTCGCCATCGCCCGTGCGCTGGCCGCCGAACCCCAGGTCATCATGGCCGACGAGTCGGTGGCGGGACTCGATGTCTCGGTCCAGGCCCAGGTGCTCAACCTCCTGCGCGACCTGTGCCGCGAATCCGGCATCACGCTCGTGTTCATCACGCACGACCTCGGTGTGGCGAGCTACCTGTGCGAAAAGATCGCCGTGCTCTATTTGGGCCGGATCGTCGAGCAGGGGCCGACCGACGCCATCCTCAACACCCCGCGCCATCCCTACACGCGTGCGCTGCTGCAGGCTTTCCCCCGCTTCGACATGCCGCTCAAGGCCTCGCTGAGCGGCGAGATACCGAGCCCGGTCGATCTGCCCAAAGGCTGCCGCTTCGCCGGACGCTGTCCCGAGGTGCAGGCCGCCTGCCGCGAATCCGACCCGACCCTGACCGCGTTCGATGCGGAGAGGCAGGTGGCCTGCCTGTTCCCGGTCGCAAGCGCACAATGAGCCGCTACGCCCAGTCCTCGCGTGGCGTGGTGTCCTCGCCGCATTTTCTGGCCACCGCCGCCGGCCAGGCGGTCCTCGCAGCCGGAGGCAACGCCATCGAAGCGGCGCTCGCCGTCGGCAGCACCCTCAGCGTGGTCTATCCGCACATGAACAGTCTGGGCGGCGACGGCTTCTGGCTGCTGTGCGACAAGTCGGGAACGCTGACCGGCCTCGACGGCGCCGGCCCCGCCGGCCAGGCCTACACGCCTGATTTCTACGCCGGACAAGGCCTGGACGCGATTCCCGCCCGCGGTCCGCATGCGGCCAATACGGTGGCCGGCCTGGTGTCGGTATGGGGCGCCGCGCATGCCTTCAGCCGCACCCACTGGGGCGGCCGCCTGTCCTGGCAGGACGTGTTCGAACCCGCCCATGGCCACGCCGAACAAGGCTTCGCGTGCAGCGCCAGCCAGGGCGACTTCCTGACGCAAAAATGGGCGGAACTCGGCGGCTTCGACACGCTGACCGGTATCTACGCACCGGATGGGAAGCCGACGCCGGCAGGCGCCGTCTTCCGGCAGCCGCAGCTCGCCGAATCGCTGCGCCTGCTGCAAAGGGACGGCGCGGACGGCTTCTATCGTGGCGAGCTCGGACGCCGGGTTGCACAGGGTCTGGCCGATGCCGGCAGCCTGCTGTCCGCCGAAGACCTGGCGGCGTTCAACTGCCGCAAGGTGGACCCCATCAGCGTGCGCTACCGCAACGGGCTGGCGGTCAACATGCCGCCCCCCACCCAGGGACTGGCCTCGCTGCTCATCCTGGGCCAGCTCGACCATTTCTATCTGGCCCGCCACTCGCACCTTTCCGCCGATTACGTGCATCTCGTGGTCGAAGCGACCAAGCAAGCTTTTCGCCTGCGCGACCGCCATGTGGCCGATCCGGATCACGTCGCCGCCCCGGTCGCCGAACTGCTCTCGCCCGCCGCGACCGCCGAGCTGGCCGACGCCATCGACGTGACCCACGCAGCGCCCTGGGGCAGAGGCGTGGGTCCGGCGGACACAGTCTGGTTCGGGGTGGTGGACGCAAGAGGCCGCGCCGTCAGCGCCATCCAGAGCATTTATCACGAATACGGCAGCGGCGTGGTGGCGGGGGAAACCGGCATCATTTGGCAGAACCGCGGCGCCTCCTTCTCGCTCGATCCGCGGCACGTCAATGTGCTGAAGCCGGGCAAGCGCCCCTTCCACACCCTCAACCCGGCCATGTATCTGGAGAACGGCCGCCCGCGGCTGGTCTACGGCACCATGGGCGGCGACGGCCAGCCGCAGACCCAGGCGGCGGTCGCCACGCGCGCGCTGGACTACCGCCTGCCCCTGACCGACGTGCTGGACAGCCCGCGCTGGCTGCTCGGCCGCACCTGGGGGCAGAGTTCCGACACGCTGAAACTGGAAGGCCGCTTCGCGCCCGAGGTGTTCGACGAGCTCGCGAAACGCGGACACGCGGTGGAGCGGGTGGAGGACTACGCGCAGATGATGGGGCACGCGGGCGTCATCCGCGTGCTGGACGATGGCACCTGCGAGGCGGCTTCCGATCCGCGCAGCGACGGGGCCGCCGCCGGCGCCTGATCAACATTCAACAACACGCAGGGCCGCCGACGGCCGCATGAGGGAATTCAATTGCTGGAGATCGCATCTTTTCTAAGCCTGGGCCTGGTTGCCGGGCTGCTTGCCGGCATGCTCGGAATCGGCGGCGGCGTCGTGATCGTGCCGGCCCTGATCTGGATTTTTCAGCTCCACGGCCTGCCGCGGGAAATCATCCCGCACCTCGCCATCGGCACCTCGCTGGCCGCCATCGTGTTCACCTCGATGTCGGCCATCCGGGCGCAGCAGAAACGCCGCGCCATCGATTGGCCGGTGGTGCGACTGCTTGCCCCCGCCACGCTGCTGGGCGGTTTTGCCAGCGGTTACCTGGCCGGCTTCATCCCGGCGGCCATGCTGAAGGGTTTCTTCGCTGCATTTCTGCTGTTCGTCGGCACCCAGTTCGTGCTGGACTGGAAACCCGCGGCACACTGGCGTCTGCCGGGGCGGGGCGGCTTGTGGGGCATCGGTCTCGGCATCGGTTCGCTTTCGGCGCTGCTCGGCATCGGCGGCGGCAACATCACCGTGCCGTTCCTGCATGCCTGCAATCTCGACCTCAAGCGCGCCATCGCCATCTCCACCGCGCTGGGCTTGCCGATCGCGCTGTTTGGCGCGGCGGGCTTCGTGCTGTCAGGATGGGGACACCCCCTGTTGCCGCCCGCAACCGTGGGCTACGTGTCGCTGCCTGCGCTGGCGGCGATCGCCGGCGCTGCCATGCTGACGGCGCCCTTCGGCGTGCGCCTGGCGCACGACTTGCCGGTCAAACGGCTCAAGCGGATTTTTGGCGTGCTGGTGCTGGCGATCTCGCTGCGCATGCTATGGGACGTGCTGGCGTAAGCGGATGAACAAGGAAGGTGTATGAACGACCTGGATCAGAAAATCCTCGCCATGCTGGTTGATGACGGACGCATGAGCTTTGCCGACATCGCCCGCGAACTGGGCATTTCCCGGGTTCACGCCCGCGACCGGGTGCAGCGGCTGATCGAGGAAGGTGTCATTGAAAAATTCACCGTCATCGTCAATCCGGAGAAGGTCGGCACCACCGTTTCGGCCTTCTTCGACGTCGAGGTCGACCCCCAGGGGATCGAAATGGTCGCCGAAGAACTGGCCCGGCAACCCGAAGTCAGGAGCCTCTACATCATGAGCGACATGACCAGCCTGCATATTCACACGCTGACCGCGGACAACACGGCGCTCGAGGATTTCGTCCGCCGCAACCTGTTTTCACGCCGTCATGTCGTCAAGGTCAACTGCAAGATGCTGCTGACCCGGGTAAAAAACCGGCGTGGCGGTTCGCGTATCTAAGGCAGGCTGGCTCTCCAGGAAGCGATCCCCACGCCCGACAGGCCGGTTTGGGTTGGGAACAGTCGCCTGCCCGAGACGACCGACATCACCTGGAACGTATTCTGCTTGATCCCCAAGGCGGCGCATCGAACGTAGGGTTTGCTACACACCCTGCGCGCGCATCCATCCAAAGGCCAAGGGGCGGCACATCATGAACGCTGAAATCGTCAAGGCAAATCCCCACTATCAGCGGATCGGCGGGGCGGACGCCGTGCGCGGCCTGGTGGACCGGTTCTACGACCTGATGGACGCCGATCCGGATTATTACGGCATCCGCAAACTGCATCCGCCGGACCTGGGCGAATCCCGCAACAAGCTCTTCTGGTTTCTGAGCGAGTGGACGGGCGGCCCGGCCTTGTTCGCCGAGCACATCGGCCAGCCCTTCCTGCGCCGCCGCCACGCGCCCTTTGCCATCGGCGTGAGCGAGCGCGATCAATGGATGGGGTGCATGGTGCGCGCCATGCAGGACGTCGGGCTGGCGGCAGACCTGCGGACGGAACTGGAGCAGGCCTTGTTCAAGACCGCGGACTTCATGCGCAACCAGCCCGAATAGCCACGCTGCATCACGATGATCCCAATCCGTCTTCCCACCCCTCACCCCAAGGACACCACATTTGTCATTCCGGCGAAGGCCCTCTGGTGTCCGGAATAAACCTCATCCCGGTGCCATAGGGTGCCTGGCCTCCTTACCCTCTCGTAGGAGCGGCGCCCCCGCCGCGATTTTCGCGCCCTTCCCTAAACAGGACCCCAACCATGAATGAACTCTTTGCAATCTGCCGCACCAACGAAATCGACGAAGACCAGCCGAGCGGATTCTGGCTGGCCGTGCGCAGCGAAACCGGCGAAGCCAAGCCCTGGCCCATCGTGATCGGGCGCAAGGGAAACCGTTTTTTCGGATACGAAAACGCCTGTCCCCACACCGGCAGCCGGCTGGATACGGCACCCGGGCGTTTCCTCGATGAGGACGGCAACTTCCTCACCTGCGGCACCCATCGCGCGCAGTTCGACCTGGACACCGGCAACTGCTTTATCGGGCCGTGCAGGGGGCAGCACCTGACACCCGTCACCCTGGTGATCGACGACGGCGACGTCTGCGTCACGGGTGTGGAGCTGGCCGAAGAAGATGGCCTGGATCGCGGCGACTGAGCCGCTGGCCGCGCGCCTCAGTCGCCGCTCAACACTTCAGCGAGCGTTTCCGGCGAAATCGTCGTGGCCTGGGCAAACCCGCCGACGAAGCGGATCGAGTCCGGCCATATCGCGAACAGCGAGAAGTCGGCAAAGCTGAACAACTCCGCGCTCTGGGGAAATCGGGACAGGTAGGCGGCCTTCGCCTCGGCATGGCCTTCAGTTCCGTCGGCGACTTGCACCGCCCGACCTTGTATCGTGACCCGGGCCAATGCCTGGGCAGGCACGTCGGGCGTGGGCGGCGCGATCACCAGCAGACTCACCTGCGGGCTCAACAGCATGTCCCTGGTGTGGGCCGCGAGTTGGCTGACATGAATGACGAAACCCGAGCCGCCGGGAAGCAGGGCGAAGGGCACCATGGACACATACGGCTGGCCCTCGTGAAGGGTTCCAAGGGCAGCCACTTGCTGCGTGCGCAGCAGCTCGCGGAGTGTCTGGGCGTAGGTGGGGTTCATCAGTTGGGTGTATAGGTCGTCGGCACTTGGGTTTGCTGCGTAACGTTTGGATTCACCGGTCTGCGCGGCTTTTCGCGCAAGTCCATATACGAGAGGTTAGGCATCACCTTAGAACCCATGCGAACCTATAACCGCGTATAAGGAATATGGGAAACACGGACCTTGATGTCCCGACCCGACTGCCGCACCAACTGAGTGACAGACTTGAAGCGCGCATTCATTCGGGTGGGCTGCTGCCAGTTTCGTAGACACGGCTTTAAGCTTTTGAAGCCTCCTCGAACTGTACCGGACTGACGTAACCGAGTGTTGAATGACGACGCGTCGGGTTGTAGAACCGCTCGATGTAATCGAAC
>Ga0299912_10000716_pt1 | contig 27263 bp, 26 predicted proteins | sample RVTome_2_FD_207667 | JGI IMG/M metagenome (GOLD analysis project Ga0299912, IMG submission 207667) | Soil microbial communities from uranium-contaminated site in the Upper Colorado River Basin, Wyoming, United States - RVT95D214 (version 2) ... | reverse complement strand
AAAAAACACGGGAGCAAGCGGAGCGACTGGCAAACCATCCGCGCGCTGATGCCGTATCTATGGCCGGCGGATCGCGCCGAGTTGCGCCTGCGGGTGATCCTTTCCATGGCCTTTTTGCTGGCGGCCAAGGGCGTCACCGTCGCGGTGCCGGTGTTGCTCAAATACGCGGTCGATACCTTAAGCGCGCCGACCCTGGCCCAAGGCCTCGCCGCCGTGCCGGTGGCTTTGCTGTTGGCTTACGGCCTGGCGCGCATCGTCTCGCTCGCGTTCAAGGAATTGCAGGCCGCCATCTTCGCCAACGTGGCGCAATACGCCATGCGCGAAACCGCGCTGCAGACCTTTCGCCACCTGCACCGCCTATCGTTGCGTTTTCATCTCGACCGCCAGACCGGAGGCCTGAGCCGCGCCATCGAACGCGGAACCAACGGCATCGAAGCGCTGCTGCGCATGACGCTGTTCAACGTTATCCCCACCATCGTCGAAATCGCCATGGTCGGGGTGCTGTTGTGGAGCATGCTCAACGGCTGGTTCGCGCTCGCCACGCTCGCCACCATCTTGGCTTATGTGGCGTGGACGATCATCCTCACCAACTGGCGCACGCGCTTTCGCCGCGCCATGAACGAAAGCGACAGCCGCGCCCATACCAAGGCCATCGACAGCCTGCTCAACTATGAAACGGTGAAATATTTCGGCAACGAAGAACACGAAGCCAAGCGTTTCGACGTGGCGCTGGCCAGCTTCGAGACCGCCGCGATCAAATCCAAAACTTCGCTGGCGTGGCTCAACGCCGGACAGGGCGCGATCATCGCCGTCGGCGTCACCATCGTCATGCTGATGGCGGGCTTCGGCGTGCGTGATGGCGCCATGACGGTGGGCGACTTTGTGCTGGTCAACACCTACCTATTGCAGCTTTATTTGCCGCTGAACTTTTTGGGCTCGGCGTACCGCGAAATCAACCACGCGCTGACCGACATGGAAGCCATGTTCAGCCTGTTGGAAGCCGACGCCGAAATCACCGACGCTCCCGCCGCGCCTGCGCTAAACCTAGCGGGCGGCAACGTGGTCTTTGATCATGTCACCTTCGCTTACGATCCGCGCCGCCCGGTGCTGAAAGACGTGTCGTTCACCGTGCCGGCGGGAAAGAGCGTCGCCATCGTCGGCGCGTCGGGCGCGGGCAAATCGACGCTCTCAAGATTGCTGTTTCGTTTTTACGACGTGGTTGAAGGCGCGATCAGCATCGACGGCCAAGACATCCGCGCCGTATCCCAATCCTCCTTGCGCGCCGCCATCGGCATCGTTCCGCAAGACACGGTGCTGTTCAACGACACCATTTATTACAACGTCGCTTATGGCCAGCCCGGCGCCAGCCCCGGCGAAGTCGAACGGGCGGCGAAACTCGCCAAGATTCACGATTTTGTGATGAGCCTGCCCGACGGGTACGAAACCATCGTCGGCGAGCGCGGACTGAAATTATCGGGCGGCGAAAAACAGCGTGTCGCCATCGCGCGCACGATTTTGAAAAACCCGCAGGTGTTGCTGTTCGACGAAGCCACCTCGGCGCTCGATACGCACACGGAAAAAGAAATTCAGGCCTCGCTCAGGGAAGTCGCCGCCGGGCGCACCACCCTGGCCATCGCGCACCGGCTTTCGACCGTGGTCGACGCCGATGAAATCTTGGTGCTCGAAGCGGGCGAGATCAAAGAACGCGGCAAGCACGCGCAACTGCTGGCCCAAGGCGGCCTCTACGCCACCCTGTGGCAGCGCCAGCAGGAAGCGGAAGAACGCGAGGAAGAACTTTCCGCAATCGAAAGCACCCTCACCGAATGGTCATCCCCCGAAGACGAAGCGGCGTGGAAAAATTTGTGAGGGGGCAGTGGGACAGAAGTGGCGGAGTGAAAGTTGAATTAATTATCTAACATGATTTATATATTGCACTTTTTAGTGGTCATTCTACATTAGTGAGAAATTTTCACGATAGAATGGTCAAGCAATGAATGATCCAGTCCTGAATTTTAAGTTCTCCGGTGGAGATGCTGAACAAAACCAACTGAGCTTTTACGATGCTGGTCGCTTTCTATATGGTGCCGCCCGCTTAGTCTACGCACTTGAACATTTTCGACAGACAGGAAAAGTTGTTGACCGTATCACGCATAAAATTAACGTAGATTACCGCATCGGTACGCCAAAAGCGGGAAGTTGGGAACTCGGCATTATCCAGGCGGCGGCCCCAGTTATCTCTGAAGTATTAATTAAAGTGCCTATAGACATTCTTGTAACATGGGCAATTGATAAGGTTACCAACCAAACCTCGGCCAAGGACACCGCTATCAAATTGGCACAAGAACGGACTGCTCAAGAACGCGAGCGGACTGACCAGTCACGAGAGGAAACACGGCGACTGATGTTGATGGAAAAATCAAATCAAAAGCTTCTTAGCATTTTGGATGAGGAATTAAAAAACAAAAGAGAGATAGAACGGGATTTAAGAGAACAATTAACCCAATCTCAGCAAGAACTCTTAACAGCAGATGTTAGAGCTCAAACGATGGGAAATTATCGTGCACAACTCGATACAATTGACGATGCAGCACAAAGAAAGATCGCATCTAAAACCCAAAGCCTCTTATATGAAATCGGTCGGCCAGCTGTAAAATCTGCATCTTCATTACATGTATTCGGATCTTCGTCAGAAAAACCCATAGCCTTTTTTAACAGAAGAATAATTGAATCATTTAAAGGAAATATGGAAGATAATGTACTTACTATATTAGATGGAAACATCACAAGATATGACAAAGTAAACGGTTGGGGGAAATTTTATCATGAGAATTTTCCTCAGCCTTTATCCTTTTTTGTCCCTGCAGCCACGAAAAAAGAAATTAACTTGAAAATTATCGAAAGCATGAAAAAGACGGGCGTTAGATTGCACTTTTATTTTGTCAAAGATATACACGGCATTGTACGTCACTTAGTAGTTGATGACGTAAACGACATACCCTTAACCTAACCCTTCTCAATCCACCCGCCGCCCAGCACCCGTTCGCCATCATAAAACACGCACGCTTGGCCGGGGGCGATGGCGCTGTAGGGTTCCGCCAAGCGCACTTCGGCGCGGCCGTTTTTAAGCGGCGTGACGGCGGCGGGAACCAGCGCCGCCACAGAGCGCAGTTTGACCGCGCACTCGAAGCCTTCTTCGGGCATGGCCTCACCCTCGCCCAGCCAGTTCACATCGCGGATGACAAGCGCGTGGGCGAGCAGCGCTTCTTTCGGCCCGACGATGACACGGTTGTGTTCGGCGTCGATGCTTAGCACGTAAAGCGAATCCGGCACCGCGAGGCCTAAGCCTCGGCGCTGGCCCACCGTGAACTTGACCACGCCGTCGTGGCGGCCCAGCACTTGGCCTTGTTGATCGACGATGTCGCCCGGTTCCAGCGCGCCGGGGCGCAGCCGTTCCAGCACGCTTAAGTATTTGCCTTCAGGCACGAAGCAGATGTCTTGACTGTCGGGCTTCGTGGCAATGTCGAGCCCCAGCCGCACGGCCTCGGCGCGGGTTTCATCTTTGCTCGCCGCGCCCAGCGGAAACCACAGCATCTCCAGCGCCGCTTTGGGCGTGGAAAACAGGAAATAACTTTGATCGCGGCTGTGATCTTGGCCCCGGTGCAGTTCGGCCCCGTGTGGGCCATCCACACGGCGCACGTAGTGGCCGGTGACCAAAACATCCGCGCCCAAATCGCGCGCGCGCTGCAACAGATCGCTGAACTTGATGGTGTCGTTGCAATGCACACACGGGATCGGCGTTTCGCCACGCAGGTAGGTGTCGGCGAAGGTTTCCATCACCTGTTCGCGAAAGCGCTGCTCGAAATCCAGCACGTAATGGGGAATGCCAATGCGATCCGCCACGCGCCGCGCATCGTGAATGTCGCGCCCGGCGCAACAAGTGCCGGGGCGGTCGATGGCCAGCCCATGATCATAAAGCTGCAACGTCACGCCCACCACGTCATAACCCGCTTCTTTGAGCAGCGCGGCGGTGACGGAAGAATCGACGCCGCCCGACATGGCCACCACCACGCGAGTCTCTGCCAACGGTTTGGCGAACGCGCTTTTGGGCAGATCCAGGTTCATGGTTTGTCAGGCGTCATATCGGGCACGCTTTCCAGCAGCGCCAAGGTATGCGACATGAATTCGCGGCGATAGATCACCGCCACCACCCACACCGTCACCGCCGCGAACAGCGCCGGGTGCAAAAACCAGCTCAGCGCCGCCAGCCCAAAATAATAGGCGCGGATGCCGCGGTTGAAGTTCAACACCCCGCCCGACACCACCCGCGCCGTGGCCAGAGCAAATTCCCGCGCCGCATCGCTGGCGGCTTCGGTATGCGGCGGCGCCGCGCCGATCAGCACCACGGAATAATTGAACTGGCGCAGCGACCACGCAAACTTGAAAAACGCATAAACGAAAATCAGCACCATCAGCAGGATTTTCAGTTCCCACTGGACCCGCGTGCCGCCTTCGACAAACGGCAGCGTGCTGGCCAGCGCCTGAACCTTATCCAACGAGCCCAAGATGGCCAGCAGCCCGGCCAGGATCAACAGCGTGGTGGAAGAAAACAGCCCCACGCTGCGCATGATCGACGCCATGATGGTGCTGTCGGTGACGCGGTTTTCGCGCCCCAACATGCGCAGCATCCACGTCTCGCGGTGCCTGCGCATAACAGTGAGCAACGTGCGGCCATTGATCATCATCCGGTCGGCGTAATAGGTATAACCGCCCCACGCCAAGGCGAACCAAACCGCCGCAGCCCAATCGATCAAGGTGATTTCATTGATGCCGTTCATCGCCATACTGAACCCAGAAGTTGAAAACATGCGCCATACCATGCGCCAAATTGAACGCTACGGCAAACCAAGCCTTAACGCTTAGTCGCGCTCTTCCAGCCACGCCATTTGAATGGCTTCGAGGATTTTTTCGTTGGATTTTTGCGGGTCGTCGTCGAAACCCGGCAATGCCTGCACCCACTTCCACAAATCGGTAAACCGCACGTGCAGGATATCCACGTCGGGGTGGGCTTCTTCCAATTCGATAGCGATGTCGTGAACGTCGATCCAGCGCATTGCGGTTACCTCTCAAACAAAAAAGGAGGGCTCAGGTCTACCCCGCGCCCCCCTTTAAATTGGCGTTAAGCGCGCTTATTCAAGCATCATGTTGCGGGTGCCGCCGGGTACGGTGACGACCAAACCGTCGAGTTCTTCGGTCATTTTAATCTGACAGCCCAAGCGCGAGGTGTGGGTGAGGCCGAAGGCCAAATCCAACATGTCTTCTTCTTCCTCGGACGCATCGTTGAGCTTATCAAACCATTCCTGGGCCACCACCACGTGACAGGTGGAGCACGCCAGCGAGCCTTCGCAGGCGCCTTCCAGGTCCACGCCGTGTTTGTGCGCGATTTCCAGGACCGAAAGGCCTACCGGGGCATCAACCTCTTTGCGGTTGCCGTGGGCGTCGACAAAGGTCATTTTCGGCATGCACTCAATCTCCTCGATAAACGGTCTTTAATTTCATGTGGTTTACCCCGGCTCAGCGCCAAGAACAAGGCTATTTAAGCGTAATGCCGCTTTGCAGCTTGTCCACGGAAACCCCCGTTAAGGCCTCGCGGATGCCCTTATCCATGCGTTTTTCGGCAAAACTGCGGGTGGCGGCGTCCAAGTCTTCGGCGGCGCGGTTGATGGCGTCGCGATCCGTTCCCCGGCAAGCGTGCAGCACTTGATCCATGACCGCGCCGATGGTTTCGCGTTCTTCAACGCTGAGCAAGCGGCAATCGGCCTGCAAGGCCGCCGTCACCGCGTTCATGGCGCGCTCGGCTTCGACCCGGGCTTCGGTCAACAGGCGCAGCTCCATGTCGTCCTTGGCATGAGCCATGGAATCGTAAAGCATCTTGGACATTTCGTCTTCGCTGAGGCCATAAGACGGCTTAACCTCGACATGCTGCTGAATGCCGCTGGTGTCTTCCGCCGCCGTCACCGTCAGCAAACCATCGGCATCAACTTGAAACGTCACCCGCACGTGCGCCGCACCCGCCGCCATAGGCGGAATGCCCGTCAGGTTGAACCGCGCCAAGGAACGGTTCTGATCGACCATTTCGCGTTCGCCCTGCACCACGTGAATGGCCATGGCGCTCTGCCCGTCTTTGAAGGTGGTGAATTCCTGGGCCTTGGCCACGGGGATCGGGGTATTGCGCTGGATCACTTTTTCCACCAGCCCGCCCATGGTTTCCAAACCCAGCGACAGCGGCGTGACGTCCAGCAATAATGTGTCGGACCCCGCCGTCAGCGCTTCGGCCTGCAATGCGGCCCCCACCGCCACCACCTGATCGGGATCGATGTCGGCCAGCGGCTCGGCGGCGAAATAGTTGGCTACGGCGGCGCGCACGGCGGGTACCCGCGTAGACCCGCCCACCAACACCACGCCGTGAATGTCTTCGGGGTCATAACCCGCCTCGGTCAGCACGGCGTGACAGATTTTCACGGTGCGTTCCACCAGCGGCGCAATCAGCCCGTTGAATTCATCACGGCTCAGCGTGTGTTTGGTTTGTTTGTCATGGGCGGTCAGCATCCATTCGCCGCGTTCTTCGCTGGTGAGGCATTCCTTGGCGATGCGCGCGGTCATCAGCGCCACCTTGACCTCGGCGGAACTTAAGCCCGCCTCGCCCAGGCCTTCCTGGCGTTCTTTCAAAAAATGATCGGCGATGGCATGGTCGAAATCGTCGCCGCCCAGCGCCGCATCGCCGCCGGTGGCCAACACCTGAAACACGCCTTTTTGCATGCGCAACAGCGACACGTCAAACGTGCCGCCGCCCAAATCGAACACCGCATACAGTCCTTCCGCGCCCTTATCCAAGCCATAGGCCAGCGCCGCTGCGGTGGGCTCGTTGACCAGGCGCAACACCTCCAACCCCGCCAACCGCGCGGCGTCCTTGGTGGCGGCGCGCTGGGCATCGTCGAAATAGGCGGGCACCGTGACGACGGCCTTTTGCACCTTCGCGCCCAAGTGTTCTTCGGCGCGATCCCGCAGCGCGCGCAAAATATCGGCGGAAATTTCGATCGGCGTCAGCTTATGCCCGCCGATGTTGAGACGCACCAGATGGCTTTGCCCTTCCACATGCGGTTCGATATCGAACGGTAACTGTCCGCCCAAGGTCTTGACGTCTTCCGCGCCCCGCCCCATCAGACGCTTGATCGAACTGACGACTGAATCTGGACGGCTGAGCAGCAAGCGCTTGGCCAATTCGCCGACGATGGCAGAACCATCCGGCGCATAGGCGACGACGCTGGGCACCAGCGCCCGGCCATCTGCATCCGTCAACACTTCGACCTTATTGTCGGAGCTGATGGCAACCACCGAATTGGTGGTGCCCAGATCGATGCCGATGGCCAATTCGGTATCGCCTTGGTGAGGAACGGGCGTTTCGCCGGGCTCAAAAATTTGCAGCAGTTGCGCCATGGAACTTCGGTATCCTTATGTTCTTCAATTCATCAAGCGCGAGCGCACTTGGCGCACTTCGCCCATCATTTTGTGCAGATATTTCAGCCGCGTGGTGAGTTGACACGCGCCCTCTATGTCATCGCCTTTAAACGCCAGCGAGAGTCCGCTGACGACATCTTCGATCTCAGCCTTGGTTTCACGTGCCAGCGCATTGACGTCGGCCAGAGTGTCGGCGGCGGCTAGACGTTCGCGCATTTCCATCGCTTCAATCAAGATTGTTTGATTCGTCACCAAGTTGCAGCCTTCGGGCAACACATTCACGCCTTGCAGATGCACCAGATAATCCGCGCGCTTGAGTGGGTCTTTGAGCGTTTCATAACCATCGTTTAAGGCCGTCGCCTGTTGCTGGCTGAGCGCGCGCTCTTTAGGCGCTTTGGTGGCGAAGCGGTCGGGGTGCAACTGACGCTGCAGATCGAAATACAAACGATCCAACGCCGGCACATCCACATCAAACGACTTATCGATACCGAAGCGCATGAAATGATCCACCGGAGCCGGAGCCTGCACGGCTTTGCATGTCGGACAAAACAACGCCCCGGCCTTAACCGGCCCCTTGCAGGACCAGCACGACTTCATCAAAACGGCGGCGTTGTCGTGCATCAAACGTTTCTCACAAAAGGCGACCGCCCCGAAGGGCGGCCACGGAACCCATATGGACTCAGCGCAGATCAGACGTGAAACGACTCGCCACAGCCGCAACGACCCTTTTCGTTGGGGTTGTTGAACACGAAGCCGCTTTCCAGTTTGTCTTCGACATAGTCCATTTCAGTGCCGATGATGAACATGGTGGCCTTAGGGTCGATTAACACGGTAACGCCATCGACCGACATTTCTTCATCGAATGCATTTTTTTCGTCGGCAAATTCCAAGGTATACGACAGCCCCGAACAGCCCTTGGTGCGCACGCCGATGCGCACGCCGACAGAGGGCTTACCGCGACTGGCGAGCAGCGCCTTCACTTGCGCGACCGCAGCGGGCGTCATATTGATCGGCGTAGGCATGTTCATGGTCGTGCGTCCCCTTTAAGACTTATTCGGCAGCGTCTTTTTTGGCTTCCATCTTGGCTTTGTAGTCGCTGATAGCCGCTTTGATAGCATCCTCAGCCAGGATCGAGCAATGAATCTTCACCGGCGGCAAGGCCAGCTCTTCAGCGATATCGGTATTTTTAATCTCAACCGCTTGATCCAAAGTTTTGCCCTTAACCCACTCGGTAACCAATGAGCTGGATGCGATGGCCGAGCCGCAGCCAAACGTCTTAAACTTGGCGTCTTCGATGATGCCGTCTGCGCTGACCTTAATCTGCAGCTTCATCACGTCGCCGCAGGCGGGCGCGCCAACCAACCCGGTGCCGACGTCGCCGTCGCCATCGTTCATTGCGCCAACGTTGCGCGGGTTCTCATAGTGGTCGATCAGTTCTTTACTATAGGCCATTTTTCTCTCCTTGCCGCGTTTCGCGGATGATGTCTTAGGCTCAGTGTTCCGCCCATTTGATGGACTTCAAATCGATGCCGGCCTGCGCCATGTCCCACAATGGGCTTAATTCGCGCAGACGGTTCACTTCCGTGGAAATACGCTCGATAGCGTAATCGATATCTTGTTCGCTGGTGAAACGCCCCAAACCCAAGCGCAACGAAGTGTGCGCCAACTCCACATCCACGCCCAACGCACGCAGTACGTAAGAAGGCTCCAACGAGGCCGAAGTGCATGCCGAACCGGAAGATACCGCCAGATCCTTAATGCCCATCATCAGGCCTTCGCCTTCGACATAGGCAAAGGAAATGTTCAAGTTTCCGGGAATGCGGCTATCCAGATCACCGTTAAGATAAATCTCGGGGATGCGTTCCTTCAAACCTTCAAAGAGTTTCTTTTGCAGCCCGTGCAGACGCTCGGCTTCGGCGGCCATTTCCTTGGACGCCAATTCGCACGCCATGCCCAACCCCACCACCAGCGGCGTCGGCAAAGTGCCGGAACGCATACCGCGCTCTTGACCGCCGCCGTGAATCAACGGCACTAGGCGCACGCGGGGTTTTTTGCGCACGTACAGCGCCCCGATACCCATAGGTCCGTAAACCTTGTGACCGGAGACCGACAACAAATCGATATTCATGGCTTCGACATCAAGCGGAATCTTGCCCACGGCCTGCGCCGCATCGGTGTGGAAAAACACCTTGTGTTCGCGACAAATGCGGCCAATTTCCGCAAGCGGCTGGATCACGCCGATTTCATTGTTCACCGCCATAATCGACACGATCAGGGTTTTGTCGGTGATTGCGGCCTTCAATGCGTCCAAATCGATCAGGCCATTTTCCTTGACGTGCAAATAGGTGACGTCGAAACCGTCTTGCTGCAACGCGCGGCAGGTTTCCAACACGCACTTGTGTTCGGTAACGCAGGTGATGATGTGGTTTTTCTGATCGCCATAAAACTTCGCCACGCCCTTAATCGCCAAGTTATTCGATTCCGTCGCGCCCGAAGTAAAAATGATTTCTTTGGAGGTGGCGTTGAGAATCGACGCCACCTGAGCGCGCGCGACCTCCACCGCGTCTTCGGCTTCCCAGCCATAGTGGTGGTTGCGCGAATGCGGATTGCCGAACTTTTTCGTCCAATACGGCGCCATCGCCTCGACCACACGCGGATCGGTAGGCGTAGTGGCCTGGTAATCTAAATACAGCGGCTCGTTTTGGGTCCAAGTTTTGGCGGTCATATTTTTAGCCTTATTTTTCATGGGGTTGTTCGCGTCAGTTTAAGCGGCGCTACGTTTTACGCCACCCTTTGCATATAGGTCTTTCCACACCGAAATAAAACTCACGATATCGTCGGCGGTGTTTTGCGCATTGAGGCTGATGCGCACGGCGCACTTGGCCGCTTCCGCCCCCACGCCCATGGCGGTAAGTACGCTGCTGGCCTTGGTTTTGCCCGACTTGCAGGCAGAACCGGCGCTGATGCAGATGCCCGCCAAATCGAACGCCATCACCTGGGTGTCGCTGGCGACGCCCGGCATGACGATCAAAGACGTGTTGGGCAGACGGTCCGCCAAGGCCGCGATCACTTGAGCATTCGGCGCAAAGGCTGCGATGCTTGTTTCCAACTGATCGCGCATGCTTTTGATGCGCTTCATATCTTCGCCTAGCCCATCTTTAGTCGCCGCTGCCGCCGCACCGAAACCCGCGATTCCCGGCACGTTTTCCGTACCGCCGCGCAAACCGCCTTCCTGTCCGCCGCCGGGTTGCAACGCTTTGAGCGGCGCATTGGCCGCGGCGATCAGCGCGCCCACGCCCTGCGGGCCGCCCAACTTGTGCGACGAAAGGCTCAGATAGTCCACGCCCAGCGCTTGAAAATCGACATCGATCTTACCCGTCGCCTGAACCGCATCGGTGTGCACCAAGGCGTCATAACGGTGCGCAATGCGCGCGATGCCTTCAACTTGCTGCAAGACCCCGGTTTCGTTATTGGCCAGCATCACCGAGACAATGACATCATCGCCGCCGCCGGCAAACATTTCATCCAACTCAAACGGATCGATCAGGCCGAGCGCATCCACCCGGATCGTCACTAAGCCTTCGCGCGCGTTGAGCACGCTGGGGTGTTCGGTGCGCGGGGCAAACACTTTTTCGCGATCGCAGCCGATCAACGCCAAGGCGTTGGCTTCGGTTCCGCCCGAGGTAAAGATCACGCGGGCATCTTTCGGCGCATTCACCAAAGTCCGGATTTGATCGCGGGCATCTTCGACCAACCGCCGCGCCGCACGCCCTTTGCTGTGAACCGACGACGGATTGCCGCCCGACCGCAAGGCGTGCAACACCGCCGCTTCGGCTTCGGGGCGAAGCGGTGCGGTCGCGTTGCTGTCTAAGTACACCGTCTGGGTCATTGCCAAGGTTACCTGTGGGGTTGGTTTGAAACGTTACTCGGCCGCGATGTCATCTGCGGCGTTCCCGGAACGGATCATGGCTTCGATCATATCCGGGCGCGGCCCAAGAACCTTACGCTCACAAACGTCGGCCAGCGTCACGGAACTTAAGTACAAATGAATTTGATAGGTCAGCGCCTGCCACAGATCGTGGGTCAAACAGCGCGCTTTGTCCGTATGGCAGCCCTCTACCTCGGTGCACCGGGTGGCGTTGATGGGTTCGTCCACCGCCTGTATGACATCGGAAATGCGAATGTCGCGGGCATGGCGCGACAGCAAATAGCCGCCACCCGGACCGCGCACGCTTTTCACCAATCCGGCGCGGCGCAGCTTACCGAAGAGCTGTTCCAGATAAGACAGCGAAATTTCCTGGCGGTCGGCCACATCCGCCAGCGCCACGGGCTTGCCCGTTACGGACTTGCCCAAATCGGCCATCGCCATTACCGCGTATCGTCCTTTAGTGCTGAGTTTCACGTCAGTTCTCCTTTGATCGGGGGGGCCTGAGATCAGGCTTCACTCCCGGCGTTTGCAACCATCTTCTTGGTCTTTGTTTTGACCTTGGGCGCTGCCCTTTCGGCGTCTTCACGCTCGTTTTCCAGTTCGTCCACCCGTTCCATCAACTGCGCCACCTGGGTGCGCAGATTTTCGATGGTGTTGAGCACCGGGTCAGGGCAACCGTCGGCGGGTGTGCCATAGGCCACGAAATCCTTGGCATGTTCCTTGTCGCGCGGCATCACCACGCGCGCCGGGATGCCAACCGCCGTCACGCCGGGCGGCACATCGCGGGTTACTACCGCGTTGGCGCCAATGCGCGCATCCATCCCCACCGTAATGGGGCCTAAAACCTGTGCGCCGGAGCCGACGATGACGCCGTTTTCCAGCGTCGGGTGGCGTTTTTGGTCCACCTGCAAATGGCTATCGACGCTGGGCGAGATGCCGCCCAGCGTAACTGCCTGATACAGCGTTACGTCATCGCCAATATGGCTGGTTTCGCCAATCACCACGCCGTCGCCATGATCGATAAAAAAACGTGCGCCGATGGTGGCGCCGGGATGAATTTCAATGCCCGTGGTAAAGCGCGCCACTTGCGACAAAAATCGACCTAAAAAGCGAAAACCGCGCTTCCACAGCCAATGTGAGACGCGATAAACCAAGATCGCGTGAAAGCCCGGATAGAGCAACGCCACCTCGATCCGCGACCGCGCAGCGGGGTCACGAGCGATAAAGGAATCAATATCTTCTTGAAGCCTCTTGAAAATCATGGCTTATCCAATATGTTTGTGGGCAAACGACCACTGGCGAAATGCTGGCGGCTCTGTTAAACATTCGACACCGTGCTTAATGACCCTGCATTCGATACCGCATACAATGCCACTTTAGCTGCCCTGAATATATGAAGACCTACTACATTAGTCAAGTATTCCCGGCAGACATTTGTATAAAAACCTTAGTCGCGGCAAGGTGTTTGGAATTAACGCATAACCCATTAATAGATAAACGGTTTTTCATATAGCCATGCCCGAAGTCATCTTCAACGGCCCCGAGGGGCGCCTCGAAGGGCGCTACCACCACTCCAAGAAATCCGGCGCGCCGATTGCGCTCGTTTTACACCCGCACCCGCAGTTCGGCGGCACCATGAACAACAAAGTGGTGTACGCCATGTACCAATCGTTCGTGAAACGCGGTTTTTCGACGTTGCGTTTCAATTTCCGCGGTGTCGGGCGCTCACAGAGCACCTTCGACAACGGTTTGGGCGAAATGAGCGACGCCGCGTCGGCGCTGGACTGGATGCAGGCGCACAATCCCAACGCGCACAGCTGCTGGATCGGCGGCTTTTCCTTCGGCGCGTGGATCGCCATGCAGTTGATGATGCGCCGCCCGGAAATCAGCGGTTTTATTTCGATTTCCCCACCCGCCAGCCAGCACGATTTTTCATTCCTGGCCCCGTGCCCGGCGGACGGCCTGATCATCCACGGCGACAAGGATGAAATCGTGCCGATCGAAAGCGTGGACAAGCTGGCGCAAAAGCTGAAATCGCAAAAAACCATCTCGGTGGATTACGAAATCATCAAAGGCGCCGACCACTTTTTCGGCGACCACATGGACAAGCTGACCAAGACGGTCAACGCCTACCTGGACAAATCGCTCGTCAAAGCGGCGTGAGTTCTAGCGCCATATCCAACAAAAAACCGGCTCCTTGGGCCGGTTTTTTAATGCCCGGACAACTTATTGCGGATGATACACCTGGCCGCCGCTCATTGGTTCCGGCACCCCGGTGGTGGTGGGAAACGAAATCGGCAGCCCGCGCTCGGCCCGTACCGCCAGATAAGCGAACGCCTGGGCCTCCATCGCGTCGCCATCCCAGCCCAAACCATCGGCGGAGCTTACTTTAGCGTTCACCACTTCGCGCAGGGCGTTCATGATTTCAGGATTATGCCGCCCGCCGCCGGTGATAATCCACGTCTTCACCGGCGCAGGGAAGTGTTCGGCGCCCCGCACGGCGGCATACGCAACCAACGCCGACAGCGTCGCAGCCCCGTCTTCAAGGCTCAAACCCTTGGCGCAACCCTGGCAAAGCTCTTGGCGATCAATGGATTTGGGCGGCTTACGGTCGAAATAGGGATGGGCCAGTTGCTGCTCGATAATGGCTTGGTCGACCTGGCCCTTAGCCGCAACCTCGCCGCCCCGGTCCATATCCTGGCCGATATGGGCGCGCATCCAATCGTTCAAGGGCGCATTGCCGGGACCGGTGTCGAAGGCCAAGATTTCATCTTCGCCTTCCCCCACCCAGGTCACATTGGCCACGCCGCCGATGTTAAGCACCGCAGCGGGTTTGGGCACATTGGCGTGGGCCCGCACCAAAGCGGCATGGAACACCGGCACCAAAGGCGCGCCTTCGCCGCCCGCCGCCACATCACGCGAACGAAAGTCGCAGGCCACCGCAATGCCCAGCCAGTCTGCCAGCAATCGCCCATCGCCCAATTGCACGGTAACGGCATTTTTCGGGTCATGGTGGACGGTATGACCATGAAATCCGATGATGTCGATATCGGCTTTTTCCAACCCTGCGCGGGTCAGCAACACTTGCACCGCATCGGCGTGCAACAACGTCAATTGCCGGTCCACATCCTGGGCCCCCGGCGCAGCGCGGCCAGCCGGACCCAACACCCGGCGCAGGGCGTTCTTGAACGTTTCTTCATAAGGCACGGTTAGCGATGGGCCGAATTCGATGACATTTTGCCCATCGGTGCGGATCAGCGCGGCATCGATGCCGTCCATGGAGGTGCCGCTCATCAACCCGATCGCCGTGTAAATTTTAGCTTCGTTCATTGGATTTCATCGTTACGACGCCCCTTTTGACCGCGCTGGCGCGTTGTGCGCCGCCTGCCATTGTGCTAAGTCCCCAAGGAACATGCAACATGCTTAAATCAACGCGGACCCGACAGGCCATGAGCGATCTGAAATCCGATTTTCTCAAAACCGTGCAAACGCGCGGATACATGCACCAATGCACCGATTTGGACGCGCTAGACCAAAAAGCCCAAAACGGGGTCATCACAGCCTATATCGGCTTCGATTGCACCGCGCCCAGCCTGCACGTGGGATCGCTGTTGCCGATCATGATGCTGCGCACGCTACAACAAACCGGCCATAAACCCATCGTCTTGATGGGCGGCGGCACCACCTTGGTCGGCGATCCGTCGGGCAAGGACGAAAGCCGCCAACTGCTGACTGAAGCAGTGATCCAGTCTAACATGGATTCCATCAAAAGAGTATTTTCCAAGTTTCTGACCTTCGGCGACGGCCCCACCGACGCGGTGATGGTCAACAATGCCGATTGGCTGAAAAGTCTCAATTACATCGAGTTTTTGCGCGACTTCGGCCCGCATTTCACCATCAACCGCATGTTGGGCTTTGAATCGGTGAAATTGCGCTTGGATCGCGAACAGCCGCTGACGTTCCTGGAATTCAACTACATGATCCTCCAGGCTTATGACTTTTTGGAACTGAACCGCCGCACCGGCTGCACGCTACAGATGGGCGGTTCGGACCAATGGGGCAACATCATCAACGGCGTTGAACTCACGCGCCGCGTCGATGGTAAAGAAACCTTCGGCCTGACCACGCCGCTGCTCACCACCTCGTCGGGCGCAAAAATGGGCAAGACCGCAGCGGGCGCAGTATGGCTGAACGAAGACCAGCTTTCGCCTTACGACTATTGGCAATACTGGCGCAATACCGAAGACGCCGACGTGGGCCGCTTCTTGCGCCTGTTCACCGAATTGCCGCTGGCCGAGATCGAACGCCTGGAAAAGCTTCAAGGTCAAGACATCAACGACGCCAAGAAAGTGCTGGCCGACGCCGCCACCGCCATGTGCCACGGCATCAATGCCGCCAAAGCCGCCCATGAAACGGCGCAAAAAACCTTCGAACAAGGTCAACTGGGCGACGACCTACCCTGCGTAGACGTGGCCAAGGCCGAGCTTGACGTCGGCATCGCCGCCTATCTGACGCTGGTGAAAGTCGGCTTTTGCGCATCCAACGGCGAAGCCCGGCGTCTGGTCAAAGGCGGCGGCGCGCGCATCAACGACACCCCGGTAACGGACGACAACCACCCCGTAACATCGGCTGATTTGAACGCCGACGGCATGATCAAGGTATCGGCGGGCAAAAAACGCCACGCGCTCATTCGCGCGATTTAACCGATTTATTGCTGAGCCGGAGCCGTCTGGTCAGGAAGGGCCTGTTCTTGAACCGGTTCGACCGGCGCGGCCTTGGTGGGCGAAGGCCGCGTTGGGATGGGCCTCACCACCGGCGCGGACTGAACGGGGCCAGGCTGGGCTGGAGTAGGCTGAGCTGGGCCAGGCTGAGTTGGGCCAGGCTGCACTTGCGGAACGACATAGGGAATCTCGGCCTCTTTTCCCGATCCGGTAAAGATATCGCGCAGCGCCCCCGGCGCCAGAACGGTCAGCGGGTTGACCGTGATGTCCACGTCATCTTCTTGGCCCTTCATGGTATATGTGGCGGCAAACAGCCCACCGCCTTTTTCCGAACCCGTAAACAATTCCCCGATCACCGGAATTTTCCCCAGCAACGCATTGATGGCGTAAGCAGGCACCACCGTTCCCATTAAATCCAGCGCGCGATTGTCCAAATCCACCGGACCGTTGGCCGTCACGCCGATGGACGGCCCGGAAGCCCGCGCTTGCACCAATTGCGCAACGCCGTTTTCCAACTTAAACGGGGCTTCGAGAATATCGAAATTCAAACCATCCCCCTGCAACGCATCCAACACCCCGGTCAACGACATGATGCCGATCAACTTGGTGAACACCGGGGCCTTGATCATGGCGAAATCCGTGATCTTGGCCACCCCTTCCAACGGCGCGTCTTTGCCCCGCCGCGTATAGGCGGCCTTAAGATCGAGCGTACCGCCCAACATGTTGTCGTAAAGATTGAGGCTCAGCAGCGCCGCCCCGGCATTGGAAGAGGTAATCGAAAGATAGCGCAACCCCTGTTGGTCGGAATCCAACAACAGATTGACCGGCGCGCCATCCGCGACAGCGCCGACAACATCCATTTTGGTCCAAAGATCGTTGCGCCGATACAATGTGCCGATTAAATCGTCAATCGTGCGCTCTTCGTGCATGATAACGGTGCGCAAATCCACGGCGATATCCAACGCCAGAAAATCTTCAGCCTTTTCGTCGAGTTGCGCTTCAGAATCGGTCTGCGGCACGTCTTTAATGCCGACAAATTCATCCCATAAGTTCCGCGCATCCAAGCTTTCGCCACGCAACACAAGCTCCCAATAGTTGCTCCTGATCGGCGTCAAAGATCCCACCACGTTCGTCAACCCCGAACGCATGGTATCCAAATCGATACGGGCCAATTTCCCCTCAGGCGTAAACTTGGCGGAGCCGGAAACGTTCATATCCGGAGCGCTCAAGGAGAATTCAGGAATTTCCTGCACCAATTCCTTGTCGATGCGGACCTCCATTACCCCAGCGGCAGGCACGCCTAACGATTTGGTCCACCCCAGTTCCGGGACATCCAAGTGAATGTTTGTCAGGTCCACCCGCGCCGACAACGCATGACGGCCATCACTGAACGCGGTAGTGCTGACGTTGGCGACAACGCCGCCTTGCATGTAACGCGACAGAATTTCCGGAACTTCGACCCCTAACGCATCCAAATTCAATACGTCCTCAATCGTTCCCGATAATTCATAGCGATCCAAAAACAGCGCATTTTCGCGAAAATCATGTTTCCATGCGATCTGCACCGGAATGCCGCCCAACCGCGCCTCGCCTTGCAGGTCCAGACCTTCGTGGGTGACGTTGAGCGTCAATTCGCCCGCACTCATATCGCGTTCAAAAAGCGCACCCTTCAATCCCATCGCACTGAGCCGGGCTGAAGCGACCGCCTCGATCTGAGTGGTTTCAAGAGTATACAGCAATGGAATGCGCAGGCTGACATTGGCCTTGGCATCGCCTTCTGCGGCATCGGGCTGGATGCCCAAATCATGGGCAAACCGTAGCGGTTCAGAATCAATCACCCGCAACGCAGCAGATATTGGGCCTTCGACATCGAGTTTGATTTCCGCCCATTGCAATTCCTCTTGCAGGTCAACCAGAGCAATATCGCCGCCCGTAACCTTCAAACCGCCTTCGCTTTCACCGTTTTCAACGTGAATATCGAAACGCTTTTCATTGAAGGTGGCGCTGCCCTTGGCGTTGGTCACTTTGGGCATGGTGGAAAGATACTGCACGTCCAGGCCATGCCCCTGCATATCGCCCGCCAACGATACCAGTTCCATGTTTCCATCCCCATTGGCGCGCAACGCCGCACTGACGGTAGCCCGGTCCGCTATACCCTTACTTAAGCCCTCCACCACCCAGGTGCGCGCATCCACGCCCAGATTTTTAGGCCACAATTCCCCCAACCGATCAAACGGCACGTCATAGGCTGTCGCGGTAAAATCGATGGAAATCCCATCCGCGCCAAAACTCTGTGGGGCAAAGATTTCCACTTCCGTCGCCAAGTCCTGCGGATCGAGAGAGCCAAAACTCTGTGGAAAAGAATCGATGCCCTGCAAATAAGATTCCACATTGCGTGAGGCCGGAGCATCTTCAGCAATCTTCACATTGGTAAGCAAAGCGTTGATTTCGACGCGTGGGCCGCCAACGTCCACATTGAGCTTGGTCACGTTGAGCAGCCCAGTCGATCCTTCATAACGCAGGGCCGCATTGATCGCGGCAACCGGCATGACATGGTCAACGGGGGCGGGTACATAAATCGTTTCGCCCGGCTGCGCATGAACGGCCAGACGGGTAATGTCGAGAATCTCTTGAATCCCATCATAATTACCGCTGATTTCAAAGTCCGAAACGCCAACACGCTGCGCCCAGGACAAGGCATCCAGCCGCGCCGCCACCAGCACCGGCATCGCCAAGTAGCCAGCCTCGCCGATCAGGTCGAAACCGATGTCATCGATATGACCGTTTTGTTCCATGCCCATCGTAAGGGTGCCTGAAATCGGCAAATCCAACGCGCCCAGCACGGCAATTTTGTCGGACAGCCCAGCAAACGCGGCGGGGTTGACGCGGTCAAAATTGACGCCCAAATCGATGCGTTTATTTTGTGGCGAATAATCGCCGAGCACCGAAACCGCCGCCAGCTTGTCCCCGGCTTGAAGATCCATATCCAATTCGGCCCGAAGCCCGTTTTCGGTGCGGGTAAACGCGGCATCGGCCGACGGCGCATGCCAAGTGGTGCCGAGCGCGTTATCTTCAAACGTCACCTCGCCCGCGACCACGCTGATGAGTTTCAAATAACTCATGGCGCGCGAGGGATCGGGCTCTTGCAACATGACCAAGATCAACGATGCGACAAAATCCTGCGATCCCTCCGAGGCTCCGGCAAAGCCCATGGCGAACTGACCATCGGCTTGACGCACGATATTGATCTTGGGACCAAAAAACTCAACCGAACGCGGCGCTACCGTGCCTTGCAACAGGGCCTTGGCGCTCAGTGAAATTGAAAGTTCCGGAATACTCGCCACCAGTTCGCCCGACGGCAACGTGGTGCGCAAGTTGACGATGCGAATGTCCAGCGTGCGCTCCCACCCCGCCCAGGTGAGAATGGTGTCGTCGAAGGTGACATTGAACGCGCCTTGATGAACCTCGGCCAGCGCCTGATCGATATAAGGCGTAAGAAAACTGATCGACACCGGACCCGAAGTCAGGCGCCACGCCACCAATAGCACCGCCACCAGCAGACTTAGACCAAGCCCGCCGATAATCTGTATGCTGCTTCTCGCGATACGCTTGAACAGTGGACTTTCCTCTGCACCCCGGGGCATTCTGCTAGAATGCAATTGCCCTTAAGGATAAAGATTACACAACATCGTCATGCAGCACTTCAAATTCGACCCCAACGCCCTGCCCGGATGCGCAAGCCCGTCTCGCGCCCAAGTGGGCTGGGAACGCTTTGCCGCCTCGACCCAAGGGGACGAGGCGCTGCACGCCTTTGCCTCAGCCCTCGAAACCTCCAAGACAGGCGCAATGCTCGCCCAGGCGGTGTTCGGGAACTCCCCGTTTCTTACCGCATGCTGGTTAAATGATCCACAATTCACCAAGGAATTGTTGGAACAAGGCCCCGACGCCATGCGCGACAAGGCTCTGAGAGCCACCCGCGATTGGGACCGAAGCCTAGACCAAGCCGGACTGATGCGCCATTTGCGCATCCAAAAGCGGCGAATCGCCCTAATAACCGCCATTGCCGACCTCACCGGACTATGGGATTTGTTCGGCGTAACCCGCACCCTTTCGGATTTTGCCGATGCTGCGGTATCGGCGGCGGCATGTTGCCAATTGTTGCAATTGCACGACCGCGGGAAGATCAAACTCAAGCACCCGCAAGACCCCGAACGCGAATCCGGCCTCGTCATCCTCGGCATGGGCAAGCTGGGCGGCTATGAGCTGAACTATTCATCCGACATCGACCTGATCATTTTATTCGATGCAGAACGTATCCAGACCGTTGAACCGATGGAACTGCAGGCCAGTTTCGTGCGTCTGGCGCGCGGCATTGTCGAGATGTTGGACAAACGCACCGGCGACGGTTACGTGTTTCGCACCGATTTGCGGCTGCGCCCCGACCCCGGCTCGACGCCGCTGGCGATCTCGACCCTGGCCGCGGAAGTCTATTATGAAAGCATCGGCCAGAACTGGGAACGCGCCGCCATGATCAAGGCGCGCCCCATTGCAGGCGATCTCGACGCCGGGCGGAATTTCCTGAAAATCCTCAAGCCCTATGTGTGGCGCAAGAGCCTCGACTTCGCCGCCATCCAAGACATCCAATCCATCAAGCGCCAGATCAATGCGCACAAGGGCGGCAGCACCATCAAGGTAAAAGGCCACAACGTCAAGCTGGGGCGCGGCGGCATCCGTGAAATCGAATTTTACGCCCAGACCCAACAATTGATCTGGGGCGGGCGCGAGCGCGAACTGCGCATCCGCCCCACCTGCGACGCCTTGAACGCGCTGGTCGCCGCCGGTCACGATACGGCGCAAAACGCATCGATCCTGATCGAGGCCTATGCGTTCCTGCGCCGGGTCGAGCATCGTCTGCAAATGATCGATGACGCCCAGACCCACAGCCTTCCCGAAAACGACGAAGACCTAAAAGCCATCGCCGTATTTTTGGGCTACCCCACTTATGAAGCCTTTGCCGAAGCCATCGTGGCGACGCTCAGCGCCGTTGAAGCCCTCTACGCCAAGCTGTTCGAAGACGAAAACCCGCTGGGCGCCGAAGACGGCGGCAGTTTGGTGTTCACCGGCGGCGAAAGCGATCCCGAAACGCTGCGCACGCTCGGCGAGTTGGGTTACAAAAACCCCGAAGCGGTGGACGCCGCCGTGCGCGGCTGGCACCACGCGCGTTATCGCGCCACACGCTCGACCCGCGCGCGCGAAATCTTGACCGAGCTGATGCCAAACATCATTTCCGCCATGGCCAAAACGGCGGAACCCGATGCCGCGTTTATGCGCTTCGATGCGTTCTTGGGCCAATTGCCCGCAGGCGTGCAGCTCTTTTCCATGTTTCAATCCAACCCGCAGATGCTCGATCTCATCGCCGAAATCATGGGCACCGCGCCGCGTCTGGCCGAACACCTATCGCGCAAGGCCGGCATCTTGGACGTGGTGCTGACGCCGGGATTCCTCGACGCCCTGCCCTCCACCGCAGAAATGGCCGCCGACCTGCAAGACCTTCTGACCGATGCGTCGTGCATGGAAGAAGTGCTCGATCTGGCCCGGCGCTGGGCCAAGGACCACAAGTTCCAAGTCGGCGTGCAGGTGTTGAAGGGAACCATCAACGAGCGCGAATCCCAGCGCGCCCTGACGCAAATCGCCGAAACCCTGCTCAATACCCTCCAGCCCTTGGTCGAAGACGACTTCGCCATGCTCCATGGCCGCGTGCCCGGCGGGGGCTTGAGCGTAGTGGCGTTCGGCAAGCTGGGCGGGGGTGAAAAAACCCCCACCTCGGACATGGACCTGACCTTCGTTTATACCTCTGGCGAAGGGGTTGAAACATCCGACGGCAAAAAACCCCTGTCGGTCAGCCAGTATTTCGCACGGCTGAGCCAACGCCTGATCAACGCGCTCAGCGCGCCCACGGCGGAAGGGGCGCTGTACGAAGTCGACATGCGCCTGCGCCCCTCTGGCAACGCCGGACCGATCGCCACCACCTTGGCCGCATTCGAAGCCTATCAACGGCGCGATGCGTGGACGTGGGAACACATGGCGCTAACCCGCGCGCGCCCCGTCACCGGACCGGAACCGCTCAAAACCGCCATCGCCGAAGTCATCCGCGACGTCTTGTGCGCCGAGCGCGACGGGGGCAAGCTGGTGGTCGATGTCGCCGACATGCGCCTGCGCATGGACGGCGAGCGCCATACCGACGTGCCGTGGTCGATCAAAAACTATCGCGGCGGCTTGGTGGACGTGGAATTCATCTCGCAATATCTACAGTTGCGCCACGCCCATGCGCACCCGGAGATTCTCAACCCCAACACCCGCGCCGCGCTGGAAAACTTAAAACATGCCGAACTGCTGGACGCCCCCACGGCGGACGGCCTGATCCAAGCGCTGGATTTGTGGCAGGCCTTGCAAGGCTTGCTGCGCCTCACCATCAACGCGCCTAAACACAGCGCCGATACCTACGTCATGCCCGAAAGCCTGAAACGCCAGATATCGCTCATCACCGACACCCCCAGCGTGGAAGCCGCCGAAGAAAAGATCCGCGCCACTGCCGCGTGGGTGCTGGAAACCTTTGAGCGCCTGATCGAAGCCCCCGCCGAAGCGGCGCGCCCCACCGTCAAAACCGATTTACCCCGCTAAGCCCATAGGAGCCCCCCCATGACCGTAACCATCGGCGACAAAGCCCCCGCATTCGATCTGCCCACCGATAGCCTGTCCGATTGCGGCGGACGGCTGAGCCTTAAATCGCTCAAGGGAAAAAAGGTCGTTTTGTATTTTTACCCCAAGGATTCCACGCCCGGCTGCACCACCGAAGGCAATGACTTTCGCGATCTGCACAAACAATTCGTCAAGGCCGGCGCGGTGGTGCTGGGCGCATCGAAAGACAGCGTCGCACGGCACGACAATTTCAAGGCCAAACAGGGTTTTCCCTTTACCTTGCTGGCGGATGAAGACGGCGCGCTGTGTGAAGCTTACGGCGTGTGGGTGTTGAAAAAGAACTACGGCAAGGAATATTTAGGGATAGAACGCGCCACGTTCTTAATCGACGAAGCCGGGAAAATCGCCCACGTGTGGCGCAAAGTGCGCGTCAAAGGCCACGCCCAAGAAGTGCTCGAAGCGGTGCAACAATTGTGAGCCAACCCGTACGCAACCGGGCTAATTTTAAAAGATCATACCATGAACCTTGAATCCTGCCCGTCCCCCGCGTAGAAGAGACACATTAAGGGCGCGCCAGCCTTTAAGGAACCCGCTTGATGTGCGCTGACAAAACCGCAGAACCCGAAGACGACGAAGACGAAGACGCCCCCACAGAACCCGCCGAAGAAGCCCCCAAAGGCTTCAAAGCGAAGCTATTGGCCAAAAAGAAGCTCATCCTCATAACGTTAGCGGCCGTATTGCTGCTGGGCGGCGGCGGCGCAGGCGTTTATTTTTCGGGCCTTTTGCACCCCAACAAACCGCACGAAATCGAAGTGATGCTGCCCGATCCGGCGGTATTTCATGATGTGCCGCGCATCACGGTGGACTTAAAACCCAGCCCCGACCACGCGCGGCCCTTCATCCGCCTGACCGTGCAGGCCGAATTGCAGGGCGAAAACGCCCGCGCCGCCTTTATCGCCAATGAGCCCAAAATCATGGACGCGATTCAATCGCACTTGCGCAACACCACGGTCGAAGATTTGGAAGGCGAACGCGGCACCGAGCGCCTGCGCGAAGACTTCACCACCATCATCAACCGCGTCATCACGCCCGAAATCGCCATCGGCGTGCTTTACAAAGACATCTTGATCCGCTAAGGGGCGCCCCTGCAGAACTCCCCCAAATGCCGTCATGACCGGACCTGATCCACTGCTGTCCGGTTTAACCGTTCAGTTGCGATGCAGGTTTCAAGAACAACTCAGGATCGTCACCCCCGGACTTGATCCGGGGGTCCATGACTTTAAATGATGCCTTTAAAGACGTGGATGGCCGGGTCCAAGCCCGGCCATGACGGTTTGGGGGATGGCGTGAATGACCGGGTCAGCGAAGCCGAACCCGGTGGCCCGGTGGTGACAAATTTTTCGACAACCTCAGGAATCACTCGATATCTTCGACCTGCACGCTGCCGCCTTTAACGCGGTGCGCGAGCGCGGCTTCCATAAACTGATCCAGATCGCCGTCGAGCACCGCCCCGGTATTGGACGTTTCCACCCCGGTGCGCAGATCCTTCACCATCTGGTAGGGCTGCAACACATAGGAACGGATTTGGTGGCCCCAGCCGATATCGGTCTTGGCGTCATGCTCGGCCTGCGAGGCTTCTTCGCGTTTGCGCAATTCGGCTTCGTACAGGCGCGCATTCAGCATCTTGTAAGCCTCGGCGCGGTTTTTATGCTGCGAACGGTCGTTCTGGCACTGCACCACGATGCCGGTGGGGATGTGCGTGATGCGCACCGCGCTGTCGGTCTTGTTGATGTGCTGGCCGCCCGCGCCCGATGCGCGATAGGTATCGACGCGCAAGTCTTTGTCGTCGTAAGTGACCTCGATATCGTCGTCGATTTCCGGATACACCCACACGGATGAAAAGCTGGTGTGGCGGCGCGCGCTGGAATCATAGGGCGAAATGCGCACCAGACGATGCACTCCCGATTCCGTCTTCATCCAGCCATAGGCATTTTCGCCCGAAATCTTAATCGTCGCCGATTTGATGCCCGCTTCTTCGCCGGGGCTTTCTTCCAGCCATTCGGTTTTGTAGCCGTGTTGTTCGGCCCAGCGCACGTACATGCGAATGAGGATTTCCGCCCAATCTTGGGCCTCGGTCCCGCCCGCGCCCGCATGCACTTCCAAGAAACAACTGTTGGCGTCGGCTTCACCCGAAAGCAGCGTTTGCAGCTCGGCCTTGCCCGCGCGTGCCTTCGCATCGAGCAGCGCGGCTTCGGCCTCACTCACCACGGCGGCGTCGCCTTCGGCTTCGCCCATTTCGATCAATTCGATGTTGTCGTCGATATCCGCCTGAAGACCGTCGATTTCCTTAATCAAGCCTTCCAGCTTGGTGCGCTCGCGCATCAGCGCTTGGGCCTTTTCGGGTTTATCCCAAAGCTTGGGGTCTTCGGTGAGCGTGTTCAGCTCATCGAGACGCAGTACGGCCTGATCGTAGTCAAAGATGCCTCCTCAACAGTTCCAACGACTGTTTGAGGTCTAAAACGACGGTTTCGATCTCGGCGCGCATGACGGCGGTCCTTAGGGTCTCGTGATTTTGCTGAGGGGTTTGTAGCGGGAAGTGGCGGCATGGGCAAGGGGGGATGACCGCACGACCACATCCCGGTGGAAACGCATATAAACATGCGGATATTTGTCGTTATGCCCCGCAAGAGTGCTCCTCCCGCATTGAACCCTGAATAGATAACTGTTATCATTTTCTCCTGCCGCACAACAGGAGAACCCCATGCCCAGAAGTTTCGCGCTTGGCGATCATTTTGAGGAATTCATTGACACCCAGGTCAAATCCGGGCGTTTCAACAACGCGAGCGAGGTGGTGCGCGCCGGTTTGCGCCTGCTGGAAGACCATGAAACGCCCTCGGCGCTGACGCTCGACGACCTGCGCCGCCTGATCCAAGAAGGCGTAAATAGCGGCACCGGCAAACCCGCCGAAGCGGTATTGGATCGGCTTGAAGACAAATACCGCAACATGGCAAAACGGAAAACGAACCAAAGCTGAGGCGCATGAAAGTCGTCTTATCGCCAGCCGCCGAAAGCGACCTTGAGGAAATCGGCGACTATATCGCCCGCGACAACCCGCACCGCGCCGTAAGTTTTATCCGTGAAATCCGCGAACGCTGCCTGACCATCGCCACAGCGCCCAACGCCGCACCGCTGCGCGAAAAAAACTTGGGCGGCGTGCGGATGGTGCCGCACGGCGGCTACCTGATTTTTTACCGCGCCCTGAACAGTGAAATCCGTATCGAACGCATCCTGCACGGCGCACGCGACATCCAACAGCTCATGGACGAATAGAACCGTAATGATGCAGTCTGGCCATGGCGCAATATATAGAGCGCTGCTCCCCTCACCCCACCACCGCACCCTCCGGCGCACAAATCCGTTCGATCTTCGGGCGTTTAACCCGTTTGGCTATTTGCAGATCATAATGATCTTGAAGATTGGCCCAAAATTCCGGCGTGGTGCCGAAGGCTTCGCCTAAGCGCAGGGCGGTGTCGGCGGTGACGCCGCGCTCGCCCGAAACGATCAAAGTGATGCGATTGGTGGGCACGCCCAAAATAGCGGCCAAACGGTTAGCGCTCAGGCCCAACGGGACCATGAATTCTTCTTTGAGAATTTCACCGGGATGGATGGGATCAATCATCGGGCGTTCCTTCATTCTTTTTGTTTGCTCAATGGTAATCGACGATTTCAACGTTATCCACGCCACCGTCGCGCCAAACGAAACAGACGCGGTACTGGCCATTCACGCGGATGGAATGTTGCCCCGCGCGATCCCCCTTCAGAGCCTCCAGCCGATTGCCCGGCGGGCAGTTGAGGTCTTCAAGCGCCTTGGCCGCATGAACCATCGTCAGTTTGCGTAACGCAACCCGCGCAAAGGCCTGCCACTTCGGATGGCATCGCGCCCCCGCAAACAGGGCTTCGGTATCCTTGTCGCGAAAGCTGCGGATCATGGATTAAGGTAACATTTGTTATGCTGTACGTAAAACATAAAATTATAGCCTGCCTGCAAGAAAAGGGGGGGGCGACGGCCACACCCTGCATTATTAAGCCACCCCACGCACAAAGGTTCCCTTTAGGTCCTTTTAGGTCTATAATGGGCCACCGATGAAAGGAGACCACCCATGTCCGTGAACGTCAAACTGTCTGAAGAGCTGGTGGCGCTGGCCAAGCGCCATGGCGGGGTAAACCACCGCTCGCTGCCCAAGCAGATCGAGCACTGGTCGCTCATGGGCAAAATCGCCGAGGAAAATCCCGACCTGCCCTACGCCCTGATCAAGGATATCCTGATCGCGCGCGGCGAAGAGGCCGACGAAGCGTACGTCTTCGACTGATGGTCTCCATCGTCCAGACGCCGACCTTCA
>Ga0299912_10000714_pt1 | contig 27355 bp, 47 predicted proteins | sample RVTome_2_FD_207667 | JGI IMG/M metagenome (GOLD analysis project Ga0299912, IMG submission 207667) | Soil microbial communities from uranium-contaminated site in the Upper Colorado River Basin, Wyoming, United States - RVT95D214 (version 2) ... | reverse complement strand
GAGATGACCGCACATCCCTGGGCCGTGATGAACAAGGAAGTGACCCTTGTCTACAAATAATTATACCACACGTGTCAAGAGATTTGCCATACTGCTGGCCCTACTTCTGTTGACAGCCGCCTGCAAGCCGGGCGACTATAACGCGAACATCAACGTGAGAGACGCAAGCCCAGAGGAAAAGGGTCGAGGGGCCAAGCTGATCGCCGAAGCAGATGCGCTCCAGGTCGCCAATGACCTGGCGCGTGCGAAAGCGGCAACCGAGGCCGAGGTATACGCGCTGACCGCCAAGCAGAACTTGGAGCTTGCGCGCCAGGCTAGCGAGGCCGAGATCAACAACGCCATCACTCGCGCAGAGACTGAAAACAAGACTCTCCTCGCTCAGAGCGACGCCAGTGTTGCCCAGATCAACACACGCGCCACGACTGAACGCGCCGCTGCTCTAGCTCAATCAGAGGCGTGGGTGCAAACAACCCAAATGGCGGGCCACGCGCTGGTCGCTGTTGGGTATGCGCTGGCGCTATCCGCCGTGATCTTCACAACGGGCCGCACCGCAGCGCACGTCAAGCACCAATGGACTTTGGCTGACGTGTTGACTCTCGCACAGGGAAACGGTGTGCCGCCGCTCCTGATCGTCGGCCAGGGTAGCAATCGGATGCTACTCGATACATTCTCAGGCGCACGCGCGAGACTGTCAGAACCAGCGAGCATTGACCGACTGCGTATCGCCGCACTTGCCCGTGTCATCGAGGCAACCAACGGATATACCGCCGCCGTGCAAATAGCACGAGACAATCGAGGTAGGCTGAGCGGAGGCGTGACCGCAGCCCAGGCACTTGGAGAAATATCGGGCAGCGTTCCACAGATCATAGACGTTGCATCGGAAAGAGAGGCAAGATGACACACAACTTTCACGCTACCGCGCAAGCGCCCGCCATCTCCGAGCCGCCCGCATACGCGACATCGCACAGCGCCACACATTACCGGCCCGCAGACTGGCGAAGCGAGATCCTCGTTCCGTTGCTCATGTCACTGGTAACAGGAATACTCGCACTGATCGTGACCGCATGGCTGTGGTGGGAATGGAATCTACCCGACTGGTCGCCCATCGCCGCATTTGTCGGTACGTTTAGTGGGGTGTGGTTATGGCGACTGCGCAAGCATGACACGATGCTGACCGCAGCCGAGGAAATTACGCGCCTTGACCTGAACCGTGACGGAGTGATCGGCAGGCCATCCCCAGAACCGCAAGAGGCCAATATCACCTACACCGAACCGACACCCGGCGGGCTGCACATGGAACGCGACACGTTGAAAGTATCCCCGGCAGAGCTGGCGTTCATTGGACGCCAAGTCATTCTGGGGGGACGCCCGTTCTCCAAGGCCATCGTGGATGGTGAGACAATCACAGAGAATCGCTTTCGTGACGTTCAGGCCATCATGCGGGAAAAAGGTTATGCCAGATACAAGAATCCCACCGCGCCGAAACAGGGAACCGAGCTGACCAGGAAGGGTGTGGCAACCCTTCGATGGTATGCAGAAAATTGGCAGCCCACTCCCCTGCCCTAGTTGACTGTAGCGCGTGATTGCGTATCCGTACCCACGCACGCACGCACACACGCAGGATAAAATGACTTGGAACAAGGCACTCTACCCAACCAATTGGCCCGAGATCGCTCGACGAGAAAAAGAGCGGGCTATGTGGATGTGCGAGGAATGCGGAGCAGATTGCATACTCCCGCTCGACACTCGCACCGTTCTGACTGTTCACCACATTGACCACGATCCGGACAACGTGTCGCCGGCCAACCTGATCGCGCTGTGCGCTCCATGTCACCTGCGCGCGGATGCGTTGTGGCACGCGCGCAACGCCGCGATCACCCGCGCTGCCAAACGCGCTGGACCGACCATCCCCATGCAGATCGGATGACATCATGCTGACAAAACGAATGCAGATCCAGGCTATCGCCGACGTTCGGTCTGGATTAACAATTGACATAGATCCGACCAAGTTCGACGATCCATACCGGGCAATCATGGGAGCGGTTCTCAATGCGCAGCAGCTTGGAATGGACACGACATCGGCGATGATGACGGCCATGAACGGTTGCCGTGACGCCAACCTCATCATGCAGAACATCCTCGAGTTACAGCCCGGCAACGGGTTACTGCGTTTCAAATCTCTTTACGACATCGCTCCGACGCTGCCGCCCATCCGCTGGCTATGGCAGGATTGGATCCCGAAAGGATTGCTATCGCTCGTCGGATCCGTCAAGGGCGCCGGCAAGAGCTACTGGCTGTTGGACCTCTCCAGGCGCATCATCGCCAACGAGACCTGGCCGGATGGGACGCCGATCAACATGCCCGGTGCGACGGTGATCTATGTGGACGCCGAGCTGATCCCGCAGCTCATCAACGAGCGCGCAGAGCGCTGGCAAATGGACACGCACTATTTCTATCCGATGATGGCCGATCAACACAAGCCGATTGACCTCACGCGATACGAGTGCCGCGACATACTCGTCGAGATGATCTATCAGCTAAAACCGGCGCTCGTCGTGCTCGATAGCCTGGGCAGCATCAACAGCAAGGGAGAGAACGCCAAAGAGGATGTCCAGGAGATGCTGTCTTTTTTGAATCAGGTAGCATTTGAATTCCAGATCGGCTTGACGATGGTGCATCACCTGCGCAAGCGCAACCCGCTCGCGTTCGCCGACATGATCACGCAGGACGACTTTCGCGGATCCGGGCACATCGTCCAGATGAGCCGGACGGTGATCGGCATCAGCATCATCCAGACGTGCTCGGAGCGCAACCCGAACGGGCCACGCCGGGTCGAGATGGTATCAACTAACTTGACTGCCTATCCGGACCCGATAGGCTTCGAGTTTCAGCCGTGCGTCAATGGCGGCGTCTCGCTCGTCTATGGCGATGCGCCGACCGCGTACCACGAGCCATCCGAGCGTGACCGGTGCGAGCAACTCATCCTGGACCAGCTCGCCAACGGGCCGATGAACGCTGATGAGCTGGTAGAGGTCGCCCAGCGCAACGGATTCAGCCGGGCGACCATGTTCCGGGCGCACGACGCACTCGAGCGGCTTGGGAAGGTTGCCGATACGGTAGGAAACAAGTCTCCGGACAACCAATGGAAGCTAAAAACATCGTAACTGTATCAGGAGTATCAAGAGTATCATTAAAGAGTGTCATAGGGACATTGGCAGTTGAAAAAAGCATTGAGACAGTGATACTTGATACAGTAGTGGGTTAACATGATAGACATAAAGCTTATTCTCGAAAAAACCGACCTGATTACGCTGGCCGAGGAGGCGGGAGCGCAATTCAACTCTAGTCACTCGTCGCGCTGCCCAGTCCACCACGGCAACAATCCAACTGCGTTCCACGTCTATCGTGGCCAGGATGGCATCCAGCATTACCACTGCTTCACCAATTGCCCTGAGGGTGCCAACGGCGGTGACGCGATCGCGTTCTACATGCGCTGGCGGCAGGTGGATTTCAAAACTGCTGTGACTGAGATGGCGCAGCGTGCTGGGGTAGCGTCGAATGGGAATGGTCAGCGCCTCGAGCCGCGCCCAGCGAAACCGGTTGCGCGTGTTCTCATTGATCAACCGGATGAGCCGCCATCGAAAACGTGGTGCTCTCGCATATTGGAATTCGTTTGTTACGCGCAGAGTGAACTGTGGCAGGTAACTGCTAACGCAGCACAGGATTACCTGATGATTGATCGCGGACTTGATGAGAACACAATCAAATGTTTTTATCTTGGCTACAATTCACGCGATCTATTTGATGAATCGGCAAAGTGGGGCCAGAATGGTAATCGAGTGTGGTGCCCACGTGGGATCGTCATCCCTCACGACCACGATGGACATGTATGGTTCGTCAATGTCCGGCGTCCGCTGCCGGGAGATATGCTGGCCGCGCGGATCGGCGCCGTCAAAGATTTGAAAGAAACAAAGTTCGCCGGGGTGCGCGGAGGACGGCGCGGCCTGTTTGGCATCATCACCGGCAAGCCGGTCATGGTGCTGGCCGAGGGCGAGTTCGATACGATGCTGGCCCACCAGGCCGCGAGCGATTTCTGCGACGTTGCGACGCTGGGCGGAGCTCGTCATCGCCTGGACTCGCACGACGCGGCGCTGCTCGCCGGGGCGTCCATCATCGTCGCCGTTCTGGATGACGACGAGGCAGGCCAGCGCGGCGCGGCCTACCTGGCCAGCGTAACCCCACGTGTGGTCACGGTCATCCCGCCCGATCATGATCTCACTGATGCCTGGAAACGTGGCGTGAATCTGCGCCAGTGGATCGGAGGACTGGTTGCTCAGAAGATGGAGACGCTGCTAAATAGAATGAACGGCGCTGCGCCGGATGGATGGCTCGAGCTCTATCAACGCGTAATTGATGCGGAAGCAGGAGAGACAAATTGAAAATAATTTCTTTGGGATGGGGTATTCAATCTTTCACCCTAGCGGCAATGGTTGCACTCGGAGAACTTGAGCAAGTGGACGCTGCAATCCACGCCGACACCACGCACGAGCGCAGCGCGACCTATGAATTTGCGAAACGCTGGACACCGTGGCTTGAGGTACATGGGGTTAAGGTGGTAATAGTTAATGATGCAAAGCAAGCGCAAACTGTCACCACATTCAAAACGGACATTCCGGCTTTCACCGCAACATTATCAGCAAATGGCGGTATGCTTCGTCGCCAGTGCACGCAAAGATGGAAAATCTACCCGATGCGGCGCTGGATAGGCGAAGAACTCAGACGTACAAATCTAACCCGGCGCCCTGGTGTCGTCGAGCAATGGATCGGGATCTCACTTGATGAGGCTGAACGCATGAAGCAAAGCGATGTAGCGTACATCATACACCGTTGGCCGCTGATTGAGCACCGAATGACCCGCAACGATTGCGCGCGTTGGCTAGAGCGTCATGACCTGCCCATCCCGACAAAATCATCGTGTGTATTTTGCCCGTTCCATAGCCGCTCTGCATGGCTTGACATGAAGGCGAAAGGTGGTCAAGATTGGAAAAATGCTATCGCAGTTGATGAGATGATCCGAGACGCGCGCCCCCCGTTCTCTCTATTCGTTCATCCTGACAGAATCCCACTGGTTGGAATCAAGAGCCAGCAGGACAATGGGCAACTTGAACTATGGTCAGAGGAATGTTCCGGTATTTGTGGAATCTAACTATCAGAATGCTCTGGAAGCGGAGGTGAGCAAATGAAAAATAAATTAGCCAACATGTATAAAGATTCACAACGACAATTGTATGATCGCGTCAAAGTTCTAGAACGAGCACTCAAATATATTTCAGAGTTACCATTTGTCACTGAAGAATCGGCGTGGACTTGGAGCGATATCAGCAAAAAGCAAACAGAGATTGCTCACCTAGCGCTTGAAGATAATGTATGCTCCGATTGTGAATGAAAAAGCCGCGCATGACCGGCGTGCAGATGTCCCACCTGGGTGTGCTGTTGTGGATGGAGTACAAGCCGTCCGAAATCGCCGAGGAAATCAAGTGCAATACGGACACTCTGTACAAGAGCTACATTCCGGCAGGCTGTCCGCATCGCAGAGACGCGGAAGGCAACATCTGGATCGTGGGTACAGAGTTCGCGGCCTGGGCGCGCGGGATGTTCCAGCGCTCCGTCGTGCGCAAGACGGACATGGGACGCGATCAAGCTTGGTGCATGAAGTGCCGCAAGCCGATTGACGTGACTGACCTGGTGATCGAGCCAGCTAGAGAACGACTAGAGCGAGTCACCGGCCGGTGCGCAGAGTGTGGATCAAAGGTCAACAGATTGAGACGAAAAGGAGAATAACATGTCTACTCAAACAGAATCAGGACAATGGGCCATTGTCGAGATCATGGGTCGCAAGGTGGTCGCCGGGTACATCACGCAAGCAGTCCAGTTTGGACTTCCGATGCTGCGCATTGATGTTCCTGCCACCAGCATCTGGCCAACATTCACACAGGACTATGGCGCGCAAGCCATTTATGCAATTACCTACGTGAGTGAGGAGGTTGCCAAACTCACGGCGGAAGCGAACAAGGTCAATCCGGTTGCGGTATACGTTCCGGACCTGAGCGAGATGAAGCGCGCGCAACTGGAAAACGAGCGATTGAGGCAGGAGATACGTGATCTGCGCGCGTTGCCTGAACCGAGCCAGCGCTATGATGATGATGATGATGATGGAATCCCGCCAGAGTTCTAATGATCAACCGAGACAACTGGAAGCAAACTAAAATCTATCTGGCGTACCTGGCTGAGGTCAAGCAGCTCGACGGGGGGACGTTGATCAGCGTGCGCTCGCAGTTGCGTCACCTGCTCGAGTGGCTGGACGCCACGCCACTCTCCAGAGCGCCGGACGTTCGCCCGACGTTCCCGCGTTACGTGGCGGATCGTCTGGCGCCGGGCAGTGCTGGCCTGGCGTGCGGAACGGCCAGACGTTTTTTCACCTGGCTGCGGATGTCCAACAAGCGCATTGGCAAGAACGTCACCGAGCTATGGGTTACATCGCTCGTGTCGCGCTCGCCTGGCCGCGTCAGACAGTACGACGAGTACACGCTGGACGATGTGCGCGCGCTCGTGACTGTGACTGATCAGTCACAGCGCATCCGGCGTGACCGCGCTGCAATCGCGTTCCTGTTTTTGTCTGGGGCGCGGATCGGCGCATTTTGCACGCTGCCCATTGAGGCGATTGACTTGGACGCTCTATCAGTTCGGCAGTGGACAGAGTTGGGCGTCCGCACTAAGCGCCAGAAATCAGCGACGACGTTCCTGCTAGACATTCCAGATCTGCTCGCCGTGGTCATAGAGTGGGATGCGCACGTGCGGTCACAGTTGCCGGGCAATGCGCTGTGGTATGCGCCGTTTGAACTCGACGGCAAGACGCTGGTGTGTGACCCGCCGGCGGATCACAGTCGCAGATGCCACAACAGATTTGATGGCGGTCTGCGCTCGCTGTGTGAGTTGGCCGGTGTGCGCTATCGGTCGGTGCACAATTTCCGGCATGGGTTCGCGGTGTACGGTCTGAAGGCGGCGAAGGACATGGCGGACATGGAAGCGGTGAGTAAGAACCTGATGCACAAGTCGCTCAAGGTCACGCTCGAGGTGTACGCGGTTCTTGGCGAGGGTGACGTGCGCGATAGAATTGTGAATTTGGGGATCCAGCATCGCCATTTGTGATAGTGGTCGCCCGAGTGACTCGGGCGGTATCCATCATATTTGACGATGCGGACCAGAAGATAAACCATGGCCTACCCTGGTGGAAAAGCAGGTGCTGGTGTTTACCAGCGAATCATAAATAACATGCCGCCCCACAAAATCTATGTTGAGGGCTTTCTGGGTGGCGGAGCGATCATGCTGACAAAGCGTCCAGCGATCGCCAGTATCGGCATTGATGCCGATGCTGCAGTTATAGAGACATGGGCAAGAAGTTACTTGGCGTTAACGCCGAATCTGACGCTGGTGCATGACGATGCAATCGAATGGCTGGCCAACAACACTCTTTCTGACGATACATTGATCTACTTGGATCCACCGTACTTGATGAGCACTCGCAGGCAGCAACGGCAAATCTACCGGTGCGAGCTGTCAGACCATGACCATGAGCGGTTGTTGGATGTCATCACGTCGTTGAGCTGCATGGTCATGCTCTCTGGATATTGGTCAGAGATGTACTCGGATGCGTTACAGGGTTGGCGCACAGACACATTCACAACCAGGACGCGCGGTGGATCTCTTGCAGAGGAATGGCTCTGGATGAACTTTCCAGAACCGATGGAGTTACACGACTATCGTTATCTCGGCTGGGATTTCAGAGAGCGGGAACGCATCAAGCGCAAAGTTGAGCGCTGGAAAAAACGTCTCATCAACATGAACTCCCAGGAGAAACATGCCATCATGGTGGCTATCGCGGAGCTAAAGAATCCGACGTCTGCTATCGTTGGAAATGACGCTGTGATCACAACGCCACAAATGGCGTTGCCGACGTCGGCACAGTTGGAACTGGCGATGGGCGCGCCAATCGGCGCGACTGGCGATATCGTAACATCATAAATGGTGTTGCTCGAGCATAGTCTGAACTGGCGATGGGCGCCGGCAGGCATCTCCAGGACCGGCGAGGATGGCCATTATCGCTGAAAACGCAGGTGTTGGACCGACACAGTGAGGTTTGGCATGAAAGCAATTACACTTACACAGCCATGGGCGACATTGGTAGCAATCTTGGTCAAACAAATCGAGACACGATCCTGGCGGACATTCTATCGTGGCCCTCTAGCTATCCACGCGGGCAAAAAGTTCTCTCCTTGCTTCGATTCGCGAATCCTCAAAGTACTGGAAGCAAATTGCATCTATGAGTTACCTACCGGCGTCATCGTAGCCACGTGCACGCTGGTCAGGATTATCCGAATCTATCCCGACAACGTTCCGCCTGCACCAGAATTCTATTTTGGAGATTACACGGCTGGCCGGTGGGCCTGGCATCTGTCTGATGTCGTTGCCCTGGCCAAACCCATACCAGCAAGAGGATCCTTGGGGCTGTGGGAATGGCATAACAATAACTGAAATCAATGACCGACACAAATAGGGTGAAAAATTGCTTTAAAACTGTAGAGAGTTACGATAGGGTGTTTAGTATAGCAGAAAACTGCCCTATGTCGTACCACTACACACTTTTAACGCAATATTGATTACGCTTTCGGAGGTTGAAATGTCGGCGAGATTGTGTGCCGCGTGCGGAAAAGATCTCTACAGAAAAAAAGTGTGGGAAAAGTATCGTGGAAAGGTCATCGGCTATTGTTGTGCACACACTCATACGTTCTGCCGAGATGGTTCAGTTCGCAGACGTCAAGATTGCGATAGTAGTGTGATGACTCGAGATTTTTGCTCATGCTTTCAGAGTATGGTATACTCGGATGAAGAGGTGACAGATGAAACTAAAACCTAATTGGGCCAGTCCATTAACAACAATTTACTGGCTGTGGATTGAATTCGCTTATTTATTCCCATGGTACGCATATTGGCTTCTGAAAATCAAGCCATTCCAGAGATGGCTACAAAACCATTCGTGATTTGAAGTCATGTTCTATCATAGCCCATTCCCGCCACGATCACCGCAACCACCACCCCGACCGGCAACCATGTCAGGGGATCGTCCACCAGAGAATGAGCGGCAACGACGACCAACGCCGCGAGACGCCAGCGCTCGACGAACACCCGGCGCATGATGCTGATGGTCGCCGTGATCATCAGCATCCCGACCGCGCCGACCTGAGCCGCCAGGCCGAGCAACGAATTATGGACGTGTATCTCCACGTGTCCATCACCGGCGATCAGGTAGCGCGGTCCGACTCCAAATATCGGCGACGAACCGATCAGTTCCAACCCTTGAGCGAAATACAGAAACCGAACCATGGCCTCGTGTCTGCGAAACGTGCACAGTCCGAGCACCAGCAATGGAGCGCCGAGCAGCATCCAGGGTTGAATCAGCACTGCGACGCCTGCGGCAGCTCCGAGGATTGCCCCGCGCGATACGGTTGCCAGGACGCCAGCGCCTATCACGCACATCGCCGAGATTCTACGCCAACCGGCCAACGTGAATGCCGCCGGCAGCGTCACGGCCAACAATCCTCCGGTTGAGTTTTTATTCCAGCAGGAGAGTCCCCACTCTTCAGGATGTGGAATGGCCAGCATCATCAGCACCAGCGCGGACAGGCTGATTCCAAAAATGACCAAGTCACTCGACGAGTCACGCGGAGCAACTCGCATCGTCGCGTACACCGTTGCGTACACCAACCACAGCGATAGACCGAGGACCGTTTGCTGATACGCATCCGCAACGGTCAGCGCGGCCAGGACGCCGATCACGACTCCAGTTCCTACAGAGACGCGCACGCCGCGCTTCCACACCCACCACAGGCATAGCAACAAAATAGCCGCTACCAATCCGGCGCGGATCGGCGCGACCGATGGATACGGATTGCGCGTCACCAGTCCGTCAATCAGCGCGAGTGCGAGCAATGCGATCCACATGTTTCAATCTCCATAGCTGGGCCAGCGCCCAGCGGTTCTCTACAATCGTGTACGCAACCTCGGCATCGTTTGTGAGCAACACGCTGTTGACGGTGGGGATGACATCCTTATCGAGCAACGGACTTTTAACATAGATCAGCCAGTCGCACAGACTCGGGTCCGCCAGATGAATACCGGCCGCGCGCATCGTTTCATCGCTCATCGAATAGCGCAGATTGCCAGGATTTAGAATCGCCGTCTGGCGGTGTAAATAGTATCGGGTCAGGATGACGGTCGAGCTGTCGGCGTGACAGATGAGATCCGTCGGAGCAGCGCTCTGATTGAGATAGTTCATCGCTCCGGCCAGCCCCATCGTTCGATCCCAACGCGGCAGGATGACCGTCGCCACCAACACCAGGCAGGTTGCCATGCCAGCCAACGCGCACTGGCTCATGCTCCATGCGCGCGGTGACGTGATCCACCAGGCGACCAGCATCACCCAGAACGGAAACGCGCCCGACATGGCTCGCGCGATCATCACCGGCTGCCAGGCCAGCGAGATGATGATCCCGATGATGCCCGGGATGAACGCAAGACCGGCTAGTACTAGCGCCGCACCATTGCGCGTCCGGATCCCCTCGGAGATTGGAAAAATGACCAGCATGGACGTGATCATCACGTTGACGGGAATGATCCAGTCAGGTGCAAACGCCGGGAATACCTGATCGTTCATTTGTGCCAGCAGCCAGATGACCTTGTTGCTGACAATTTTCTCTGTCCAATATCCGATTGAGCCAATCAGGCTGGCTTGATTCAACAATGTTGGAAGCCATAGCAGCCAGGGGATCATGCCGATTGCGATCCACGTAGCCGCCCGTCTGAATCCTATCCGATTCCACGCGAGCAGACCGATGACAGGCATGTAGACCGCGGCCGTGTTGTGGCTCATCAGGATGAGCATAGTCCCCAGGCCGAGCAGAACAGGCTTGCGTTCCAGCGCTCCGATGACGGCAACGAGCGTTGCGCACATCAGCAGCGCATAAACTCTGGCCTCGACGCTATAGTAAACGCTGAATGGAGCAACGGCCATGATGCCCGCTGCGACGAGTCCAATCGTGTCGCTCAGGTGACTGGCTATATGCCACGTCAGATAGATGGCCAACATGCCCAGCATCAACGATGGCAACCGCATCACGACCTCGGACATTCCAAGCACCGAGAATGCGCGCTCGATCAGATACCACGTCGGCGGATGTACGTCGCTGACGATGGCTGTCCACATGTCGTGGAATTGCAATTGGACGAGCATGGCGGTATAGCCCTCGTCGAACCAGAACGGCTGTTGGATCGCCGCCAGGCGAGTCGCAAGGCCCAACGCCATGATGATGAAAAAAACTTTGTATTTGTTCATCACATCTTGCCAGAGAACGCCTCGGCTCCGACGCTGGACGCGGTCCAGCCGCGATTCTGATTCTCGCGCTTGATTCGCCGCCTGCGCCGTTTTGGCTTGCTGCCACCAAATAGCACATCTCGTTTATGTCGTATTCGTTTCCGGCTCATGATCACCTCCACGCCTTTGACACGGCCTTGGTGCTGCCGCTGATCACGCGACTGACGATGCCCTTTTTGCGCTTGACGCGCTTTGGTTTGGGCGAATGGTGAAGTTTCTTCATTGTATTTTCCTCTGTTTCCATAGATGAACGAACACGGTGATCGGCGCTGCTAGCGCCGCACCCCAGATGAACCATTCCCACAGGTGCATTAATACACCCACACGAGACGAATAGTCATGGTCACGATCATCACGGCGATGGCGATCCACGTCATTACCTCGCGCGCACGCGGCCAGACAAACCAGTTGAGAGAGAAGGCGGCGACGCCAAGGAAACACAACGCCATCAGTTGATCGCGCGCGTCCAGAACCGCGCGCCATTCGGATTGGCTCATTTTATCTCCTAAACAGAATCAGCTACGAATCAGGCAATGTATATACAGTATTGCAGTTTCATTACAACTTGTCCAAACCCCTTGACAATGTATATACATTATGCTACACTGTAGACAATCAAACGATCTAGAAAGGGGATCGAAAATGAAAGACTACAATGGTCACGCAGAGAATCACATGATCAGAGAGTATGAGAGTGTTAGTGAGATTCCAACCTACATCAAAGACGACCTCGGAATCAATCCCACCGCCCTCATGCCAGTTTTTGTTCTGTTTGTGGACGGATGCTTCGATGGCATGTTTGAGAGCAAGTCAGATGCGCTCAATGCGTCACAAGAGAAATTATGAAAAAGTTACCCGACTCAACCGCCAAAAAAGGCTCCTCGATTCGTCTGGCTCCGTCCGAGCTTTCAGCACTTCGTGATCTCAGCGATAAACTCGGCATGACTTACCGCGGCCGCGCCAGCGCCGCCGCCATCCTGCACCACATCGCCGCTGGCGACGCTCTCGTTCTGATGACCGCGCTCGATACGTCTGCTGCGATGCGAGATGTTGCGTCCCGCTTGCCTCCGCTCGCAGAAACTTTTGATGACGACATCTGCGAGCTATTGAAAGCAGTCTCTAATGCGCTTTGGACTGCCGCAGGTCTCAAGCAGCAATTCGAGCAAGCCGAAGCGGACGAGATCAAAGAGGACTACAAAGACTCGTAGTTGATTCAATTGTCAAAGTTCGATGGGCCACTGTTTCCAACAATGGCCCTATTCATTTTCATACGGCTATCTCTTCCGGCGTCTATCGTCTATGCAGAAAGAGTTTTTGGACACGCTTCCTGGCATATGTAGCCGCTCTCCGTTTGTCTTTCGCTTTGTCTTTCGCTTTCTGCGCTTTGCTTCTTACCCTACGTGCCATGTTGATCACCTCCTTTCTTATTTTGTCGTCATCGTCAGGGGTTGCACGTTGAATTGCACCATGCCGCCATAGTCAGGCATCGGCGTCATTCTGATCGCGGCGGGCTGCGTGGGGAGCGGGGCTGGTGTCGCAACAATTGTTGCGACAATAGGAGCTGCGACCGGTGCGGCCGTGGGCCTGGCCTTGTTGGATTGCCAAACGCGCGTCGCGGCGAAGCATCCACCGCAGGCGCAGACCGCAATTGCGGCCAGGATCGCCAGCGTGATAAACGCCTTGCGACTGCGCTGCTTGCGCATCCGCTGGATGTTGACCACGGTCGGCGACCAGGGCCGCCCGTCGCGCTCGGCTCGAATGATCTGCATCCGGTCAAATAGCTGCATGGTCACACTCGCTTGGCAATGTGCGGGATCGTGGCCCAGGCCAGCACCAACAGAACACCCAGGATGATCACACCGGCCGCCATGACGTTAACGTAAGCGCCGAACAACAGCGCGAACGATTCAGCAAAGTCAAATAGGTATCTCATTTGTCTGGAACTCCAATCTCTCCGCCAAACCCGATCCGGCCCAGCCACAGCCCGAACGAGACCAGGACGACGAATAGAGCGGCCCCCACGGCCATCTTGGCCAATAGAATCAGCATGATCGTTCCTGCGGTCACATTCGCCTCCAAGTCCAGAGTTGATAGATCACGTCGTACAGCCAGCGCGCCGCGAATAGCGTGATCAGGATCAGCAGCGCGGCCACGATCGCCATGCCGCCGAACGTCCATTCGTATACGATGCTAAATGTTTGGCCCGAGCTGAGCGTTATGATCACGGTCGTTGGCATCTAGCTCACTCCCCACAGCGACAACGTTCCATCGTACAGCCAGCGCGCCGCGAACAATGTCACCAGCAGCGATGCTCCAGCAGCGGCTCCAATTTCGTCAAAGTTCCACGAATACATCAGCGTAGCAGCTCCCACAGGCACGCCACCGCCGGGCGTCGGAGTCGGCGTAGGAGTCGCCAGGTTGCACCAGAATCCGTGACAGAGTCCATAGTCCTCGCTCAGCGCGTGACCGACGACGGCCTGGCCGAGCGTGGCGTCCGCTGCGTAATCACCCGAGCTTGCGCGCTGACCGCCGCTGCCAATCACGTCGCGCGGAATGACATAGTCATGCGATAGTCCGATCGCCACAGCGATTCCGAATGTGATGCAGATCATCAGAGAGATGAAGATGCGGCTACCTTTTTTCATCAACAGTCCAATCCAATTACGATGTGAAATACATCAGATTGACAATGAACGCCGAAGCTGCTTTCACTTCCGGCGCTAGACTCAGGATCACGCCACCAGCGTATTTGTATAGGTTGAATTGAGTTGAACCAGATACGGTATATCCGACGATTGATGTGGTAGCGGTGGCATTAAGGTCGTAGGCCATCACGCTGACGGCGGCATGGCTCGCACAGGCAAATGGTAATCCGGTTATGGTTACGTTTCCAACTGGATTATTGACCGATGCAACATTGAGATAGCCTGTGACGTAAACCACTCGGCCAACCTTCGTGTATGCCAGGGTTTTGTTGGTCAGCGTGATCGCTCCACTTGTACTAGGAATCATGGCGACGGTGAATGTGCCCTCCTCATAGTCATCCAGAGAATTCACGTTGGCGGATGGAATCTGCGTCGCTGGGAACAAAATATCATTCGCTTGGCTGCTGGTGATTGCGGTCGTCGCGGTCGTTGCATTGGTGGCCGTCAGCGCCGTCGTGGCATACGTCGCGGTCGTTGCATTGGTGGCCGTCAGCGCCGTCGTGGCATACGTCGCGGTCGTTGCATTGGTGGCCGTCAACGCCGTCGTGGCATACGTCGCGGTCGTTGCATTGGTGGCCGTCAGCGCCGTCGTGGCATACGTCGCGGTCGTTGCATTGGTGGCCGTCAACGCCGTCGCGGCATACGTCGCGGTCGTTGCATTGGTGGCCGTCAGCGCCGTCGTGGCATACGTCGCGGTCGTTGCATTGGTGGCCGTCAACGCCGTCGCGGCATCGCCTGCCGTTGTAGCATATGTCACGGTGAGAACAGTAGCGGAGAATACTCCACTCACTGTCAGGCTATCATTGATCGTGAATCCAGGTGTTGTTCCAACTGAATCAAATGTGACTGCGCCGCCATTATCTACACTGGCACGCCACCAGTTTGAGTTGTTGTATGCGTGTCTGAATCCGCCACGAGCGCGAATGGCGAACTCGTTATCGGTGATTCCATTAAATTCATCATTGGTTGAATCTCCGAAGATGAACACGCCATCGTAAAAACGCGGTTCAGCTTGCGCATCAAACCCTGATTGCGCAGCAAACCCAGATGCAACACAATAATTTCCCCACGCACTATTAAATGCCCCACCTAAAACTGTCGAGCCAGTGCCCATCGCTTGATTGTTAACTCCTCCGTTGATGACAGAGTATGAACCCGAAGCGACTTCCACATTTAACCCCCGTTGGAGTTGCATGTCTACAGCGCCTAATCCACGCGAGTTACCATTGTATGGATCTCCAACGATGTTTGGAATTGATGTTTTGAAAATTGTCGCTGTTATCGCCGTTGCGGCATGGTCCGCCTGGAATGCGAACGGCGCAGTAGTAAAGCGCGTGTCAGGTTCCAGCAGTTGCACACCGTGCGTTCCATCGTCGAACCAGACGCGCAGCCAGCGGTCTGAATCTAAGAACATACCATAGGTAATGGGGTTTGTTTCGCCGAGCAGAGCATTGAATAATCCATTGGTGACCGTCAGCGTGACGGCCTCGGTTGGTGTGATGGTGCTACTATCGTTCGACCAATAAAACGTTCCACCGCTGTCCACGATTGCGAATCGGAAATAGCCGGTGCCGCTGAATGGGACGCCGCCGATGTTGACCTGGCCCTGGTAGGATATGATGCCGGGACTGATCGAGGCCTCCTGATGAAGTGGCGCGGAATCGGGTGTTGCCTGCGCCACCATCACAAGTACGATGAGCAGGATTGTAGCCAGAGCAACTCCTGCAATTAGCCAGGGAACGAGCTTGCGATTGATTACCATCGTGACCTCCTGCGGCCGCCACGGAGTCCGCTGGGCGGCAGCTTGGGGAATGCAGATGAATTTCTGCTTCTGATGTATCCCTCGATTCCTTCACCTCGTCCGATTGATGATCCAATGTTCACCAACACGCCGCCGCCCCCTGGCGGGATCGGCTTTCCGATTTTCTGCATGACGAATCCAGCCAGCCACAACATGCACATGATCACGATGCGACCCGAAATATAATAGCTGACGATGGTCGGCGTGGCGATGTAGAGCAGCGTCGCCGTGAGGCGTGCGATGGGACTGGCATATTGAGTCCAATCAATACCAAAGCTCCCCAGGTCTATGAACGGAAAATCGAGCACCTCGAACAGATCAGTCAGGTCACTGATGTTGGCCGTGTTGGCTGTCTGTAGCGCATTCTCACCTCCGACACTCATCACGCCAAACATGACATCAGTTCTGACGAGCTGCACGCTGTCCACGACGACCGGCCCTCCGGACGCAGTTTTCAATTCAATGTAACCAGGAAATGTCAAGCTGGATGCAAATGAATAGCCGTGCATCAACGGTCTGGTGATGGTGAGCGTGTCGAGCAGGGCCCCGTTGGCGATGACTTCCAGCGTGCTGGTCGTCGCGGCCTGGGCGCGGATGGTGAGCGTGTAGGATTGCGTTGACGTGATGTGAGTCACGGTCTGCGTGATATAGTCGCCGGCGGGGATTGAAAAACGATGCGGCGACCAGGTCGTTCCGCTGGTGCCGCGCCACGGTTTATCTGTCCAGCCGAACATGTGCGGATCGTTCACGATGAAACTGGGTGCGGGCGTGGCGGTCGGCGTCGGAGTTGGCGTGTAGTACGGCGTTCCGAACGGCGTCATGGTCAGTGTGGGCGTGGCGGTCTGCGCGCTGACTGCTCGAGCCGCACCGATCATGGCGATAGCGATCAGGCAGAACGTTGTCAGAGTGATCCAAATACGTCGCATGTTTACCCCCTACCCTGCTCTAAACGAACGGGATCAGCTTGATCAGATCAATGATCCGCTGGACGACTCCCCACATAGAGACGACGAACCGGATCGCGGTTATGGCTGCGATGTCTATCGCTGCGATGACAAACCAGACGCCGATGATGCCGAGCCACTCAAAGTCTGCAAACATGATCATCGCGCCGCGCATGAATGGGAATGGCGAATGACCTCGGATGATCAACGTGAATTTGTTAGTTCTGTCGTCAATAGAAACCAGCGCAAGGTCAAACCAATTGCTGATGTTGGTGGTGATGTCAATCGCTCGTTGGAGAGCGGCTTTGATCTCGTTGGATGGATCTACAAAGTCCCATGTGTTATTCATCTGTGTAACTGGCGTGTTACCCGAGCACGATATGACCTCGTGAGTCACGGGATCCAGAATACAATTGGGGGAGCTATAGATGGTGGTCGCCCAGGGGCAGCTCATGTCAATGTTGTTGGGCGCGATCGGGCCGGTCGGGCACGTCGGCAACGGAGTGATCGTCGGGCCTGGCGTTGTGGTGGCAAACGGATATGGCGTGTTCGTCGCGGTCGCCGTGTAGGTCGCCGTCGCCTGAGCCGAGACGGTTATGATCGGCATTGTGGCAATCGCCAGAACGGTTAGCAGAACAAGGAAAGCAGCCACAGCGACGCGTATCTTATTCACTGGGTCCCTCCTCCGTGCCTGGCTGTAGCATCCCGCGAATCTGATTGACCGTCCAGAACACAAGACTGACCGTCAGCATCGAGCAGACGATCAATGCGATGATGTTGAACCAGTCTCCGACCTGGTTCTGTACGGATAGAATCCCAGCCAGAGCAAAGCATAGCCAATAGCCGTCACCGCTGCAAGAGAATGGATACTGCACTGCAGCCTCGCCACGCACGTCGAGCATCATCTCTTTGAAAATGTCAATGACAAGTTGTATGCCCTGCGCGAATAGAATCATAAACTTTACGAACAGATCCAGAAACGTTTTCAGTAGCCAAAGAATGACATCCAGGAATCCGCATGTCGGCGGGACGATCATGTCGGGGATGGCGGCCAGGATCGCCTCGAGGAGCGCGATGATCTGATCGAGTTGCGCGGACAGCCTGGCCGCAAACAGGTTGAATTTGTCTATCCACGCTGTGTAGGCCCTGTACTGCCAATTGGCGATGCTGATGGTCGTGCACACCAGCGGATAGATCGCATAATTATAAGTTAGCCCGGCGATGATGACCGGCGCCGTTCCGCTGTACTCGTCGCTGATGGAATAGGGAGCCATCTGGTAAAATCCGGTCGTGTTGGTGAACGGGGCATTGACGCTGCCACATTCAGGTATCGGCAGTGTGCCTGGATCATTCGGCGGCGGGTTGGGAGGCGGACCGGATGCCTGGCGCAGACAGATATTGGTGTATTCCAGCAGAGCGTCATCGTTGACGATCTGCAATGCGCCGTTGTAATATCCGCCAGGCGGAACCACGAACGCAATCTGGCCCTCGAACGAATAGCCGACCACGTTGAATACACCGACGTTGTCATAGTTCCCGGTGCCGTTGTTGTTGTAGCTGACGCGCAGCGTGTTCACGTCCTGCGCCTGTTCGCCTGACACGTCCAGAACGTACGAGCCGTACATAGACTGCTGAGCGTTTTCTACATAGTCGTTGCCAGCGATTGGCACCCCGATGGCGGTTCCGCCGCTGGATAATGTCCAAGTCCCCAGACACGGGCCGGTGGGCGGAGTAACCGTGATCGGCCCGCTGACGCCAGTTGACTCGACACATACTGTATCCATCAGCACCGTTCCGCCCGCCTCGTTGGCGACGCGCAATCGCGCGGTCGGGTTGTCGCCGTCGCCTGCCATCTCGGCCACGATCGTCACACTGTCCGCGTTGACGCTCGAAAGCTGTTCGGGCGGCACGATCTGATGGTTGGCTGTGACCTGCCCAGGTGAGGACGCTCCCATGATGACGCTGTATTGGCCCGCCTGTGTTGCAGATTCTAAGTGCGCGGCCGTCTGGATCACGTAAGTCATTCCGACGATGAGGCTTGTCTGCAAATTGCCCCAGGTGGTTCCGGCGTTGGCCACGGGAATATCCTGCTCGATGAATGAGCCGCCCGGCAGCCTGGCCCACCCGCCGGTTCCGCCGGTGAGGATGCTCGCGCCTCCGACTGTCCGCCACGACGAGGTGTCCATAAATTGTGGGTTCGCGTTGATGCACGTCCCGGTGATCACAGGCGGGACTGGCGGAGCCATAGTCCCGCCAACGCACACACATTCTGGGATCTGTGGCCCTGGCACGACGTACGTATCATCAATATCAACGGCGGCCAATTTTGCGTCCAGAATCGGCGTTACGCAACTGACACCATTGCAATCAGCAGATAGGTTGATTTGACCGACAGATGGAAAATAGATAGAGTTCTGAACCCACGTTCCATAGCCGGTATCGCTACACTGGTCATCCCCATTCACCAGCAAGCGCGCGTTGTCATATTTGCGATTCATCCGATAGACGAAATTGAATGGCCCTGTTGGCAGTCTTGTGGTTCTGATTCCGCCATGCAGCGGGACTGGAACAATGCCCAACGCTGGATTGTTCGCTCCGTCTCTGAATCGCATCATGCCCTGGAAGGATGGGAAAAATCCGAGCAGGATAGTTGAAATGTCCCAATAATCCCAATCTCCACTCACCAACCGGTAGGCAGAATCAGTTTGCAATCCAGCAGATAATCCAAGCGGAAAGCCAACGTTAAATCCAGATGGAAATAAAACGGGCGCAGCTATACCATTGTCAAAACCAGGGTCTTGCAAATAGCGCTTGCTGCTGATCATGTCTGCATTGGTGATGCCGCACGGCCCATAGCCGGACGCGGAGGCGGCAGGCGTCACACAGATAGAATCTATCGCGGTCATGCCACCCAGGACATCGTCAATGATAACCTGAAATGTGCTCGATCCTGCCACGAGCGTCACGGTTGTCGCAAACGTCGTCCAGTTGCTCGTCCCGCTCGGGATCTCTATAAATCCTGCCTGCGCTCCATTGTCCATAAATCTGATCACGGTTCCCAACTCGGATTTGGCGCTGATCACCGCACTATAGTAACCCGTCAGCGCAATAGACACAGATTGTTGGATGCTGCCATATCCAACCGCAGTGCGCGACCAATTGTGCGCTGACCAGGTAACGCCATTCCCAACCCACGATGACGGACTGACAAAATGATAGTCCTGTACGATACCACATGCTGCTACTTCGATACCCCCGCAGCCGCAGATCGTCGGCGTGAGGAAACAACCGGATAGAATTCCCCCGTCGTTTGAAACGTGGAACGGATAACTTGGCTCGCCTCTCCACGACACTGTGATGGTATTTAGAGCAAATGGCAACGTGATCACACCCGCGTCACGAGGTACATAGCCTCCCCAGCTCCAGGGCCCGGATGTTCCACCATCGGCACAACCCGGATCGTCGGTGAATGAGCGTACTTGATATTGATGAGATATGGAATCGCTGATCGCGCTCGTAGCGCCATACCACATATAGCACGCGTCGCTGCCAGTTCCATAATTGAACGATCCATCGGTCGTCATGGTATAGTTGCCACGCATACACAGACATGGAGTGGTGGGTGTGTAGACCATGCTGCCGTTGGGAGGCGTATCGAGGCTGGTCGGATCGAATGTCAGAGATACGGTATCAGAGATACAATCAGGGACCGGCGTGGGCGTCTGTGCCAGGGCGCTCTGATTCGTCAGCGCTGCGCTGACGATCAGCATGACGCTCAGCACTCCGAGCGCAGAGATCAGCAAGCAGATTAGTCGTTTGTTCATCGTGTACCTCGTGTGACCTGGCCAGGTCACATTCAGCGATAATGGCCATCCTCGCCAGTCGTGCCGATGCTCGATCGAGCATCGCCAGTTCCAACTATGTCCACGTCGGCAACGTCATTTGTGACGTGGTGATCACCTGTGATACTGCGGTCGCCGAGTCACAGTGCGAAGGCCGCCCGCTGGGTCGGGCGACCGACTGCGCAGTCTATCCGAGCCCGGAGACGGCGCCCTTCACGACGCGAATCAACAGACCCAGGATACCGACGCCGAGGGTCAGGCCGATCCCGACCGCGGCAATCGGCATCAGAGCGTTGAACATGGCGGACGCATAGCCCATGATCGCGTCAATGTCGATATTAAAGCTACCCACTTGTATCACCTCCCTTCATTATGATTTTTCCACACGGACGCGATAGCCGCGCCCGATCAGGAACGCAAGCACAGCCCAGACACCGGGCCAGATGCAACACACGAACGAAAGTGCAAGCCACGGACTGGCATCACGCAACACTGGGGCCTCCTAGAGTATCACCGTAATAGAAAAAGAATCCCAACGATAAATAGAATCGCAAATGCCAGATCAGAACCTCTCTCTCTGTTCATGGCTGTACTCCTATTTCGCACTCGACGCGAGCGCAAAATCGGCTATATTCGTCATCGTCGCTATCGGCATTCACGGTTGGAATCTCTACCGGTATGCCCTGTGTGAGAAATTCACCCGGTTTCGGGCTATCGGTTTCTTGCACAACCACCTTTGTCACGAGCACTAAGCTCCCCTTTTTGTTGCCTGATGTGAGAATGTATTCGCCATCCTCCATGTGAAACGTCTCGTTGCGGTAAACTTTGGCAATCTCTTGCACTTCCATGGACGATATGCCACGACTCTCAAACTGCCTCCAGAGCTTGCGGTGTGAAAAGTTTCCTTCAAAATGCTCTAGAGCATACAGCGCCAACTCCTGGATGGTCACGTCGTGCACCATGCGCCTGGTGCTAAAGCGCCCACCCTCGGCATCGTCTGTGATTTGCCGGCGCAGGTTGTCGTTGATGAACGCGATCTGGAACGGAGTGCGAAAGCGCCCGCGCGAGAGAATTGCGCGCCCGGCCGGTACGGCCTCCTGAAAACAAGCATCGCCGTTGCCGATGACGGTCATGCTATCGTACACCGACGCGCAAGCCAGTCCGATGCGGCCAGGAAAATTTGCAGTTATCAATGGCGTCAACACGTTCTTGTCAGGCCGCTGCGTCGCCAGCACCAGGTGAACGCCCGTCGCTCGACCGGTGCCGGCTATCCTCGCCATAAACGACTCGATCTCGGCCTTGTGTTTCAATGTCCGATCCAGCATCACCACCGCGATCTCGTCAAACACCAGCACGACGTAGGGCATTTGGTCTTTGCGATGCCGGTTGTTGTACTCGCGGATGTGATTGCAGCCGCGCTCAGAGCGCAGCAGCGTCATGCGACGCAGAACCTCTTGCCACATCAAGTCCATGATCCCCAGAACCTCCGCCGGCTCTGTCACGATGGGACAATCCAGGTGAGGTAATTTGTCATACATGCTAAACTCTATGCCTTGTTTCAGGTCAATCAACACCAGGCGCACCTGGCGCGGATCGCGCTTGGCCAGCGTGCAAATGATGGCGTGCACCAGGTTGGTCTTGCCCGCGCCGGTCGAGCCGCCGATGAGGAAATGCGCGCTGGTGTTGTTCTGAAAGTCAATCTTGATCGGCACACGATTCTGGCCCAGGCCGATGGGGACAACCATCGGGCCGTCCTTCGCCGTCAGCATATTGTAAGCGTCGGGATAATCCACGTAGCGCGGAATGTTGCGCAACCCAGACTTGCGGTCAATCAAATACCATAGACCGGTTTCGTCAAGGTGACAGTGCATTGTTTTTCCTATAGTGCACTCAAGTCCCTTGACGACCTCCACCTTGGTCATCTCGACTTCATTGACTCCGCGCGGGAGCTTGCGCGAATTGACCCTGTAGCGGAATTGGTCTGGGCCGATCTCGACCACTTCAAATTGAACGAACCGGCGGACTTTGTCTCCGTCGAGCGAGAAAATATAGTCCAGCCCGAGTTGACCCAATTTCTGAGACATGAGCCTGCCGATGTCCTTGCCCTCCTTGCATGATAGTTTCCACCAACGCCGCTCGGCCTCTTCCTGCGTTCGCATGAACGTGCGCCGCTGTGTGACGTGCGCGCGTACCGCATCGCGGTCTTGCAACTCGTCTACTGAGAGTCCACGAGGGAGGCATCCTGTGACTCGTCGAGCAATCCGCCATCCGATACATCGGGCGGTTGCGAGTCCGGCAGCCCCCGCGCATAGTAGAGCATAAAGGCCTGTTTCCAGGTGTGCTTGATCTCGGGCCAGTCCAGGCCGAGCGTCCACAAAAAAGGTCGGGAGCGTCTGCGTAAGCGTTGCCATGTCGAATCACTCGTCAAAACGTAGAGCACCATCATCGCCGAGATGCCCAGGCCGAGACCGGCCAGGCAGGCCAGCGCGACGGCGAACACATCAAGTAGGATTAACATCAGTCCGATATTTGTCCAGTATGGCCATGGCGGCATCCACGTCGTTATCTGACATGGACTGGCCGACGAGAGCCGATAGCGCATCCGAGTCCTGATCGGATATGTTGCGTGTCCCATTGATGAGCCAGAACAAGCCCGGATAGCGGTTCATGTTTCCCAAAAAGATTTTCGTCACATCAAAGGCGGTTTGCAGTTGCAGTTTCAATGTCATCGCAACAACCTCACCAGGAGAATGGCAAAGAACAACGAGAGCAATGCGCTGCCGACGATGGCATCCAAAAAACTCCCCGACTTTATCCTGGCCAGGGTAATGCGCGGAAGCGGCCACAGCGCTGGCGCGCCGTTGCTGAGCACGTCCAGCACGATGTGGCTGACCCATCCGGCCAGGACATAGACCGATAGGCCAGGCGAGACTATTGCGACCAGTGCAGCCACGCCAATGGCGGTGATGAGCCAATGCGAAATGCCGCGATGGCCGAACACGCCGCGCGTCAGGCTGCTCCCGCCCGGCACGTTGACCTGGAACCAGTCCGGCATGAGCGCGGCCAGCGCAGCGACGGCGATGCGATAGTCACCGCTCATCGCTGCACCTGCCAACGCCCCCCCCGCCATGTGAGTCAAGCCGGTCATGGAGTTGACCCTGACTCGACGCCCTGCTTCTTGGAGAAAATGCGCCCGAGCTTCTTGGCCCAGTATTCACGCTTGCCACGCTCGAGCGGCTTGTCCCACGAGCGCAAATTGCCAACCACCTCGCCATTGCGGATCAGAAGCACGGTCAGCTCGCCCGGCGCGCCGTCGGCCGGTTCTGCCTCCGGCTCATAGTAGAGCACCTTCATCACGCTATCGCTGACGGTGTGGACCAGCAACTCGATCACGACGATAGCGATGTACAGGCCGAGCAGCGCTATAGTCGTCTGGCTGATCAGCTCGATCGGCACCTGATTAGTTGTGATACTGACGCCGAGCGCCAGGCCGAGCACCAGGCTGATGGGAACCAACACGATCGCATCAAATCGTTTTTCCACGTTTCCCTCCTATTTGAGAATGCCCAAAAATTTGAGCACTACGAGTAGATCGAATGGCAGACCGCACAGGATGAACATGATGAGCGGAAGAGTGCAACCTGGCAGGCAGCCGCGTCGAGTGCGCTCGCGCCCATCGTGCCCGCCTCCCCCAGCCAGGCGGGACGTGGCTGCAATCATTTCAATGTCGCGCCTGCTCAACATCGGCTGCCTCCGAGATAAGTAAATCACAATTTGTTCAAAAAATCAGTCAAGTATTAAATAAAAAAGACCTGACAGGCCTTGCTGACCTATCAGGTCTTGGTATGATTCAGTTATCAGGTTCTATTTTCAAACCATTCTATGGCATGCTTGTGTTCTTCTTCAAGCATACGTGGATCATCATGGTTTTCCCCTTGCTTGGGTGAAACTTGCGCATAGAGCATGATGTACCCACATTGCTCACAAATATAAGCCGTCGCGCTCGGATTCATCCAATCCATACCGATAAACGTCAAGCCAACTGTGCTCAGCAGAACATTGCGTGTTGAGAATTTTGTTCCACCACATACCAAGCATTTATGCTCGTTCATTCCTCCCTCCTTTTGGATGATATTCTAGCGCATTCGAAGGACGGTTGCACGACGTTTATCTGACCGTTGCTAATCACGATGAGGACGCACCGCCTTATATCATAGGCGATAGAGACGATGGCGCTGATGACGACGATGGCAAAGATGAGAAGCAACCAGGGGTTGACGTAGATCACGTTCGAGGGCTGGCGGCCGATCAACTGATTCCAGAAATTGCCCAAGGCGGCATCTAGTAGAAAAGCGCCCACCGCTACCGGAAATGAAACCGCGATGGCGATCATGGTTGCCATGCCCATTACCCATCCGACCACCATCAACACGCATCCACTAGGTGGGATCATCTTTTTGAAATAGCCAGTCCCGAACAGGAAACCCAGCAACACGAGCGGGACGCCCCAGATGAGCACGCTGATAAGCTCGATGCTGATCGGCATGATGACCTCCTGCTATTCACTTGCATCCGTTTCAGTGTTATAGACGCTCACCGACAAGGATCCATCTTTGAGCATCCGCATCAGGCTGACCACGTGATAGCGTTGATCGGGTGTGAGAGACAACGCCTCGTCGCACAGCTCGCGAAGACCCGGTGCGTCGTAATCAATCGGCTTGTCTTTGGTCAGCCCAGCCCGATACCGAACCTCTTGCTCTGGTATATCCAGCGCGACCGCAACCGCATGGCAGAACGCATCCCCTGGCGGCTGTTCACGATTGAGGACGTGAGATACATAACCCTGGTTGATTCCACCCAATCTGGCAAGTTCTGTCCTGCGTAGTCTATAGTGCTGCATTTCGGATTTGACCCAATCTATAAAGTCAAACTTGTTCATAAACACATTTTACCGCTAAATGGCATGTGATTTGACATATAAATTTGCCTATTGACATTGTACTAATAGTATGTTAGTATATGTCTGTAAGCATAATACCATGTTTGGAGAAATCCATGGAAGATAAAGTTCAGATCGGGTTCACCGTAGACCGCGAAGTGAAAGCACTCCTGGAACAACTGGCGGACGCCGAGCATCGTTCCATGACCAACTATATCGAGACCCTCATTCGGCGCGAAGCAGAATCAAAAGGCCTGCCCAAGAAAAACGCAAAGTCCAACAACGCCAGGAAATGAACATGAGATTCATCCAGCGCACGCGGAGCAGGATACCGCTTCTGCTAGATTTGATTCTCCGCAGCCAGCCGACATTCGACGACTTTGAATACGAGTGCAAGTTGTCACGTCCAACGGTCGCTCGAATTCTGCGCGACCTGGAATATCGCAGAGTCCTGAGCATCCGGCGCGGCCGCGGATGCGTGCGGAACGAGTATCGAATCAATGGAGGAATGTAATGGCTATCGAGTGGGGATTGTTGTGGTTCGACGATACGCCTGGCCGCACACTTGAAGAGAAAATCTCGCAGGCGGCCACGCGCTATCAGATAAAGTACGGCCACCCTGCAACGATGTGTTTCGTTCATCCGTCCATGCTCGGGGATGTGGTGAACGTCGGCAGGATACAAGTCAACGGCCTCAGAACGGTTTTGCCCCATCATCTCTGGTTGGGCGTCGGAACCGAGGGAAAGGCCAAAACAGTGCCATCCTCGCAAATTCAAGAAACCTTGGAGCGGACGAATACGGATGCCAATCAGGTATCCTCGGACACTTGCGGACAGGCATAAAAGACTATGGCTATCCAGACCCTTGCAGAGGCTCAAGACCCTATTTCGGCTATGAACCGGCTCAAATCACCAGCAGCCGCGCGCGCATTCCTAGAGCTTTCTTTGCGCGGAATTGCAGAAAAAATCACAGATACCAAAAGCAGCGATTTGCATCACGTCTCACGGCAATTTTGGGGTGATGTTGAACATGGCCGCAGTGCTCTAGAGGTCGAGCAGATCCGCCAGGTGGAGAGCATCCTGGCCGAGGCGCTGATGGTCGAGTTGGCGTATGACGCGATGCTCTCCGAGGTGACGCGCAGGTTTGCGGTACGCATCGCCACCCGGCGCGATGGGAGCTGGATCACCAAAGTGTTTACGACGTGCGTCAAGTGCAAGTGGGCGTACCACATCACACGCATCGCGTCCAAGCGATGCCCGCGGTGCATCAGGAAATCTAAACGGGTTTAGGCCGCGCGGCAAGCCTGCCCGCGAATGCGCACCCTGAACTCTGTAACCCTGTGTTAGTGTAATACAACTAACGCACGGTGGACAATACAGATCACGCCTTCAGGTAGGCGCTACGGGCAGGCTACCAGTATCATCAGTATAAAGGAGCCGAACATGCAGCACCCTAGATTTACGGTGCAAAAAGTCAGCGTCCAGTTCATGGTGCACTTGGATTTATTTTATGCCATCCAGGACAATCTGCTGTGCCAGCCTATCGGGTTTTTTTACAAGGAGCGGGACGCGCGCATTGCGGCCGAGGCGATTGAGAAATCGGTGGGTACGCCAGCCGTCCTGGACATCGAGCGCC
>Ga0299912_10000713_pt1 | contig 27359 bp, 26 predicted proteins | sample RVTome_2_FD_207667 | JGI IMG/M metagenome (GOLD analysis project Ga0299912, IMG submission 207667) | Soil microbial communities from uranium-contaminated site in the Upper Colorado River Basin, Wyoming, United States - RVT95D214 (version 2) ... | reverse complement strand
CGACACAAGACCCAAACGAAAACAAATTCAGAGCTGGTGATCATGATCACCCCTACCCTTCAACTGGGAAAGAAAGTGGAGGACCTTACAAATAAATGAAATTCCCCCTCACCCCCTCCCTCTCCCCAGCGGGGAGAGGGGAAGGGTGAGGGGGCCTGCGGATTTGAGGAGAATGAGATGTATCAAGAATTCTATAGCCTAAGGGAAAAACCGTTTGTTTTAACCCCTGACCCTCAATTTCTCTTCTTAAGTGAGAGCCATCGGACGGCGATCGAATCTCTTCTTTATGGCATCCAGCAGAAGGAAGGATTTATGGTCATTACCGGAGATATCGGAACCGGGAAGACGACCATCTGCCGGGCTTTTTTAGAAAGATTAGACAAGAATGTGAAGACAGCCGTCATCTTCAATTCCTTCCTCACCGAAGAAGAATTGTTAGAATCGATCCTCCACGATTTCGGATTTTCTTCAAGGGGACGAACAAAGAAAGAGCGGATCGATGCGCTGAACAAATTGCTGATCTACTTTTTGTCTCATGGGAAGAAAGCGGTTCTGATCATTGATGAGGCCCAGAATTTAACTATCCCTGTCCTGGAACAAATTCGCATGCTCTCCAATTTTGAGACGGAAAAGGAGAAATTGCTTCAGATCATATTATTTGGTCAGTTAGAGCTCGACCAAAAACTCCGGTCCACCGAATTAAGACAGTTGAACCAACGGATTGCTGTCCGGCATCATCTCCAGCCTCTCACCCAAATGGAAACGGAATCTTATATTTACCAACGTTTAATGGTGGCGGGTTCCCAGGGGAGTATCACCTTTTCAAAAACAGGTCTCCACGAGATCTACAAATTCTCAAAAGGGGCTCCCAGGCTGATCAATCTCCTCTGCGATCGAGCCTTATTGGGCGGTTTCACTGAACAAACTTACTATATCGATAAGGAAATCGTTAAGATGGCCAAGGATAATCTTTTGGGAGAGGAAAAAAGCTCGAGGCCATTTTATTCTTTCTCATTACCAAAGCACTTAACCTCATTGCGCATCCCTTTCCTGACTATTTTCATTTTCTTATTCGCGGGGATGATTCTATCAAGCCGGGGCCACTTCTCTTCGCTTCAAAATGCCAAAACTTTTGTTAGGGAAAGAATTCAATATATCTTTTTTAAGATGCCTGGTCCGATTCCTCCTTCCCTTGCAGCCTTTCCCTTGGATAAAAGCGAGGCCAATAATTCTTCGAAAGGGGAATTAAAGGCGAATTTAGAGGGCGCATTCCAGGAGGTTTCGAAATGAGCCTAATCATCGATGCCCTCAAAAAGGCGCAACAGCTTCAATTGAATGAGTCCGAAGGATCCCCAATGTTAAAGAACCCATACCCAAACAAGAGAAGGAAGGGAAGCTTCAAAAAACAATGGATTCTTATCGGCGCTGGTCTCATCAGCTCCGGTATCCTTTTATTCGTTTTTTTGAAACCTCCTTCTTTACCCTCAGCCCCCCAAACCCATCGAGCTACTGTTGCCATAGAAAAGAAACCCTCCGCGGCGGTGCCAGAAAAAGAGGAGCCCACAGAGGGGCTCCACTACGTAGGGGCGGCCCTCAGTGGCCGCCCTTCCTCCTCCGTGGCAGAGAAAACATCTTCAGAATCTCCGAAGGAAGTGGCAAGCCTGCCGAAGAGCGAAGAGTCCTTGCCTGCTAAACAGGCCCTGAGCCGTGATGGTACAGGGCAGGCTCTGAATCCCGCCAGCGGCGGGACTGGTTCAAGGCGCGCAGGCGCTCAGAAACCCTCCAACGTTGTGGCGGCCCTCAGCGACCGCCCTCCTCGCCCACAAGCAGAAAAGAAATCCCCTCAAAGCAAACCCCTTCCTCCTCCTACTCTTCTTCCGCTGACTCAGAAAGAAGAGGCTCCCTCCAAGTCCATTGGAGTGGAGCAGGTAGGTGGGAAAGATTGCGCATTGGCTTCGGATGTCCTCTACCATTTCAACTCGGGGGTGACTTTCTATAATCAGAAAGATTTTTCAAAAGCGATCCAGGCTTACCGCAAGGTCATTGAGCTGGACCCGACTTATGTGGAGGCCTATAACAATCTAGGAATCCTCTATCAAATGATGGGGGATATTGACAGGGCCCTTGGAGCTTATCAGAAGTCGACGGAGATCAACCCAAGGTATGAAAAAGGATATAATAATCTTGGAATCCTCCTTCTGCTCAGCGGCCGTTACGAAGAGGCGTCGGAGGCTTTCCAAAAAGCTCTGGCCGTCAATTCCAATAATATCGAAAGTCATATCCACCTCGGGGTCCTTTTTAAGAAAAAAGGCCAGTGGCAGGAGGCAATCGAATCGTATCAGAAGGCTCTTGCCATCGATCCACTTCACAGGGAGACTCATTACAATATTGCACTGCTTTACGAACAATTAGAAAACGTTGAATTGGCGGTCGGCCACTATCAACAATTTATCCAGCTTTCCTCGAAGTCCCATCCGGAATTGGTCTCGAGGGTGCAAAGGCATTTAAGTAGTCTAATGAAGGCCAGGGGAGACAAATAGATTTTAGTTACTGTCTGTCCACAAACAGCGTGCTTCCGTCATGCCGGACTTGATCCGGCATCCAGTCCCGCCTTTGGCAGGATTGAAATTACTGGATTCCGGCTTTCTCCGGAATGACGATTCTGAACCTCCCTTTGCCAAAGGGAGGAGATCATTATCCCCCTTTGAAAAAGGGGGCGAGAGGGGATATCTCCTGCGCAGGCGGGAACCCAGTAAGAGTCTCAAGCCGAAAAACATAGATTCCTGGATTCCTGCTGGAGTTTATCCCGATGAAAATCGGGGCAGGAATGACGGAAAAAGGCAATGCTAAAGTTTCAAAATATCTTTGTAAAAGTTGATCTGGTGTTTGGTTATCGGTAATTGGTGTTTGGAGGTATTATATGGCTGAAGAGAAAAAAAGTTTTGGAGATTTTCTGGTAGGAATAGGGGTACTCAGCGCCGATCAAATTAAAAAGGCGCTCCAGGAACAGAAACTGAAAGGGGAACGTTTGGAACAGACGATCCTCCGGCTGGGTTACGCCAAAGAAGAACTGATTCTTCAGTGCCTGGCCGACTACTTTAATCTTCCCTATGTCGATCTGGACACGTATCTGATTGACGAGAAGATCGTAAAGACCATTCCGGAAGAAACGGCGCGGCGTCATCTATTAATCCCCATCTTTAAAATTGGAAACACCCTGACAATCGCCATGACCAACCCCCTCAATCTCCTTGCACTGGATGAGGTGCGGAATAAGGTGAAGAACGATGTGGAGATAGCCATCGGTACCGAAAAGAAGATTAAAAAGGCCATTGAACAACACTATGGAGCCGCAGCAGCGGTCATCGAAAGTGCCGTCCAGCGAATGGCAGAAGGCAATGCAGGTGGACTGCCACAGGAACCTACGGATTACAGAAAGACCTATGACCTCGTTGCGAAAGACCTCCCCACTGGCCCGATGGAAGATGCCTCGGCTACCCGGATGCTTGATTTGGTCATGATGCAAGCCATCCGAGATCGCGCCAGTGATATTCACTTCGAACCCGATGAAAAGGCTCTGCGGGTCCGGCTCCGAATCGATGGTTTTTTATACGAATCGCTCACCCTTCCTAAGCCAATCCAGCCCGCCCTCACCTCAAGAATTAAGATTTTGGCTGAGATGGATATTGCGGAAACCAGGCTTCCTCAGGACGGAAACTTCAATGTCAAACTTGAGAGGCGGGGTTTTGAAATCAGGGTCTCCACTTTTCCCACGATCCACGGTGAAAATGTGGTGCTCCGAATTCTTGACCAGACCAGTCCTCTCTTCAAGTTGGAGGAATTGGGATTCTCTGAAGACACGCTAAACCAATTTAAACAATTAGTTCGAAAAACAAACGGGATCATTCTGGTCACGGGTCCCACAGGAAGCGGAAAAACGACCACTCTCTACGCCCTTCTCAATATGATTAATTCAAAGGATAAAAATATTATCACCATTGAGGACCCTGTAGAGTATCGGTTGGCCTTAATCAGACAGACACAGATCAATCCCAAAGCAGGAATCACCTTTGCCACAGGGCTGAGATCTATTCTGCGTCAGGACCCCGACATCATTATGATCGGAGAGATCAGGGATTTGGAAACCTCTGAAATCGCCATGCAGGCAGCCCTGACAGGCCACCTGGTATTAAGCACGTTGCATACCAACGACGCCCCGGAGGCTATTTCTCGACTGGTGGATATTGGCGTAGAACCCTACCTTATCTCCTCATGTGTCATTGGAGTTTTGGCCCAACGACTGATTCGAGCCATCTGCCCGGATTGTAAAGTTTCTTATCAGGTGGACCCGAAGAATATGAGTGATCTCGGTGAGGAGGTGACAAAGTTAAAAGGACCTTTAACGCTTTATCGGGGAAAGGGATGCAAGAATTGTAAGCAATCCGGATTCCGGGGAAGGTCCGGGATTTATGAGCTCCTCTTGGTCAATGAGGAGATTAAAAAACTCATTTCCGAAAGAGCTTCAACCCAGGTGATTCGAGAGGTAGCGAAGAAAACAGGAGGGATGGTCCCCTTGAGGGGAGACGGTCTGAGAAAGGTTCTAAGGGGAATCACCACGATTGAAGAAGTGGATCGGGTGGCCTATTAAACTATCTTCGCCTCGAAGGCGATGGATCCTTCAACATATTGTTGAAGTAGACCTAACCCTTTCTCGTTCTTTTGCTGTCATTCCTGCGAAAGCAGAGCCTGCCCCGCAATTGATGCGGGGAATCCAGATTTCTTCTACTGGTTCCCTGTTTTCATAGGGACAAGCCTGGATTCCCGTTTTCACGGGAATGACAACTCTGATGCTCTTTTGCTCAGATGCACATGGTCGGATCGAAACACGATCGGGCTCACCTGCTCCGGTCAGCTTTTAACGAAACAAATTATACCTAACAATCCAGTAAATGGCTGCCAGTCCATCCTTCCAACTAATTTTTTTACCCTCGGTATAATCCCGCCCCCAGTAGGAGATCGGAATTTCATAGATGCGGCAGCCCATTTTAGCAATCTTGGCTGTAATTTCTGGCTCAAAGCCAAAACGGTTACTTTTAATATCTATTTTCTTAAGTATCTCGGATCGAAAAGCCTTATAACCCGTCTCCATATCAGAGAGATTTAGATCGGTGAGAATATTCGATAAAATTGTGATGATCCGGTTTCCTAAGGCATGCCAGAAAAAAAGAACACGATGGGGGCCCCCAAGAAATCGGGAGCCATAAACCACATCTGCCTTTCCTTCCAGGATAGGGGTGAGCAGCCGAGGATATTCAGAGGGATTATACTCTAAATCAGCGTCCTGAATAATCACAAAATCTCCTGTGACCCGGGTCATGGCTGTGCGAATGCAAGCTCCCTTCCCTTGATTAAATTTGTGGAAAAACACAATCAATCCATCTCCTTCGATACTTTTAAGGATCTCAACGGTCCCATCGGTAGAACAATCATCCACAACGATAATCTCTTTATCATAGGGAGTTTCCTGCACCCTTTTAACCACCTCAAGGATGGTGCCCGCCTCATTATAGACCGGAATAATGACTGAGAGCTTCATATTCATTTTCCTTTAGCCTTTCTCTCCAACGACGATAAGGGATTGTCCCACCAGGGTGGGGATAATTCTTTCCATCCAGATAAAGAGAGGGACCATTTTGTTAAATATCCCGATTTGCCTTGCCGGCAAAAGGCGCCTTCTCAAAAGAGTTCCATTGACGAACCATCCCAATATACCAAATAAATTAAAATATTTTAAGGAACAGATTCTGAAACCATTCCGTGTGAGCTTCTGGGCCAGCTCTGATCTGCTGTATCGCCGAAAGTGGCCGAGTTCTTTGTCAAAGACATTATAAAGCGCCTTGAGCGCCGGTACCAGGATGATTAGCCTCCCGCCTGCTGGAAGCAAATGAAATAAACTCTTTAAGACATCATCATCATCCTCTATATGCTCCAGGACATTGGAACAGACAATGGTATCAATAGGAGCGCCGAGATTTTTGGGAGGGGTTTGTCGGATATCCCAGAGAAGAACTCCCTTCAGATTTGGATGGCGCTGAAATTTTTTTTTAACTGTTTGAAGGTAGTCTCCATTCACGTCGGATGCAACCACCCTCCCCTGACTCAATAGCAATTCCGTCAAATTACCAATTCCACACCCCACTTCAAGGATATCCTTGCCTAAGTAAGGCCTGATTTTTTCAAAAATCCATTGATGATAGGCATCAGCCCCCTCTAAGAGGAACAACGTCAATGTATTCGTTTTTTGGGTATCCATGATTTAAATAGAAACAAATAGCACGAATGAAAGCAAATGACACGAATAGGTTTTATTCGTGAAATTCGTTATCATTCGGGTAATTCGTTTAATGTCTCCAAATCACAGCACAACCTATTATTCCTAAAAAAGTAAATAGGGCGCCGAGCTTAAAACTCAATGGATCATAAACAAATTCTACGCGGTGTGGTCCAGCGTCGAGAGGTATTGCTCTGAATGTATAATCAGCCCTTAATATTTTTGTTTTCTCACCATCCACAAATGCCTTCCATCCAGGATAGTAGGTGTCGCTTAACACCAATAGGCTATTTTCTTCAGCCGTTGCCTGAAGCACCAGTCGATTATTGGTCTCAGAAATAAACTCCACCCTCCCCTCTTTCCCCTTTCCCTTTTGGGGGAGAGGGAAAAGGTGAGGGGGTTCCTCTTCAAGCAGCGCCTCCCTGTCAGGACGAAAATCTCTGCTCAGCATTCTTAAAAGGATAGCGTTCGAATCCATGACCTTAAGATCTTTCACAAGCCATGCTCTCGGGAGAGGAGTACGATTTCTATATAATTTAATGGTATTCTCTTTAAGAAGATCTTCCCTTTTCCCTTTAAGGTTTTCAAGCCTCGCATAAATAAGCTCAAACTTGTTGTCCTCCTCAAGAGGAGTAACCGAAGTAATATACTTCACACCGTAGAGGTCAATAAGATGAGTTGCTGAAATAGATGGGGTATTGGTAAATACCTTATAGAGATCGTCCACTCTCTTTACTCGAATTACATCGATTCCCCAGATGTCATGCAACTGAAAAAGCAGGTTCATGGAAGGAAGATTCTTCTCTTTTAAGATATTCAGAGAAGGGGATTCGCCAATGATAATGGTAGTATCTTGTGAAATGGTTTTGGCAGTTGAAAACACTCTGGACCAATCCTTGTCCGAAGAAATCGTCTCCAATGCCTTGGTCTTTCGGAAATAGTCTTCTGTTTTCTCCTTTCCGTAGAAACCCATATTCCCAAAAAGGTCTGTCAATAAAAAGACGATTAACAAAACCTTTACCCAACCTTTCCACCTCACCTCGTAACCCACTCTCAGCAAGAGAAAAAAAAGGGCGAGGTAGAAAAGGAATCGTTGTGCATGATGGAGGTTAACAGAGAGGGAATTAAAGTCAGGAAAATCGATCCCTCTAAGTTTTAGAAAATGCTCCACTTCTTTATACCCAAGGGCAGAAAACAGAAGAAGAGAACCAGATACCAGAGAAAAGACGATGAAAAGGTGTTTCAGGCTTTTTTTCTCGTTATCTTTTGAATATTCTGATAACTTTTGAAATCCCAGACCAGCCGTGATGGAGAGGACAAGAATAAAAATATAGAGAAATTTTGCAGGATATCGGATCCCGTTAAAAAACGGGACGTACTTAAACACAAAGGGGTATAAAGGATTATATTTCCCCAGAGCTAAAAAAAGTGAAAAGAACATTAAAGCGAGATAGAGCTTCCGGTTCTTCCCGAAGACGAAGAAAATGGCGCTGAGGATAAAGGGAAGTCCTCCTGTATAAAGAGTTTTGAACCAGCATTGGGATACCCAATATTTTTTCATGTCCAAAAAATATCCATAGGCATCGGGTAGAAAGAACAAAAGAACATCTTTAGGCGCAAAGCTCCATGTCGTCGCTTCCGGATAGGAAAATCCATTTCCCCTTATGGAGTAATGAAACAATTCGATAAAAGGGAATAATTGAATGGCAGAGAGAAATAAAAACAGGATGGATATAATCATGAAACTTCTTATTCGTCCCCAGTAAATGGGGACGCTACTACTACGGAAGCTACAGAAGAAGCTGGAAATAGGAACGCCAAAAGGGAATTTGTAGCGTCGGGGTTTACCCTCGACGGATTTAGTTCCGAAGCCGTCATTCCCGCCCCGTATCGAAGTACGGGGTAAACTCCAGCGGGAATCCAGTTCAGAAATACTGGATTCCGGGTCAAGCCCGGAATGACAATCAAAGTAAAGGGACTTTTGACGCAATACATTAATATATGGAAAAGGTGAGAAAACCACCATGATGAAGAGCACAAAGAAATTACCATAGACAATTTCTATCCCTCCGCCTAAGAAAGAAATGGTGATCGAAACAGCTGTAAGAATTTCATTTTTAAAACCCTGCCCATTGATCGCCCTTCTAAAAAACATCATGATTAAAGGGGTCCAAGTACTTGAGAGAAGAATCGTCAGTAGGCTGTGAACAGACAGGAGATACCCGCTGAGCATAAAGATCAGTCCTGAAATAAGAGACCCTGTTGGATTGACCTTTAAGTCTCTGAGAAAAAGATAGGTGAATAACCCCCCCAAGAAGAAATGAAGAATGATGATGGCATTAAAGGCCATATCGAAGGGGAGAAGAAAAAAAAGACTATTTAAAGGGTAAAGAAGGGCATGCTGGGGGTTAGCAAAAAAGGGATGGCCTGAGAATTGATAGGGATTCCATAAAGGGAAACCACCATGCTTGATGCTCTCGACCCAGAAAAATCTCGGAGGGATGAAATAAGGGGCCAAATCCCTTTCGGTAAGAAGATATCTCCCGTCAAAGAGGTCATAAAAAAAGAAGAAAGACGCAAAAAAAAGGGCCAAACCAGCCAAAAAGTCAATCGATTTGACCCTTTTTACTTTTTCTTTTATCTTGTCGGTCACAGAGGGTTAATATTTCAGCTTACAAACTTACCAAGTAGTATAAGAACCTGCGGCGCCGGCAGTGATGGACCCATAGGTCGTAGGAGCTGCAGGATATGGAGTCAGGGTAAATGTGTAAACATAGCCTCCCGCAGTCATCACAAAAGTTGTCGCAGCAGTGAAAGAGAGGAATCCTCTCATTTCACCCATTCCCGTGGTCCCGGCAATAATTCCCATGGTGTAAGTTGCCGGGGTGCCGCCCAAGATACGCTGACCGAATAGGAGAGCGTTTGAACTCCTCAACGCGCCCAATACTCCTCTTGCGGTCCCATCAGCAGCCTGCCTCGTCAAATCAAGATACCGAGGGATGGCGACAGCCGCAAGAATCCCGATGATCACGATGACCACAATCAATTCAATTAATGTAAAACCTTTTTGATTTCTTGGCATATGTTGTCCCCTCTTCAGTTTTTAATTACCATAATAATCAACTACCATGTCGTGTGACCCGATTCACCGATTCCCCCAAGTGTAGTAGGTACATTCGGTTGGGTGAGCAATGTGAAGGTATAGGTGTGTCCCGAAATAACTGCCGTAATTGAGTCCGCGGCCGGTGCCCCCATCACTACACCTTGAATTTGCGCGGAATTATAGATGGAAGTCATTGGGAATGTTCCAGCAGTATTCCCAATTAAACGCTGAGCAAACAACAGAGAGTTGGCACCTCTAAGAGCACCCAACACTCCTCTTGCACTTGCGTCAGCGGCTCCTGCCGTTAAATCTATATAGGTTGGAATCGCCACTGCTGCCAGAATCCCGATAATCACGATAATTACGATCAACTCAATCAATGTAAAGCCCTTCTGGTTTCTACGCATTTTTTTATCCTCCTCTCGAGACTTTAACTGAGTTTATAAATTTAATACCAACTTGATGTTTTTTTGTCAAGCGAATTTATTTATCAGCAATATCTATGCCAGTAGATTAAGAATTCTTATGATCAATAAATTAAAAAAAATTAATAAAATTAAATAGTTAACTTATGGTGAGTAAATCACTTACAATCCTTAAAGGACAAAAATTTAGGAAACGAACAATTTTTGTCCAATATGCAAAAATTGTCCATTTTCTTCTCTCTTATCGTCAGAGATGCTCCCCCCTCACTTTAATTAATTCGGCAACAATGCTGACGGCGATCTCCTCAGGGGTTTCAGAATTGATGTCAAGTCCGATGGGCGCATGAACTCGTTTCAGCGCCTCTTTGGAAATTCCTTTTTTCATTAAACTCTGATAGAGAGTTTTGATCTTCTTCTTTGACCCTATCATTCCAATATAGCGGGCATTCGTCTTGACTGCCTGCTCTAATACAAAACCATCATAGAGATGCCCTCGAGTGACAATGACAATATAAGAAGAATCATCAATATAAAGCTGGTCGAAGCACTTCTCAAACTCTGATACGATAACTTCGTTCACCTCCGGAAAACGCTCTTGATTGGCAAACATCTCCCGATCATCGATGACCACTACCTTGAAATGAACCCTCTTGGCAAGGGGAGCCAATTGCTCAGAAACATGCCCTCCTCCAAAAACATAAACAGTCGGTTCAGAAAAAACAGGTTCCAACAGTATCTCCATTTTTCTATTTTCATTACTTAAGACCAAGACCTTTGGCTTCATCTCTTTTAGCAATACTCCGCCTTCACTCAAAACCTTCTTCTCCAATTCCGCTCCACCCAACAAAGACCCGACCTTCTCCCCGGAGGTCTTCATCAATATCTTCAAACCTTCCCATTTTGGAAAATCACCCTCTATCGAGATCAGGGTAGCCAGAATAGCTGATCCACCCTTCTGTCTAATCCTTGCGGCTTCTTGATAGATATTTAAAAAATCTTCCCTGAGGGGTTCCAGAAAGATACCAATATTCCCTCCACAGACCAGTCCACCTTCCGCCAATTGCTCAGCCGTCAGCTCAAAATGGAGAATTTTCCCTTTTCCATTCTCCATCACCTTCTGAGCCTCTTGCCAAACCTCTGCCTCAACACATCCTCCTCCAATAGAGCCGACAGAGGTTCCGTCCCCCTTGATTAAATATTTTGCACCTACTGCCCTTGGGGCAGAACCCACTCGGGTAATCAGCGTGGCCAATGCCACTTTTTCCCCTTTCTCAAGGGCTTTTATAATTTCCGAATAAATATCCTGCATAATATTTCCTTCCTGAAAATAGCCTATGGGTTAAGGTTTGGAGACCAATCCCCCACCCTTACCTCGGTTGCGAGTCGTACCGACCTCTCCCCTTCAGGGGGAGGGATGGGTGGGGAGTATTCGGGATTATCCGATTATCAAGGCGTCTCCGGTAAAGTCGGATCTTCCAGGGTGGCAGATCAAATTCTATATTCCTATCTACCATGTAATAATCTTGAATAAAAGTCTGAAGCTCTGGGAAGTCTTCCAAACGGAATATCTGCACAATACAGCCAGGATGAGATTTTTTTAAATCTTTCATCACCATAGGGGCATAGGCCTCCAGGGCCTTAAGTGAGTTCTTGCTGACGAGCCGGCTCATATTGTAATTATTTCGATATCGGGTTGCCGCTTTGCGTTGCGCTACAAAATAGATCTGTGGAGCTATTCCCCAGACATAGATGGTTTCGGTCGGCTCCGTGTTGGTGCGGATGTAATGGGCAACCTGCTGTTGAATGATATTATATATGCCATACCCATCAAAGACACCATCTAAAGCTTCATGGTAGAACACTGTCTGTTCTTCAGGAGTATAGGAAAAGAAATATTTAAAGTCGGTTTTTACAAAAATAATAACCATGATCAAAAGAAGAATCGTCCACACCCCTTGAGCTACAAACCGAAACATAGGAGAAAGCGATTTTAATAGTTTCCAGGCTGTTATAATCCCAAAAGCAGTTAACACCGAAAAAGGGGCAATGATCTGAAGATAGTAATGGTAAAAGAAAGTCCCGGTAACCCAGAGAACTACGAAGGACCAGAAAGCCCACCCAAGCAGTATTCGATCACTCGCTTGTCCTTGACCACGCCAAATCCGCCAGACCAGGCAAGCCATGGCAAACATTGCACCGACCCAGAGGAGAGCATTTTCTGGAAGGATAACTTTTAGACTGAAAAAAAATTCCCTCAGGAAATTCGTATACTCGTGTCCTCTTTGAATATATCGTAGATTGCTTCCCAACATAGAATCGTAGAGCTGGTTTAGAGTGTATCCGTGGAAATGGTAAAAAATAATCAAAGCGATCACCGGTAGCAACGCCCCTGCACACAGCAAGACGTAGCGGTAAACGCACTGCTTTCGCAAAAAAGTGTCTTTTTTGCTCCACCATTCATAAATCCCATAGCAGAGGAATAAAAAAAAGAGTACTCCACCTACCTGTTTCACAAGTGCAGCCATCGCAGCACACAGCCCTGCAAGAAGATACCACCGCAGTCTACCTGACACTGAAGCTTTAAGAAAAAGACCAACAGCCAAGATATATGGAAGGTGTAAGATCGTCTCCATGTTCACCGTCCCACCTTCAACCATTGGTCCGGATGAAAAAACACCAAAGAGCAATGCCGCTAAGAGTCCCGCATTTTTCCCATAGGCTTGATTCGCTACCCAGTAGACCGCCAGGACCGCCAAGAGGACAAAAATCATTCCAAACATCTTGAGTCCAAGCACAGAGGGACCAAAGAAGTGAATGAACAAAGCGTAAAACATCGGGTAGAGAGGCGGCTTACCCGGACCTTCGAGATCGATCACGACCTCTCCCTCAGCCATCCGCCAAGCCTGATAAGCAGTGTTCCCCACATCGCCATCAATAATTTGTCCGAAATAAAGAAGGCGGAGGTAAAAGGTAAGGGCCAGGATCGCAACCAAAACTACCCAGGGCTTGTTTAAAGATCGCAACGATTCCAAAATGCCAGCAGCCGTACCCTGTTTCATCACTCGTGCCCAAAACTACAGTAATTGGTTATGATCGCCTACGGTTTCTTCTCTTTAGAGGCCGGCTTTTTATCCTTGGTTGCCGGCTTCTTCTCTTGGGCTGACGACTTCTTCTCCTTCTGGGCGGGCCTCTCCTCTACGTCCTTTACACGGGCAAGAGGAAGAAGGTAAAGTCTATAGAAAACTGACTCGGCCCACAATTCCATTTCAGGGGCAGAATCTCCTACTAAGGCGGAGAAAGAAGGTGAATTGTTATATGTATTGAAATTGGATGAGAGGTCTTTTAAGGATTTATAAAGTCTAATTGAGGCAACAAGATGGGTCGGTTTTTCCTTCAACAATTTAATTTGTTGAACCCCTGTTTCAATCAACCCCTGATCCTCTTCCAATTTGCCCATCCAAAATTTTCCTTCCTGATACCGGACATCGGTCTCCCCTGTTTGAAGGGCCTGTATTAATTTCTTGCGAATTCCTTGAGCCTTTTTCATCACTCCATCCAATTGATCGAACAACTCCGACTTTTCTTTCTTAGAAAGTTCAAGCGTCTTGGATGAAGACTTAGACAAAAAATAATGCAGATCGTAATCCTCTGCGAAACTAATACAGGCTAAGCCAAAGAATAATATAATTTCAACGAAAAAAATCTTGTGACATCTCATTTCATCCCTCCACTTGGTATAATGAACGATGAACAATGAACAAAATTCCCGATGGCCGCGTTGTCACCCACGAACCATGGAAATGGCCATCGGTTTTAAGTAATGGTTATGGAAAAATCACCTCTGCCACAGGTGGTTCATACTTCAACTGTCCCAAAACGATCCTTTCGATCTGACGGTGTTTTTTTTCAAGGATTTTTTGCGCAATACTCTTCGCCTTGGCCACCCCGTTCGGAATATCCACCTTGTTGAGAAAGGCAACGACCCTCGACGAAGATGGGGTCCCTTTAAAGATGCCCTCGGGATGGGTCATCAAAATAGCCATCGCCTCATCCGTCAGTCTCTCTTCAAGAGGAACTCCTGTTATTTTTGAAACCCTTTCTGGCTGAAAAACATTTTTCTCGTTTAACTCTTTCTCCATCCCATCTATCCCCAACATGGCCACGACTAAAGTCGTACTCGTTGGGATGACAGGTTCATTCTCTCTCGGCGCTTTAACCGGTCGGCCTGCGGCGCCATCACCTTCTATAATGACCGCATCAATTCCTTTTAAATGACAAAGTTCATCCACCAGATTTGGAGAAACTCCTTTCAATTTCCCTGATTCAAGTTTCTCCCGAGCGATGGTGATATGAGCATATTGATCGAGATGGCTTCTTAAAAAATCCTTGATTCTCTCCTCGTCTGAGTCAACAAAAAGAAAATCTGTTTCCCCTGAAACAGGCTCAAATATCTTCGTCGTTGTCGTTGTAACCACCCTCTTTCCGCCGGTGGCCACCTCCTTAGCAAGACGAAACATCAATGTGGTCTTGCCTCCTGCCCCGACCAAACTGATCACTTCTCTTGCCTTAACGCCCAAAGCTTCGGTCAGCAAACCCATCAGTCCTTCTTCTTGTCTTTACTTCACACACCTTACGATGATGGAACAGGAGACGATGAACGATAAACGATGAACAGTATATTATCTTTTTTTGTTCATCGTTCATTGTTCAAAACGGGGTCTCCACTATATTAGGAAAAGGATTGCCTTCGTAACTCAATCCAAAGACCACTTCATTGATTAAACTGATACAGGATGGCTTCCAGTGCTCCGCCGCCAATGGCTCTGGCTTTATCTGAGATGGTGAAACAAGACTCCTTTTGACCCCTCGGGTCGATATCGCCTACCTTCATCCCTTTTCTCACTTCCACCCCTTCCCGAAGAAGTCCCCTCACAACGCCGCTGATTTTGGCGATGATCGGAAAATCGTCTACCACAGCCACCACCGACCCTTTGCTCACTCTATCTCCAATTGATTTTTGAGGATGGAAGATCCCCTTCTTCATTGTCCGAAGAAGCCTCTCCCTGGTATATCCACCGATCTCACCTGGAATGCCTGTATCAGGCTCTGCCGAACCACTCAAGATCATCTTGCCCAGATGATGTCCTCGATTTGTCTCGATCACGATACGGACATCCTTTCCGGCTGAAAAACCTGGACCCAAGCCGATGACCAAGGGAGCATCATTGATCTGGGTCCCCAAATTCTTTTTGGCCATGATGGCATCCACCAGGACATCGGGTTTTAAAAAACTTCTTGTCTTCTTTCCATCGGGATCCGCAAGAATTGGGATATCACCTTTCCTCCATACGGATTCTATTTCCTCAGGCTTGGAAATGAATTTCGCTCGAACCCCCTCCACTTCTTTTTCGCCTTCATAGATCGCTTCGCTGAAGGCCACTCCTCTTCTCACGGCAAGGGGATAAGGAATCTCCGTCATACAGATCTTAAAATGGGACTGGTGGAGTCGGTGGGCAACCCCACTGGCTAAATCGCCGCCGCCCCGTATTAAAACGACTAACTTATCGATATTCATTTTCGATGTCATCGGAGTCCCCTATTTCCTTTTTCCCTATCACTTCTCATTCTTAACTCTTCATTCTGGCGTTGTGAATCTGACGCTTCTTTACATTAATTCCGAGGCCGTCATTCCCGCGAAGGCGGGAATCCAGCTCAGGAATACTGGATTCCGGGTCAAGCCCGGAATGACAAATAAATTTCTGAATCACTACACTAAATTCTTAACTGGTTTTTATAATCTTGCCATGTATCGACATCCTTTACAACACCCCTTGACTTCACAGGAACCAGTCGTACGTCTTCAGGATGCCTCTCAATAATGGATCTCCCTCCCACATCCCCCTTCAAATCCAACAATTCCTTTTTGTATCTCCTATGGAAAATAACAGGGTGCCCTCTTCTCCCCCGAAAAAAAGGAACAATGATCCCCCTTTTCCCTTTTTCAAATGCATGGATCAAACCATTGATAGTCCTCGTTTTGAGAAGAGGCTGATCTCCCAGGGCAATGAGAATTCCTTGGCAATGAGGATGGATGGCCTGAAGGCCTCTCCGTATGGAACTGCTCATCCCCTTTCCGGGATGGGAGTTCACGACAATCCTTACTTTTTCCCCCTGAAATAGATTTTTAACATCCTTGTTCCGACCGCTCAGGACAATCACCAACTCCTCAACATTCGATCGTAAAAGAGCCTTGAAACAATGCTCCAAAACCGTCCTCCTCCCCAAAGGAAGTGATAATTTATCCACCCCCATTCTTTTGGATTTACCTGCTCCAAGGAGGATTGCGGAAATTCTTGGCATCTTTCCTTTTCAACCAAACTTTGTTAAATCTAATATGTTTTTTAAATTTCTGTCAAGAAATTAAGATGATGTTCGAGGGGCCATCAGTGTCAAAATTGCTCTTCCCCAATCCAATGAATAAGGAGGAATGAAAAATGAAGAGCCGGAAAGGTTGGATCTTTTACTTCGGGATTTTTATCGGTCTGCTCACCCCGTTGGCTCATGCCCAGGTTCCACAAAACATTAGTGAAAACACAGAGGCCTGTCTTTCATGCCACTCTCAGTTACACCCGGGGATTGTGGCTGAATGGAAGAAGAGTCGCCATGCGAATACCACTCCCATGGAGGGGCTAAAAAGACCGAAGCTTGAACGAAGGATCTCTAATGAGAAAGTCCCTTCCTCTTTTTCCAAAAACGTGGTGGGTTGCGCTGAATGTCATTCCATGAATTCTGGAAAACATAAAGACAGCTTTGAACACAATGGGTTCAAGGTCCATATTGTCGTCACCCCTTCTGACTGCGCAACGTGTCATCCCATCGAGGTACAGCAATACGGGAAGAATATCATGTCCCATGCTTATGGAAACTTGAACAACAATCCGATCTATCGTGGTTTGGCGGATGAAGTTAATGGAATAAAATCTTTTGAAAAGATGAAGATCACTTCCAAATCTCCCGATCGTGAAACCAATTTAGACTCCTGTCTCTATTGCCATGGAAGCGAAGTGAAGGTCAAGGGGAAAACATCGAGGAAGACCTCTATGGGCGAGATGGAATTTCCTGTTCTTTCAGGCTGGCCCAATCAGGGGGTGGGAAGATTAAATCCGGATGGAAGTAAAGGTTCATGTACAACCTGCCATACCCGGCATCAGGTCTCCATCGAAATGGCGAGAAAACCCTACACCTGCTCTGAGTGCCACAAGGGGCCTGATGTCCCAGGATATCCAGTCTATGAAGTCAGCAAACACGGAAATATTGCCTCCAGCTTAGGGAAAGGTTGGAATTTCAATCCTGTCCCCTGGAAAGTGGGTAACGATTTTACTGCCCCCACCTGCGCTACCTGTCATGTCAGTCTAATCGTCAATGAAAACGGAGACGTCATCGCTGAAAGAACCCATCAAATGGGAGACCGAATTCCTTGGAGGTTAATGGGTCTGATTTATTCCCATCCCCATCCAAAATCCCCAGATACGGCGATCATTAAAAATAAGGGGGGATTGCCCTTGCCCACTGAACTCACGGGTGAGCCAGTGGTTCAATATCTTATCGATTCCAAGGAACAGGAGAAACGAAAAATCACCATGCAGAAGATCTGTCTATCCTGTCATAGTCAAGGGTGGGTAGAGGGTCATTGGGCACGTTTCGAAAACACTTTGAAAACTACGAATTTGATGACCTTGACAGCCACCAAAATTCTTCTCACTGCCTGGGAAAAAGGTGCAGCGAAGGGCCTTATCCAAAAGGACAGCATCTTTAATGAAGCGATTGAGAAAAAATGGGTGGAACAATGGCTTTTCTATGCGAACTCCACTCGATTTGCCTCAGCTATGGCAGGCGCGGATTATGGAGTTTTTGCCAATGGCCGCTGGTACTTGAGCAAGAACATTCAGGAAATGTTGGATTGGCTTGAATTCAAACTTCAAAGCCTACCAGAAAAAAAGGGGGAAAAGTAAAGAACCCTAACCGCAGGACGGGGTTTCAGGGGTGTTCTTAACAAACTCTCCTTACCCCTATTTAGAAGGGGTAAGGAGACGATCAAATTTGATTTCAGCTAAGACAGCAAGCCCTGTTAGCCTGCAAGAGTGGCCAGATAAGCAGCGCCAAGTTTATCAATATGGCCCTTGATGTTTTCAAAGGTGTTTAAATGGACCTCTTCCTCTTTAAGGAGCTCTTCAAAGAGTTCTTTTGAAATCTGGTCCTTCTCAGCGGAGCAAGTCACAGACGCCTCGTTGTACATTTTGATCGCCTGTGCCTCAAGGACCATATCGGTAGCGAACATATCCTGGATTTTCTGCCCTTTCTTGGCTACCCCATCCGGTTTTGAGGTGGGTTCACCTTTTAGAAACAATATTCTTTCTGCTAATTTTTCAGCATGCTTCATCTCCTGAATCGCAATCTCCTTTATTTTGGAGGCTAACTTCCCGAAATCCTGATCCTCCAGTTCGTAATGTTGGGCCATATACTGAGTAATGGCTGTCAATTCTCTGGACCGGGCCTTGTTTAATAGATCAATGACCTTCTGACTCATAATTTCTCCTTTCTTTAGAGGTTTTTATTGATTACCATTCATTATATTTCAAAAAAAGCAATAGTCAACAAAAATCGAACTGCTCGCTGGTTCCACTTGAACACTAAAAGCTTGTAAAAGGCCTGATGAAATGTTAGAGAAAATTGAATTTAGGGAAAGAAAGGAGAGAAATCGAATGATCGTCAAGACCTATTGCGCCAGGATGGATCATGGGGGATGTGGGATTCTGGCCCACGTTGAGAATGGGAAGATTACGAAGATCGAGGGAGACCCTGATTCACCCATAAACAGAGGAACCATCTGCGCGAAAGGAATAGCTCAAACGGAGAGGTTGAACCATCCTGACCGCCTTATTTACCCAATGAAAAGAATAGGTGAGAAGGGAGAAGGAAGGTGGAAGCGTATCTCCTGGGACGAGGCCCTGGATACCATTACAGGAAAAATTGCAGAGACGATTGAAAAACAAAGTGAGAAAGCCATCTCTTTTGCCCAAGGAACTCCAAAAGGTCTTGAACTCTTCTTAATGCTCCGACTTGCAAATATTCTCAATGTCCCGAATATTGCCACGGCTGGAAATGTCTGCCACATGCCAAGGGAAACGGCCTCCAACCTCACCTGCGGTTTTTTTCCAATCCCGGATTACAGTGGATTTCCTGCTTGTGTCATCGTCTGGGGGAGTAACCTCTTCCAGACCAACGAAGAGGGAATCATCGGCTCCCAACTTAGAGGGGCCCTTGATCACGGGGCAAAACTCATTGTCATCGACCCGAGAAAAACAGGGATTGCTTCCATGGCAGACCTCTGGGTTCAGCCCAGGCCCGGAAGTGATTTGGCCCTCGCCTTGGGAATGCTAAAAGTGATCGTAGATGATGGCCTTTATGAAAAGACTTTCGTTGAGAATTGGACCAAGGGCTTTAGCGAATTAGTGGATCATCTTCGGCAGTATCCTCTTGACCGGGTTTCAGAAATCACCTGGGTTCCAAGAGAACAGATTGTCAATGCCTCTTACCTCTTTTCTCGGACAAAGCCAGCCTGTATCCAGTGGGGAAATGCATTGGAACATAACCTCAACAGTGTTCAGTGCGCGAGGGCTCTCTTGATTCTGATGGCTCTTACCGGAAACTTGGAGGCGCCGGGAGGGAATGTGAATCGGCCGGGCCCAGCCATTATGAGGCCAGGGGAATTGGTTCAGAGCAAGAAGTTTCCCGACAGGAAAGAAAAGATCCTGAGCCCCGAATTTCGTCTCGCCACCATGATGGGCTTTGTGCCTTCTCAAATGATTGTAAAAACCATCCTCACGGGAGAACCTCATCCTATTCAAACGATGTACCTCCAGGGTGGAAACCCTCTCCTCAGTTATGCCAATGCGAAGGAGACCTTCGCGGCAATGAGAAATCTTAACTTCCTCGCTGTTTCCGAAATATTTTTAACCCCTACGGCTCAGTTAGCGGATATCCTCCTCCCAGCGGCTTCAAACTTTGAGTTTGATGACATTGGACACTTTGGGCTCCCCCATGGGTTCATTCTCGCCCGACCAAAGATTGTAGAACCACGAGGTGAATGCTGGCCCGATTCGAAAATCTTAAATGAATTAGGGAAACGCCTGGGTTATGCACCATACTTCTGGAAGGATATGGGAGAGTGCCTTGACGAAATCCTCAAGCCAGCCGGAATGACTTATGATGATTTCAAGCACATAGGTATTTTGAAGGGAGAATGGGAATACAGAAGTTACGAGAAGAAAGGCTTCAACACACCTTCTGGAAAGGTGGAAATCTTTTCTCATCGGCTAAAGGAATGGGGATACGATCCCCTCCCCGTCTATCGGGAACTCCCTGAATCTCCTTACAGCACACCCGAACTTTTCAAAGAATATCCGCTGATCTTTACCTCAGCCAAAGATCCCTTTTACTTCCATTCTTCTAACCGAAATATTCCCTCCCTACGGAAACTCTCTTCGGACCCGATTGTCCTCATTCATCCTAAGACCGCTTCTCATTTGGGAATTGACGAGGGGGATTGGATTTCTATCGAGACAAAACGGGGAACCATTCAACAGAAGGCAAAACTGACTCCAGAGATTGATTCTCGGGTCGTCGTCCTCAGTTTTGGATGGTGGTTTCCCGAGCGGAAAGACCTCGAACTCTCCGGGTGGAAAGAATCAAACCTCAATGTCCTGACGGACAATGGTCCCCCTTACGATCCTATGGTAGGCTCCACTTCACTTCGAGCAGTGCTCTGTCGGATGTACAAGGGCCAGGACTTTTGAGGAATAACGTGACCGTATCGCGTGCCTGCGCGCTGAAGCGCTTCGCCTGCCTGCGCGAAGCCGCTTCGGCGAAGGCAGGACGCGCAAGCGTGTCACGTGTCCGTTGAATCGAACAAGACCACACAATTCTTAATGCGGACACGAGACAGCGTTTGACGTATTGAATAGGTTGTGATATCACTATCTTAAAAATGGGAACTAAATTCTTGAGAATTGTTCCTCTCTTCTTCGGAATCTGCATCTTTGTCTTACAACCCTGCAGGGTTCTGGGTGCCCTGGTTACGGATGTGAGGTGCTGGTCTGCTCCGGATCACACCCGAATCGTCCTCGACCTTACGGAACCCATTCGGTATGAAAGCTCCTCCCAAGAAAATCCTCCCCAATTTTTTCTGGAGTTGGAGGGAATGGCGTTTCCCCGACTCAAGGGAGTAACGGAAGTCAAAGATCCATTTCTGACCAAAATGAGCCTGACCGAATTGGGGAAGGATAGACTTAAACTGACCCTCTATCAGAAAAAGCCTTTAAGCGCCAATGTTTTCCTTCTAAAGCCTTACCAAGATAAACCCCACCGTCTTGTCATCGACCTGGTTGACATGGTGCAGGAGAAAAAGGAAATAGAAGAGAGGCGAAGGCAAAAAGAGATCAAACCAAAGGGAACCAAGATCGTCGTCGTTGATCCTGGTCACGGTGGGGAAGATCCGGGAGCCATCGGTCCGAAAAAGACCATGGAGAAGGATATTGTCTTAAAGGTGGGAACAAAATTAGTTCATCTCCTTAATCAAAATAAGGAAATTCAGGCTTTCCTCACTCGAAAAGGAGACTATTTTATTCCCCTGGAAGAGAGACCGAAGATAGCGAGGGATTATGGTGCAGACCTCTTTGTTAGCCTCCATGCGGACGGAAGTTTCAATCCACAGGCCAGAGGTTCTTCGGTCTATTGCGTCTCTCTCTCTGGAGCGACGGACGAAGCAGCCAAGATCTTAGCAGATAAAGAGAATATGTCAAACATTTTGGGCGGCGCCTTCTTAAGGCCCACTGCCTTTGCCAAAGATCCAAATCTAAACCAAATTCTGTTGGATCTTATGCAGAACAATTCAATGAAGGAAAGTTTCCGATTTGCTGAAATAATTCTCAAAGATATCCAAACTGTCAATTCATTAAAATACCCTTCCTATAGGCAGGCTAATTTTATTGTATTAAAAGCCCCGGACATCCCCTCTGTTTTGGTGGAAACGGCCTTCCTTACCAATAAGGAGGATGAACGCTTGCTCAATCGGAACGATTTCCAAGAAAAAATAGCTAAAACTCTCAACGTCTCCATTAAAAAATATTTCAGCCCCTAATCCCTCTTCCTGTTTTTTTTGTGATTCGCCCCAACCGTGTCGACAAATTAATCGAACCGAAATCGCCAGAGCGCGACTATAAAGAAAAAAGAAGCGAATCCTAAAAGAACTCCCGTCTCTGATAAAATCTGTTGAACGCCGAAACCCCGGATGATGATGTCATGGTACCCTGCCAGAGCCCAAGCATGGGGTGTACACAGGGAAAGGGTCTTCATCAAATCAGGCATGATAAAGGTAGGTACCATCATTCCACCTAAGGCAGACAGGGTGATGGCAAGCAGAACCGAAAGGCCATTCACCTGCGCTTCGGTTTTACCAAGGGCCGCCACCAAGAGTCCTAAACCGTTTGCCGCTGCCGCCAAGGCTAAAGAAACAATGACCAAGGCCGGGAGATGCCCGAGTTTTATTCCGAATACCATAACGCCCACGCTGAACATCAGTGTAATTTGAATCAGGTTCGCAAGATAATAGGGTAATAGTTTTCCGATCAGAAGTGCTGTCTTGGATAACGGGGCGCTCAGGATTCTCTGGAACGTACCATCTTTCTTTTCTTGTAAGAAACTCGAAGCTAAGGTCAGGACGATGAAAAAGACCCCAAAAATAGTGTAACCAGGAATATTTTGCTCCGTAGCGGTCGGCCGTCTGCCGGCGTTAAACCCTTTTGGGAATGTATGGATGAAAACAACGCCAGACCTTTCAGATCCACTTTTATTCATCTCCCCCAGCATGCTGTCAGGTGGTCCCTCCACCCCTTCTGGTATCCCTAACATCTCTTTAAGACGCTGAGGGACTCTTGCTAATAAGACTCGACGCTCTATCACACTTTGGATAGCCCCTTTTACGGCCGCCAAGAGCTGAACGTTCATCGCTGGGTCACTGATGAGATAGACACTCGCCTTTTCGTGCTCCGGACGATTCGAAGTTTGGAGAACCTTCTCTGTGAACCCCTCTTCAAAGAGAAGGGCCAAAGGATAGACTCCATTCCGAATCAATTGTTCTGCTTTATCAGAAGTAAGGGGAACTCCCTCATAGGCTTCAATCAGAATGAGAGCTTCCACTCGCCTGAGATCTGTAATAGCCTGTTCGACCACCCTTCCTCCATTCCGGTTCACGACCAACAGCTCGATGGGGTGGCCTTTGCTCCCTGCTTCAAAAACCCCTTCCAAGGCGAAGCTCATGACGAGAATGAAAAAAACGGGCATGACAAAAAGCAAGGCGAGCGCTTCACGATCCAACCACAGGACCTTCAACTCTTTGAACGTAATGGCAATGATCTGGCGAATCATTCTTCTTAACCGGCCGATATGTTTTGTGTCTTTCAGTAGTCTCTAAGACCTCTGCCTGTCAAATGGATAAAAACGGTCTCTAAATTCGGTTCCGAAATATCCAAAGTCTTAAGCAGTCCGTCCCGTGCCTCCATCCGTTTCAGTAGTTCTCTTAAAGCGTGATCGGTGCGACCCGTTTCAAGATGGACTCTCCTCTTTTGGCCATTGATGATCCTGACCGAGCCGATATCCCCCATCTGCCTTAAGAGTGTCTCATCGACACCTGCATTGAACTCGATGCGGATAATTCCCTTCCCAAAATCTCTAATCAGACCGGAGGGGCTATCTAAGGCAATCATCTTCCCCTGATCCATGATAGCGACGCGGTCACATAAGCGTTGTGCTTCCTCGATATAATGTGTGGTGTACATGACCGTTACCCCGGATTTATTCAGGGTATCAAGACTTTCAAGAATAGCATTTCGACTCTGTGTATCGACGCCGACCGTTGGTTCATCAAGAATGAGAATTTCTGGCTCATGGAGAAGCCCCACGGCAATGTTGAGCCGTCGTTTCATTCCGTTGGAAAAAGTAGCCACTGTTTGGTTGACACGATCTCTTAACTCAACGATTTCCAAAACACTGGCAATACGCTCTTTTAGACGCTTCCCCTTAAGTCCATATATCCTTCCAAAAAAGATTAAATTATCACGGGCATTCAATGTAGGATAGAGCGCAAAACTCTGGGGCACCAAACCCAGTTTGGCTTTGGCCTCCATGGGTTTTGAAAAAAGATCGAATCCATCAATGGAGATACGTCCTCTGCTGGGTTTGATCAACCCAGACAATATGCCGATCGTCGTCGTTTTACCGGCGCCATTGGGCCCAAGGAGGCCAAAAAATTCTCCCCGTGAAATCCCGAAGGTTAGCCCCCGCACTGCCTCGGTCTCGGCGTAGTTTTTCCACAAATCTTCTACAAAAACAACGGATTGGTTCATCATTAGGACATTATGATTTGAAATTTTTCTGCTCCAAAAGACGTCTGAACCGATATCGATTATACCGTTGGACCATAATGAAAGGAATATTTTCAATGAAAGCATAGAAAACCATGAAAAGGCCAACCCCCGGACGATTCCATAGAAAGAAAAACGGTGCAAAAAGAATAATGAGCCAGTGGGTGACTTCGGCTCGGCAGGTCTCAATCAAGAAGGCTTCGAAGTATTCTGAACTCGACCCATTCAGTTGTTTCTTCGGAAAACCCAGTTTTCCAAGAAAACGCGCTCCATCCGGGAGATGTCCCTTCCATTTCTTAATTTTCAAAACATCGTGATAAACATTCCCACTTTTCTCCCATTTCCTCTCCCTGTACAGCCAGCGATTCGGATCGAAATGCTTCGCGGGAATTCTAACCATGATGGCCACCACCCCAATATGAATGATGAACCAGACAATGAAATCGACCACAATCGTCCAGAAGGTAGGGAGATAGATAAGCCTCATGAGTTTAATCTCCTCCTTTCACAGGCTTAATATCCCTTCCCTTCCAGCGCACCTTTCCTACCAAGAAGATGCGCAGGATCGAGTAGGCAAAAACAATAACGAAAAAGAGGAGAGGGATTTGGAATAGAAGGGCTGTCGAGAAACCAAAATTTCCGATTCGAAAGAGCATCCATTGTATTTGGATGATATAGAGTATGTCTAAAACTGTCCATCCCAGTAAATCCATAGGGTTGCCTAAAATCGCCGACTGGATGAGATGTCTTGTTACTCCAACCCCGCCAAAAACCCAGCAGACGATCACCAAAAGGCTCGCCACCGACGTGGCATTGGCACCGGTGCCAAAACCTTTACTAAATCCTTCGACGAGCGATTGCAAGCCATCCGGGTACATCCGAAATGAAATGGTCTCTTTCCCTCCGTAACAATGGACTTTACGGTTGGCCTTCAAGAATTCCTTTCCAATGGCGATACTTTCCAGCACCTCCCCCCGGGCTTTCTCGTGTCCGCCTACCAAAAAATAATCCTCCCTTGAACATACCATACAGGGTCCAAAAGCCCCTGTGGGTTTAAGCTTAGACCCTAAAAGGGTGAAGGCATTCATGCCTGCCATGGTAATGATGTTGAAGATAGCAGAGAGCCTTTCATAATTCCTTCTCATCCTATGAAAAGGTTGTATGGAGAGAAGACCCCCTTTTCTGAGATAGGTGGACACAATTCTCAAAAGGCCATCCGGTTCAAGAAAGGTATCTGCATCCAGGAAGAGGAAAACATCTCCGGTTGCTCTATTGGCGGCCTGCCAACATGCCCAGGGTTTTCCGGCCCAGCCTGCTGGTAAGTCTTTTGATATCATGACGGTGCAACCTTCTCTTCTTGCGACCTCTGCGGTGGCATCTTCAGATTGGTCATCAATGATGATTATTTCAAATGGTTTTAAGGTCTGATGTTTTAGGGAGGTGATTAACTTAACGAGGTTTTTTTCTTCGTTCCGAGCAGGGACAAGGATTGATATTTTTGACGAACCCATAGCAAGGCTTTCGTCATTTTTAAGATACGGAATTCTCCATAAAAAACCAAAACCGAACAACCAAAAGAGAAAAAACAAATATGGTGTCATTGAACTCATGTAGGCACCCATTCCTCCGGGAAAGAAATTCAAAGCAATCTTACCATTTTTTTGCATCCATTTACATTAGAAATCCTTTAGAACAAAAAAACGAGTATGTCTTCCCAATTGAAATGATTTTTACAGATAAATGAATAAAAGCCTCGACAGCCCCTATGAAAAATTTCTCAGGCCGTCGCCGATGAAATAATTGGGTAACCCCTCAGTCTCGGGTGCGATTAGATCGGAGTGGTCTCTCCTCCGAAACCTTAAAAAGCGGATCATTAGAGAGAGGGGAATCGGCGGGTGGTGCCGAAGGGGGCGTTTTAGGGGTATCTGGCCCTTGGCTCATCGCTCAAATGTGCCACTTCAAGTTTTCTCCGGAGAGACCACCCCGATCCTTGGCATAGGATCTCCGCCCATCACTGGGGGATTACATTATTATGAAATAATTGTTGACAAATCAGATTGTTGCTGTTTAAATAAGAAGTAGCCACGAAGGTGAAGCCCCAATGGAAGGGTCGCCCATAAGTGGCTTTTTTGTTGAATGGGAAAAGGGTGGAAAAGAGGAAAAAGTCTATTGCTGTGATCGACGGTCAGGGCGGGGGAATCGGAAGCGCCATGATTAAGCGTCTACGGGAAGAACTTGCAGAACAGGTGGAAATCATCGGTTTGGGAACAAATGCAATGGCAACCGGAGCGATGCTAAAAGGAGGAGCCAACAAAGGCGCATCCGGAGAGAATGCCATTGTTCAAACCGTAAAAACCGTGGATATTATCATTGGAACAACAGGTATTGTTATAGCTAATTCAATGATGGGAGAGCTGACCCCTAAAATGGCAGAAGCCATTGCTTCATCGCCTGCGATGAAATACCTTCTCTCATTAAAAATGCCGGAGGTCGAAATTATTGGAGCTCCTAAAGAACCCCTCCCCCATTTGATTGACCAGCTGGTCAAACGGATCCAAGAAATTATTACGAAATAAAATTTAGGAGTTTGCAGACACTTGACACGCTTGCCTGCCGGTAGGCAGGGACACGGGCACGTTAATTTAGGAGGAAACCATGTGTGAGGCCAATGCTTACTTAATGAGAGAAGGAAAGGAAGAACTCATTTTGGAGGATATCTCCATCCTTCGACCCGAAAAGGACGAGCTCTATCTTCAAAATATTTTTGGAGAACAAAAACGGATTAAGGCTCGAATCAAAGAAATGAACCTGATTGATCATCGTATTATCTTGGAAGAATCCAGATAGTATTGAGCTTAAACTCCGAACTCCAAACTCAAAACTCCTAACTCATAACTTAATTGGCCACGAAGGTCTTAAGTTCCCACAGGAGTGGGAAAAGTCTTCGTGGCTTTTTTTATTCTCTAAAACTCCGCCATGGGACAGAAAGGAGAACAGATGCATATACCGGATGGATTTTT
>Ga0299912_10000712_pt1 | contig 27374 bp, 27 predicted proteins | sample RVTome_2_FD_207667 | JGI IMG/M metagenome (GOLD analysis project Ga0299912, IMG submission 207667) | Soil microbial communities from uranium-contaminated site in the Upper Colorado River Basin, Wyoming, United States - RVT95D214 (version 2) ... | reverse complement strand
CGATCCGCATCCCGCCGTTGCGCGAACGCACCGAAGACGTGGCTGAATTGACGCGCCACTTCCTGGCCCAAGCGGCGCAGGAAGGCCTGGCGTGGAAAACCATCACCGCCGAAGCCATGGACCGCCTAAAGCGCCACACTTGGCCGGGCAACGTGCGCGAACTGGAAAATATGGTCAAACGCCTGACCGCCTTGTGCGCCGAAGATGAAATCGGCCTAAGCGTGATCGAGGCCGAATTGGCCGAAGCGCCGCCCGCACAGGTGGAAGGCGACAGCGGCGGCCTCAGCCAATCGGTGGAACGTCACCTCAAAGTCTATTTCAGGGCTCACGGCGACGCTTTGCCCGCGCCCGGACTGTACGACCGGGTGGTGCGCGAAATCGAACGTCCGTTGTTGCTGCTCACCTTGGATGCAACGCGCGGCAATCAGGTGCGCGCCGCCGAAATTTTAGGGCTCAACCGCAACACGCTACGCAAAAAAATTCGCGACCTCGAAATTCCCGTTACGCGCGGCGGGAGCAAATAAATGACCGATCCGGTCATTCCTCACGCACAAGATGCCGAACGGGGCGACGAAATCCTACCCCGGTCCCGTTGGCATGCGCTGGGGCAATCCTTGGGACAATCCCTGGGAAAACTGTTCCTCAGCCGTCGTTTCGCCTTTGTTTTGGCGGCGCTGGCGGTACTGCTGGGGGTGGCGACGTTCGGACTGTTCACCGGCACGCCCACCGGATCCGGCAGCTCGGATGCCCAGCAGGTTCTGTACCTTCTCTACGCCGATTTGGTGGTGTTGCTGTTGCTAGGGGCCATTATCGCCCAGCGCCTTGTCTCCATGTGGGTGCAACGCCGTCGCGGCATGGCGGGTTCGGCGTTACACGTGCGCTTGGTGATGATGTTTTCGCTGTTGACCGTAACGCCGGCCATTTTGGTGGCGATCTTTGCGGCCCTGTTTCTCAACTTCGGCATCGATAGCTGGTTTTCTTCCAGGGTGCGCACGGCGGTGGATGCGTCTCAGGCCGTCGCCAGCGCCTATCTTGATGAGCATATTCACAACATCCGCGCCGATGCGCTGGCCATGGCCAACGATTTAAACCGCGATGCCCCAAGGCTTTCCACCTCGCCCAGTCAAATGGAACGCGCCCTGACCACCCAGGCCGGGGTGAGGGGGCTGACCGAGGCGCTGATGGTCGGCGAAAACGGTGAAATCCTGGCGCAATCGGCCTATAGCGTGCTGTCGCCTGAACTGACCAACATTCCACCCGATGCGATCGCGAAAGCAGACAACGGTGAAATCATCATTCTCACCGCCCGCAATACCGATCGGGTCCGCGCTTTGGTGAAATTGGACCTTTATGTCGGCGCGTACCTCTTGGTGGGGCGGTTCGTTGATGTGCAGGTGCTCATCAATATGGAGCGGGTTCGCGAAGCTTCGCAAAGCTATCTTCGACTGCAGGAACGCTCCGGCACCATTCAGATCACCTTCGTCGCCATTTTCGCGGTGGTGGCGCTGTTGCTGCTAATGGCGGCGGTATGGATCGGCATGACCATCGCCAATCAAATGGCGCGCCCCATTTCCAGCCTGATCGACGCAGCGCAACATGTTTCTGCGGGGGATTTAAGTCAACGCGTGGTCATTGACGGAACCATCGGCGAAATGGCTACCTTGTCGGAAGCATTCAATACCATGACGGAAAAACTGGAGGCGCAACAAGACGGCCTGTTGCAGATGAACCGTCAACTGGACGAGCGGCGGCGCTTCACCGAAACGGTGCTGGGCGGCGTTTCGGCAGGGGTGATCGGCTTGGATACCCAAGGAAGGGTGGACCTATCCAACCGCTCCGCCAAGCACCTTTTGGGCGTCGACTTGGACCAGGCCAAGGGCCAACATCTGTCCCAAGTCGTGCCGGAAATGTCGGTAATTTTGGCCGAAGCCATGGACCGGCCGGACCGTGTCGCGCGCGCCGAGGTAACGATCCATATCGACGCTCATCCGCGCTCCTTAATCGCCAGCACCACCGCAGAATACTTAGGCGAGGACGTCATCGGTTACGTGCTGACCTTCGACGACATCACCGAATTGCAATCGGCGCAACGCACCGCAGCGTGGTCGGGAGTGGCCAGACGCATCGCGCACGAAATCAAAAATCCGCTGACGCCGATCCAATTGTCCGCCGAGCGCTTAAAACGCAAATACCTAAAACAAATCAAGGAAGACCCGGAAACCTTCGTCACCTGCACCGATACCATCGTGCGCCAAGTCGAAGAGTTGGGACGCATGGTCGACGAATTTTCGTCGTTTTCGCGCATGCCCCAGGCAGTCCTAAAGCCCGAAAACCTGCCCACGCTTTGTCGCCAAGCGGTGTTTTTGGAAAAAAACCGCGATACCTCCATATCGGTGCATAGTGAATTGCCCGATGGCGACATTTCAATCAATTGCGACGCCCAGCAAATCTCGCGCGCCCTGACCAATCTTTTGAAAAATGCGGCAGAATCGGTGGAAGAGCGTTTGGCCAAATCAAACGGCGAAGGACCTGCCGGTTGGATTCGTCTGCGATTGGCCAACCTCAAAAGCGAGACCGAACCGGAACGCGATGGGGGCGCGCGGATCACCATCGAAGACAACGGAACCGGCCTGCCCGAGGCCGATTTGGGCCGTTTGACGGAACCTTACGTTTCGACCCGTGAACGCGGAACCGGCTTAGGCCTCGCCATCGTCAAAAAAATCATGGAAGATCACGGGGGCGATCTGATACTGGAAAACAGGCCGCCCGATGAACATGGCGGCGGAGCGCGCATCACGCTATGGTTTCCGCCGTTATCCGCTGTCTCCACGGCCAGCAAGTCATAATAGCCCGTCGGTTAAAATAGCCAGTTGGCTAAAATAGGTAGTGCAAGACGTTCATGGCGCAAGACATCCTCATCGTCGACGACGAAGCGGACATCCGCACTTTAGTCTCCGGCATTTTGGAAGACGAAGGCTTCGTGACCCGCGAGGCTGCGTCCGATGTGCAGGCGTTGGAGCTCATCGAAACCCGTCGCCCCAATTTGGTGCTGCTCGACATCTGGCTGCAAGGGAGCCACATGGACGGCTTGGAAATCCTTTCCACCGTCAAAAAGCGCCATCCCGGTCTGCCGGTGGTGATGATGAGCGGCCACGGCACCGTGGAAACCGCCGTCAAGGCGATCAAGGACGGGGCTTACGATTTCATCGAAAAACCATTTAAAACCGATCGCATGGTGCTGGTGGTGGAACGCGCCATCGAAGCCGCCCGGCTGAGGCGCGAAAACGAAGAACTGCGCCTGCGCACCGACAGCGACGACGACTTGGTCGGCGCGTCGAGCGTCATTTCCCACGTGCGCCAGGCGATCGAACGGGTGGCCCCGGCCAATTCCCGCGTGCTGATCACCGGCCCTAGCGGCTGCGGCAAGGAAGTAGTGGCGCGCATGCTGCATGACCGCTCCAACCGTGCTGGCGGGCCGTTCGTGGTGGTGAACTGCGCCACCATGGAACCGATCCGCATGGAAATCGAACTGTTTGGCAACGAAACCCCGGCGGAAGACGGTGAAGGCGGGCGCAAGGTGGGCTATTTCGAGGCCGCCCATACCGGCACGCTGTTTTTGGACGAAGTCACCGATATGCCTTTGGAAACCCAGGGAAAAATTGTGCGCGTCCTACAAGAGCAAATTTTTGAAAGAGTCGGCGGCTCGAACAAGGTCGAGGTCGACGTGCGGGTGGTGGCAAGCGCCACACGCGACATTCAAGATGAAATTCGCGCCGGAAACTTTCGTGAAGACCTGTTCTATCGTTTGGCCGTGGTGCCCATCGATGTGCCGGCATTAACGCGGCGGCGCGAAGATATCCCCATGTTGGCCGCCCATTTTATGGGCCGCGCCGCCAAACGCGCCGGCCAGCCGCTGCGCAAACTGTCCGAAGACGCCATCGCCGCCTTGCAGTCTTACGATTGGCCGGGCAATGTGCGCGAACTGAAGAACATCATTGAACGCTTGTTGATCATGGCACCGGGCGGTGCGGAAACCCCCATCTGCGCCGAACACTTACCCAGCGAAGTGATTAACGGCAAGGCGATGCCGACCAATCTCGGGGGCGGCGCGGAAATCATGGGTCTGCCCTTAAAACAAGCGCGTGAAGTGTTCGAGCGCGACTATTTGACCGCGCAAATCACGCGCTTCGGCGGCAACGTCTCCCGTACCGCAGAGTTCGTCGGCATGGAACGCTCGGCCTTGCATCGTAAACTGAAATCGCTCGGATTGAGTGGCGACGACACGGCAAAGAAATCCTAAGGCTTAATAGGCTCGACTAGGAAGGGAACTGAACATGAAAGTGATCGTTTGCGGCGCAGGACAGGTGGGTTTTCACATCGCCCAGCAATTGTCGCGCGAAAACAACGACGTCACCGTCATCGACCAGTCACCGGAACTGATCCGGCGCATTTCCGATACGCTTGACGTACAGGGCGTGGTGGGTCATGCCTCGCGCCCCGATGTCTTAGAACGTGCGGGCGCCAACGACGCCGACATGATCATCGCCGTCACGGCGGCGGACGAAGCCAACATGGTGGCGTGCCAAGTGGCGCATTCCTTGTTCGACGTACCCACCAAGATCGCCCGCGTGCGCCATCAGGCCTATCTGCAGCCCATGTGGTCCAATCTGTTTTCCCGCGATCACATGCCCATCGATGTGATTATTTCGCCGGAAATCGAAGTGGCGCGCGCCATCATGCGCCGCCTCGCCATGCCCGGCGCGTTTGAAACCATTCCGCTGGTCGGCGGCAAGGTAAAGCTGCTGGGCGTGCGTTGCGGCGAAGCGTGTCCGTTGCTCAACACGCCCTTGCGCCAAATTACGCAGTTGTTTCCGGATATTTCCGTGACCATCATCGGCATTGGCCGCGAAGGGCGCATCGTCATCCCCGATTCCGACAGCCAATTGCACATCGGCGACAACGTTTATTTCGTGGTGGACGCCGCCAAACAAGATCGCGCCATGGCGGCCTTCGGTCACGAAGAAAAGGAAGCGCGGCGCATCGTGATTTTCGGCGGCGGCAACATCGGCATGTTCTTGGCCGAAGCGCTCGAAGCAAGCGAATCCCGCCTCAACGTCAAACTCATTGAAAACAATGCGCAGCGCGCCGAAGAATGCGCCAGCCGCCTTTCCAAAACCATGGTTCTGCACGGTGACGTCTTGGACGGCGCGATGATGGAAGAAGCCAACATGATCATGACCGAAACGGTCATCGCGGTAACCAACGACGACGAAACCAACATTTTGTCGTCGCTGTTGGCCAAACGGGAAGGAGCGCAGCGCGCCATCACCTTGATCAACAAGGGGGAATACGAACCTTTGATCGGCTCGCTGGGTATCGACGTGGTGGTCGATCCGCGCAACATCACGGTTTCTACCATCATTCAGCACGTTCGCCGCGGGCGCATCCATTCGGTCCATACCTTGGGCGAAGGTTTCGGCGAATTGATCGAGGCCGAAGCCCTGACAACATCGCCAATGGTCGGAATTCCGCTGCGCGAGGCCAATCTGCCCGACGGCTTGTTGATCGGCGCGGTGGTGCGCGACGATGAAGTCATCAACCCGCGCGGCAACACGGTCATCAATGCGGGCGACCGGGTGGTGGTGTTCGCCGCTGCGGATGTCATCGCTAAAGTAGAAAAAATGTTCTCCGTGCAACTTGAGTATTTTTAAGGTCCGGACCCTAAATATGCCCAAAATTTCCTACGTTAACGGCCGTTACGTGCCGCATCGCGATGCGTCGGTACACATTGAAGACCGTGGTTTTCAATTTGCCGACGCGGTTTATGAAGTCATCGCCGTACAACACGGGCGCTTGGTGGATGGCGACGGCCATTTCGACCGTCTGGCGCGATCCTTAAGTGAGCTTTCCATCCCAGAGCCCATGTCGCGCGCGGCGTTGAAGCTGGTGATCCGTGAACTGTTGCGGCAAAACCACATCACCTTTGGCGCGCTGTATATTCAAGTATCGCGCGGCCAAGCCCCCCGCGATTTCCCGTTTCCGCAAGACCTGGAACCGACCTTGGTGATGACCACCAAGCGCCTCAAACCCTTTGATTTTGAACGCACCGCCCAAGGTGTTGGCGTCATCACCCTGCAAGACATCCGCTGGAAACGCTGCGACATCAAGACCGTGTCGCTGCTGGCGGGGGCCATGGGCAAGACCGAAGCGTTGAGCAAGGGCGCATTCGAGGCCTGGCTGGTGGATACCGACGGTCAAGTGACCGAGGGCACATCGTCCAACGCCTGGATCGTCACCAAGGGCGGAGAATTGGTCACGCGCCACACCGACAGCGCCATTTTGGGCGGCATCACGCGCCAAACGGTGTTGCGGTTGGCTGACGAAGCGGGGCTTCGGTACGTCGAAAGACCCTTCAGTGTCGGTGAGGCCAAGGCCGCCGCCGAAGCGTTCACCACCTCGACCACCGCGTTCATCCGCCCGGTGGTGAAAATCGACGGCGAAAACGTGGGCGAGGGCAAACCCGGCCCGTTCGTCCTCAAGCTGTTGAAGCTATACGGCCAGCACATCGAGCGCCACGCGTGATGAAAAAACCCGCAAAACCTAAAGCCATCCTCTTTGATTGGGATAACACCCTGATCGATAGCTGGGTCATCATTCAAGACGCGATGAACGCCACATTCGCCGAATTCGGGTTGCAACCTTGGACGATGAATGAGACCCGCGAACGGGTCGCCAAATCCATGCGCGACAGCTTTCCTGCCCTATTCGGCGAAGCGTGGGAACGCGCAGGAGAGGCGTTCTACCGCCATTTTGAAGCCATTCACCTAGACCGCCTGCACCCGCTCGACGGTGCTGCGGACGCCTTGAAGGAATTGAAAGACGCGGGCATTTATTTAGGCGTGGTCAGCAACAAAAATGGCCGCTTGCTGAGGCGCGAAGCACAACACCTCGGCTGGGACGCGCTGTTTGGCCAAGTCATCGGTGCGGGCGACGCCGAGCGCGATAAACCCGCGCCTGACCCGGTAACCCTGGCCCTGTCGGGCAGCGGGGTGACGATGGGCGACGAGGTCTGGTTCGCCGGGGATGCGGCGATTGACTTGGAATGTGCGCGAAATACCGGGTGTTTAGGCGTGCTGGTGCGTGAAGAAGCCCCCCGCGATGGGGAATTTAAAGGCTTTGAGCCCGCACTCCATTTCCACACCGCGCAAATCCTTTCCAATCTCGCCAAGAACCTGTAATATCTGGCGTTCCATTGAGGGGGGGCTTCTATCGCGGGGGGACTCAAATCCGCCGCTAGCCTTAAAAATGGAAGAGATCGGACGGTTGCAATCGTGTTGCGGCCTGAAAAAATGTATCAATAACAGGCCTCAACCAACGGGCCGGATAAAAACAGGGGCTCCACATGGCTTCGGAAAGATCACAAAACGTTCAAGACGTTTTCCTCAATTACATTCGCAAAAACAAAACGCCCGTGACCGTGTTTTTGGTCAACGGCGTCAAATTGCAAGGCATCGTAACGTGGTTCGATAATTTTTCGGTCCTGTTGCGCCGTGACGGCCACACGCAGTTGGTATACAAACACGCCATCTCCACCGTGATGCCATCCACCCCGGTTCAACTGTTTGAACCGGAAATCGTCGAAAACGATCCGGAGTGACCTATTTTGGCTGACCTGACACCCAAGGGGGGGGGCGGGGAAAAGCTTGAAGACGACCTCATCGAAGAGCCCGAGGAAGATGAGGATGACGAATTCCTCGATCTAGCCGTGCCCGATGAAGGTGACGGCGACGGCGGCGTTGGCCGCTGTCTGGTGGTGCATCCCTATCTGAAGGGACGCCATTCGCCTGCTGCCAGCCAGGGCGCCGTGCGCGGCCATCAGGCGCGCTTGGATGAAATCGTCGGACTGGCCGAAGCCATCAATTTAGACATTTGCGCCGTAGAAATCGTCGCCCTCACCGAATTGCGCCCCAACGCGTATTTCGGCAAGGGTACGCTGGAACGGCTCGGCTCCATCATCAAGGCTCAAGATTTAGGCCTCGCCATCATTGATGCGCACTTAAGCCCGGTGCAGCAGCGCAACATCGAAACGGCCTGGGAATGCAAGGTGCTGGACCGCACCGGCATCATCTTGGAAATTTTCGGCGAACGCGCGCGCACCAAAGAAGGGCGGTTGCAGGTCGAATTGGCGCATATGACCTATCAGCGCTCCCGCTTGGTACGCTCCTGGACCCACTTGGAACGCCAACGCGGCGGCGCGGGCTTCATGGGCGGCCCCGGCGAAACGCAAATCGAAGTCGACCGGCGCTTAATCGATCAACGCATCGACAAGCTTAAGCGCCAGCTCAAAGAGGTCAAGCGCACCCGTGAGCTGCATCGCGCGGCCCGGCGCAAGGTGCCTTATCCCATCGTTGCGCTGGTCGGCTACACCAACGCCGGAAAATCAACCTTGTTCAATCGCTTGACCAATGCGGACGTATTCGTCAAAGACCAGTTGTTTGCGACCTTGGACCCCACCATGCGCACGCTGGAACTGCCGAGCGGCAATACCATCATCCTGTCCGACACGGTGGGCTTCATTTCGGATTTGCCCCACGAACTGGTCGAAGCCTTCCACGCCACACTCGAAGAGGTGCTGGAAGCCCAGGTGGTGGTCCACGTACGCGACATCGCCCACGCCGATACCGATGCCCAGGCTGCCGATGTGGCGGGCGTACTCAAGGATCTGGGGCTCGACGCCCAAGCCTTGCAAGGATCATATGTCGAAGTGCGCAACAAGGCCGACTTGCTGAGCGAGGAAGAACACACCAACCAGTTCAATCAGGTCAAACGCGCCGACAGCCCCATCGTGCTGATTTCCGCCGTCAGCGGAGAAGGGATCGATGGTCTGCTTGGCGTTATCGAAGGCCTGCTCAGCCATGCGCACGAAACCCTCGACGTCACGCTTGCGCCAGCGGACGGCAAGATGCTCGCCTGGTTATACGCCCACGGCGACGTGGTGAGCCGCAGCGATGCCGAAGACGGACAGATCACGCTTAGTGTTCGCTTGGAACCGGCCAACAAACAGCGCTTCGAGCAGATGCGGTCCTCCTAAATCCCCACCTTCGCATTCTCGTCATAACCTTTCCGAGCACCCCAAAACGCCTTCACCCGCGCCGGGAATAATTCATTCATTATAATCGCTTATACTCCGATTCGTCGATGAGCAACTCTTGCGGATTCGACAACGGCGCGAATCGGCTTATTTCGATTCGTTTGGTTGCGAATCGGCGGTTTTCGTAATGATTTATTAGTATCTACTAGTGGATAATTAAGCAGGCTCACAAGAAGGGAGAGGGATCATGGCGACCCCCGAAGCACAACGCAGGTGGCGAGAAAAGAACCGCCTCGTTAAGTCCCAATTGAACGTGATGGCAAAGAAGGTCACGCACGAGGGATTGGTTGAGGTGGCGAAGACCTTCGGTCTTCACGGCAAAGCGGAAGCGGTGGCGTTTTGCGCCTTCGTGGTGCGCGCCTTAAAACAAAAGGGCGAACGCGACGCATCGACGTATCTCTATCTCGATGCCTTGAAGGCCGGGTTCAAACGCGATCGCGATACCTTTTCACCGTGAACTTAGGGGTTCACAATATGGTTATGGATAAGCTCGTTCCCGCCGTTGAAGAATTGCTCCGCAACGTGGCGGAACAAGAAGTCATGTCCCGCTTTGGCCGGTTGAGCGAAGGCGATGTGCGCCACAAAGGCAAACACGGCGATCTGGTCACCGCCGCCGACCTGGAAGCGGAAAACCGCATCCGCGAAGGGCTGTTGCGCCTGTTGCCGGATAGTATCGTGATCGGCGAAGAGGGCTGCTTCAAAACCCCTGAAATTTTGGACAAGTTAAACGGCGACGATCCGGTGTGGGTGGTCGATCCGGTGGACGGCACGCGCAATTTCGCGCACGGCAAACCGTGTTTTGCCGTTATGGTCGCCCTTATTGAGCATGGCGAAACACGACTGGGGTGGATTTTGGACCCCATCTCCGGGGCCTGCGCCACCGTTGAAAAGGGCCGGGGCGCCTTCGTTTCAGGGCAGAAAATGAACCTATCGCAGTTGGCCGACAACACCGGCGGGCTGGGCAACTTGATCGGATCGGTGGGCGACGGCGTCAAAAATAGGCTCTTGGCGCGCCAGGAAAAGGGCGAAGACGGGTTTCCCAAACATTTGGTGCGTTATCACTGCGCCGGGCGCGAATACATGGATTTGGCGCTGGGCAAGATCCATTTTGCCCTGTACGGCGGCCAAATGATGCCGTGGGATCATGCCGCAGGTACGCTATTGGTGACGGAAGCAGGCGGATACGCACGCACCATCGGCGACAAAAAAATCTATGACCCTAGGCATCATGGGCATGGCAAACGATTGCTGATGGCCCCTGATGAGGCTACCTTTGACGCTCTCTGCTCATTATTCGCTTAAACGCTAAAATATCCGCCACGTCCTCCACTTTAGGAGTATCCGCTGATGAAAGTTGCCTTCCTCGGTCTCGGCGTCATGGGTTATCCCATGGCCGGGCATCTGCAAAGCGCCGGACACGACGTCACCGTTTACAACCGCACGACGGCCCGGGCCGAAGCCTGGGTGGATGCCTTCAACGGCAGTTCCGCCATTACGCCCGCTCAAGCGGCAAAAGCGGGCGGAGGGGCCGAAATCGTGTTTTGTTGCGTCGGCAACGACGACGATCTGCGCGCCGTGGTGCTGGGCAAAGACGGCGCATTTTCCGGCATGAACAAAGGGGCGATCTTCGTCGACAACACCACCGCGTCGGCTGAAATTGCGCGTGAATTGTACGCCCAGGGGCAAAACCTGGGCATTGGTTTTATCGATGCCCCCGTATCCGGCGGCGAGGCTGGGGCCATCAAAGGCGTGCTCGCCGTCATGTGCGGCGGCGATCAAGCCGCATTCGACAAGGCCCGGCCGGTCATCGACGCCTACGCCCGTGCGGTCACGCTGATGGGGCCGTCGGGCAGCGGCCAACTCACCAAGATGGTCAACCAGGTTGCCATCGCAGGCCTCGTTCAGGCGCTGGCAGAGGCCATTCATTTTTCACAAAAGGCCAATCTGGATACCCGTTTGGTGCTCGACGTCATCTCCAAAGGGGCGGCGCAGTCGTGGCAGATGGAAAACCGCGGCGCAACGATGGTCGAAGATCAATTCGATTTCGGCTTCGCCGTAGACTGGATGCGCAAGGATTTGGGCATCGTGCTGGCCGAAGCCGAGCACAACGGCGCGCAAATGCCCGTCACCGCGTTAATCGATCAGTTTTACAAGGAAATCCAAGCGATGGGTGGGGGTAGGTGGGATACGTCGAGCCTGCTGCGGCGTTTGACGCAGCACGACTGACGCCTTACTCCAGAATGAAAATGGCGCGCGGGCGGGGGCTGTGAATGCTTTCGATATCCCACACCAGCCAGGTAAAGCGCGGATCGTTGGGGTCTTTCTTTTTCAATGTGGCGTTGGAATCTTTGATCGGCATATCGGTTTTGACGCGGATCTGGCCTTGCATATTAAGGCCCATTTGCGCGATTTGATCGCGGTTTTCCTTCTTTAAGGATTTACCTTCAAGCACCACATAACCCGAATTTTCAACGTATTTAAGCTGCAAAATCAATTCATTACGGCGCAAGAACGTGACCGTTTTGGCCGCAATCAGGTCGCCCGCGCGTTCCCAGCGCACTTTGAAATGACCTTCGCGGTAATAGGCGAATTCCTTGACGTCCGGATCGCGGGTGAAATCGCGCTCGATGATGGCGATTTTTTCTTTTTCCTGTTCAGGCGAAATTTTGCCCTGAACCAATCCCTGATAAAGCGTTATTTCGGCCAAATAGCCTTCAAACTTCAGATCGTAATAGCCTTGGCGATCGACGGTGATTTCGGAATCGAAGCGCACCGGCATATAACACGATGCCGCCACCAAGCCCGCGCACAATAACGCGACGGCCTTGGTCAACAGGCGGCTGGCGGAATAGGGGAAAGCGGAAGCATGGTTCATCCGCCTATGATGACGATTAGGCGGTGGACCGCAAGGTTATTCTTGCCCTTTTTCAGGCTTTTTCGCCGCTTGCCACAGGATTTCCAGTTCCTCAAGCGGCGTGCCCTGAACTTCGCGGCCTTGATCCCACAAGCTTTTTTCGATGTGGGCAAAACGGGTCTCGAAACGGGTATTGGCGTGACGCAGCGCCGCCTCGGCGTCCAGCCCCAATTTGCGCGCCAAATTGACGCAGGTCAGCAACACGTCGCCCATTTCATGTTCCAACGCCCGGGCATCGCCGCTTTGCACCTCGGCCTCCAACTCCGCCATTTCTTCGCGAAACTTGTCGAACACGCCTTGGGCGTCGGGCCAATCGAAACCCACTCGCGCCGCGCGTTTTTGCAGCTTTTGGGCGCGCAGCAGGGCGGGCAGGCCGCGGCTCACGCCACCCAGCGCGCCGTGGCGTCCATCTTCGGCCTTGTCCTTGCGTTCTTGTTCCTTGAGCTTTTCCCAATTGACGGTCTGGGCCTCGGCGTTTTCGATGCCGGTCTGCTCGCCGAACACATGGGGGTGGCGGCGCACCATTTTTTCGGTGATGCCTGCGGCGATGTCGTGAAAATCGAACGCGCCTTGTTCCTGGGCGATCTGGGCGTAAAACACCACCTGAAACAGCAAATCGCCCAGTTCGTCCTTCAGGTGGCTTAGATCGCCATCCTGCCCGATGGCGTCGATGGCGTCGGCAACCTCGTAGGCTTCTTCGATGGTGTGCGGCGCGATGGTGGCGAAGGTCTGCTCCAAATCCCACGGGCAGCCGCCTTCAGGCGCGCGCAATCGGGCCATCAGCGCCAGCAGGGCGTCAAGGGAGCCGCTCTGCGGCGGGTGAGGGGAATCATCGCTCATGGGCGAATTAAACGCGCCGCCAGCCGTCAACGCAAGCCGGAACCCGAGCTCAATCACCCGAGCTAACTCACCCGGGCTAAATCAATTGCGGGTCGGGCCTGATCAAATCGCCATCGTACCAGCCCTGCAAGGTCTTAGTGCCCTGATAACTGGGCCAGGTAACGGTGTGCACCAGACGGTTCGTATTCCAGTCCGCCGGGGCCAAAAACACGGTGGTGCCGCGCTTTTCGCTGAACGGCGATGCGCCATACGTCGAAATGTTCCACTTCGTCGCCTGATGAGCGGCGAAATCCTGAGCATGAGCGCCGAACGCCCCGAACAGTTGGGTGGCGGTGCCCGGCCAACCTTCCAATTGAAAAAACGTGTTCGGCTGGCTGTGCGCGGTCGCGCCCACCAGTAAAGAGCAGACGAACGGACAGACGGTCGGCGTGCCCGTCGAGGTCACGGTATTGGGATAGGCGTAAGACGCCCCGATGTTGCTCACGCCCTTGGAGCCGGAATAGTGCGAATGCATGTACGCAGTTCCGGCGTAGGCGTTCAGCGGCCCGGCATCGCGCCATTTGATGTAAGACGAACTTTGAAACAGCGTCCAGAAGGCGGGGGGATTGTTGACCAGGCCTTGGTAATCCAGCGGCGAGGTGATGGCGACGATATGCGCGCCGGTGGCGAACAGCGAAAGAAAGTACACGATGCTCAACACCGTCGCCAGCGAGCCGATCTGCATGCCGTTTTGCAACTCGTTGGCGGAAAAACACAAATCGAGCCGATCATACCCCGAAATGGTGTAGACCGGAGCCGGGTTGGTGTTGCTGACGGGGCCATGATAGGCGATGCGGGGCACGAATAAGGCCATGTTGTTTTGCTGAATGTAGAGGGCAAGCTGCGAAAACAACAGCCTGTCCGATGCGGTCAGACGCACGTCAACGGCATTGAGATTGCCGTTTTGAAAGATTCCGTTCAACCAGATACTCAGCCAGTTGCTCAAGATCAGCCCCTGGGCCTGATCGGTGATCAACCAGTATCCATCGCGGCTGTTTTGTGCGGCGGTAATCATGCCGGCGCGCATGGTGGCGGGGTGACGCACGTCGCCCACGTTGCTTCCAAACAGCGCATTGATGAAAGTGGAGACCGAAGCATTGTCGCCCGCCCCGTTCTGATTGAAGTTAACGGGTAAATCGACGGCGTTGGCGGCTATATCGAACATGGGTGTCCCTTTCTCGGTTTTACGACCCTAGTTTTTAGTCCTCAGCCTTTGGCCATGAACGGCTTCAAGGCGTCGGGCTTGAACCAATCGGGCTGTGAGGGTTTCGCCGCTTGCACGTCCGCGCTCAGGCTCACGGAAAGGGTCGGGTCTTCGGGTTCGGGCTTAGGTTCGGGTTGGGGGGACGGGGGGTCTACATCCGGCGCAAATCCGCCCTTGATGAAATCTAAGTCCGCCGCATTAACCGCATCGGCAATGTCTTGGCCCAGAGCCTCCAGGACCACGTTGTACTTCGCCGCCGGCGTGGTATCGGGCATTTGCAGCGCGCCGCTGGGCGCATTTTTGTTGGCCTCCAGTTGCGCGGCTATGGCGCTTTGAACGGTTTTTTGCTGGCTGAGCAAGGCGCTCATGGCGCTTTTCACGGCATTGCAAAGTTGCACGTTGGTCTCGTCCGCGTTGAACGCCGCCGCCGCCTGCTGGTACGCCGAAACGCTGGTTTTGAGCGTTGAAAGCGCGGCTGGCAGGTCTTCCTTGGTCGTCATGCCGGTTTTGATCTGGCCGGATTTGGACCTGAGCGTGTCGCAAGTGGCCCATATTCCATCCCACTGCGTTTTGAAGGTGTTCAGCATTTTTGCGCTCCAAACCGTTCTTGGTCGCAAGTGGCGTCAAACGGCCCTTGCGCCCATTTGACGTCCGGCGATTTTGTGTGTGAACGGGATTCGACAAACACGCGCTTGTCTCGCGGCGCAAGATGCTATGATGAGAATCGGAACGCCACGCACAAGGTGGGAGATTTTGCATGAGTTGGCCGCACAAAGAAGATGGCACCATCGACTGGGATACCGTATTTGACGACCCCAACGTCGGTTTGGAATCCTTGGTGGGGCGTGCGCATTCACCCGAAGCCTTAAGCCAGTGCGCCCATGTTATCGTGCATAGCCTGTTTATCCGCGAAGAAGACGCGGTGTACCGCAAGGCCTTCAACCACATGATCGACGAGCTGATCCAATCGACCGATAAAACGCACGACAGCCCGCGCATGCATGACTTGGTGCTGAAATTGATCCACGAAATCAAAGCCAACCGCATCAAACACGCCCAGCGTTACCTCGACGAAGGCAGCGCCAAGGGCGGTAATGGCGGCAGAACTGGTGAAGGCGCAGAAAGCCGCCGCGCCGAGCATGACCCGACCGATGCGCTCAGAATCCTAAAATCTTGAAGGCGGGGATAGGGGCGAAGCTTACATCACCAACTCAAAATCTGCGCTGGCCAACACCTTGCCGTTGACGAGAATTTCCAGGCGGTGCGTTCCGGGGTAATAAACCCGCGTGGTGATGGGGCGCATGGCGTGTCGGCGGGCGGTATTCAACGTAGCCCCGGCTTTTAGGGTTAAGGCTTTCCATTTAAAGACTTTTTGGGTCGTGCCGCCGTTGGCTTTGCGGTGGTGAACGGCGTAATCGATGATCAAGGGTTGATCCGTTTGCGCCAAAGACGACAGCGACAGCTCGAATTCAAGCGCCTGGCCGAACGTCACCTGGGGCGTGAGGATGTTCAAGTGCTGCAATTTGACCTTAGCCGCCTGATATCCAAGGGCTTTGAGCGTTTGTGCATGGCCTTGTTTGATCAAGGTGCGGCACGCGTGACGCACCAGACGTTCGCGGTTTTTTGAAGCATTCTTGAGCCATTGCCCGGCAAATTCGGCGACCTGATCAGGGTGGTCTTTGGCGATATCGTTGAGGTTGTTGGCGACCGAGCGGCGCACGTATTCTTCATCATCGTCTTTAAGTCTCTCCAGCAGACGCAAAACGGGGGCGGGGTCGGCGATGAAGGCGGGCAGCCGCATGGCCCACGGCAGACGGGGGCGGGTGCCTTCCGAAACCAGGCGGCGCACGTGGGGGCTGGCGTCGTCGGTCCACGTTTCAAGCGCATCAAGGGTGCGTTGAGGTTCGGCCAGCAAAAAAGGGCGAATGGCGAATTCGGCGCTAAAGCGCTTGGTCATTTCCTTCAATAGGTTGAGCGACACGTCAAAATGCCCAAGACCGCGCAAGGCGACATAATCGGCCAGCGGCATGATGGCCCATCCGGTGATGCCGGCAACAACGGGAGCCTTGGCGTCAAGATCACAAGATTCCGCCGGAGCCAGACTGTTCAGCACGATATCACTCGCGTGCATAAAGTCGTCGGGCAGGTGACGGGCCAGGGCATCGGTGATTTGCTGCGCGCGCGCTTTAAGCTCCAAACGTTCAAGCTGATGGGATGCGCTGCCGACAAACGCGGCTTGATCGAAGGCTGGCCATTGGGCCGCCATTTGCTTCGCAATGCCTTGGATCAACGCGAGGCTCATGAGGTTTTTAAACGGTTCAGGCATACGGACTCCGGTTGTGGTGAAGCCAAAACCATACGCGCGGGAGCGGGTGGCGTCAACTTATGTTCTCTCTATGTTCCTGTCCGGATAAATCCTAAAATCGCATAATGTATATTATGGAAAATTGCATATGTTATTTATAGTCAATATGTTATCATGTGCTTTAAATTTAATCGTGAACCCCGCATGGCGCTTGTCCGATGTGTTTGATGGCATGTAGGCATGTATTTGAGGTCGCCGTTCAAACGTCGATAACTAAGCCGTCATAGGCCACAAACACATTGTCGGGTAGTTGCGCCTGTAGCGCGGCGTAGTCCAAGCCAAAACTTAAGTGCGTCAGGTACGCGCGTTCCGGCTCTACCCTTTCGATCCATTCCAGCGCCCGGCCGACGTCTAGGTGCGTCGGGTGCGGTTTGTCGCTGAAGGTGCCCAACATCCACACCTTCACGCCCTTGAGCAGATCGAAGCCGTCTTCGTGCATGGTGATCAGATCGGTCGAATAGGCAAAGTCTTCGATGCGAAAGCCCATGGTATTCATATAGCCGTGATCTTGTTCGATGGCGGTAACGGAAAAACCGCCCGCTAAAAATCTCTCGGCGTGGTGGATTTCGATCTGCGGCTCCAGGCTCGCCTTGTAATAATTCGTCGCCCCCTCGGCCAGCGGATCGAACACATAAGAAAAGCGCTGCTTAATGGCTTTCAGCGTCGCCGCGTCGGCAAACACCGGAATGGCCGCATTCATAAGGCGGTTGACCCCGCGCAGATCGTCAATGCCGTGCAGATGGTCCGAATGCGCGTGGGTATAAAGCACTGCGTCCAAATGTTTCACATCTGCGGTTAACAACTGTTCGCGCAGGTCCGGCGAGGTGTCGATCAGCACGGTTTTATCCGTGCTTTGCACCAACAATGAAGGCCGCAAGCGGCGGTTTTTCGGGTTATTCGGATCGCAAGCGCCCCAGCCGGCCTCAACCGAAGGCGTGCCGGCGCTAGAACCTGAACCGAGAACCGTTACGCGCACGCCAATTCCCCTGTTTCACCCGCCATCACGGAACGCTTGGCTTTGCCAAACAGTCTAAAGAAGTTGTCGGTGGTGGCGTGCGCCACATCGTCGAAGCTGATGCCCTTGATTTCCGCCAATTTTTCGGCGGTCAGGCGCGTATAGGCCGGTTCATTGGGTTTGCCGCGATGGGGCAATGGCGCCAGATAGGGCGCGTCGGTTTCCACCAACAGCTTGTCCAAGGGCACAGCCGCGACGGCGGCGCGCAGATCGTCGGCTTTTTTAAAGGTGATGATGCCGGAAACCGAAATATAGAAGCCCAAGGCCACCGCTTCCTCGGCAAACGCGGTGCTAGAGCTGAAACAGTGGATTAGCCCCCCAAAGACGCCCTTGTGCATTTCGTCGCGCAAAATATCCAAGGTATCGGCGTCGGCATCGCGGGTATGCACGATCACCGGCAGGCCCGCTTCGCGCGCCGCCTGAATATGCCGCTGAAAGCTTTGCCGTTGGGCTTCGCGGGGGCTCAGTTCATAGAAATAATCGAGCCCGGTCTCGCCAAAACCGATCACTTTAGGATGTTTGGCGTGAGTTAAGAGCTGTTCAACCGTCACCAGCGGCTCTTTGCCCGCCTCGTGCGGATGCACGCCGACGGTGCAATAGATGTCGTCTCGGGCTTCGGCCACGGCCAAAACGCCTTGAAACTTCTTCATCGAGGTGGCGATGGTCAGCATACAGCCCACACCCACGCCATGCGCACGGCGGGCGACTTCGTCCAAATCGGCGAATTCGGGGTAATCGAGGTGGCAGTGGCTATCGACCAGCATCATAAGAGACAGCTTACGCCCCCTGCTCCTCCACGACAAATCGCGGAAACACGCCTTCGGGTGCGGGCAACGCGCGGCCGGGTTCCAAAACATGCGCCGAGCCCAAGAAATCAAAGCTGCGGTGGGCCTCCGAGATCGCCAGCAGATCGAGCATCTTCGCCATGGCGTGCGGCATAAACGGCTGCAATACCAATGCGATATGACGGATGCATTCCACCAGCACATAAAGCACGGTGCCCATGCGTGCGGGGTCTTCTTTTTTCAGTTTCCACGGCGCTTGACGATCGACGTAGCCGTTGCACGCGCGGATCAGCACCCACACGGATTCCAAGGCCAAATTGAAGGCCTGCACGTCCATGTGTTCACGCATCTGATGAATAAGGCCATGGGCGCTGGCGAGCATTTCCTTGTCGTCATCGCTAAACTCGCCGTGGGCCGGAACCGCGCCGTCGCAGTTTTTATTGACCATCGACAGCACCCGCTGCGCCAAGTTGCCTAAATCGTTGGCCAATTCTGAATTCATGCGGCCGACCATGGCGGTACGCGAAAAGTCGCCATCGTTGCCGAACGGCACTTCGCGCAGCAGGAAATAACGCACCGCATCCAGGCCGTAGGTTTCGACCAGTTCGACCGGGTCAATGACGTTGCCCACCGACTTGGAAATCTTTTGCCCTTCGTTGGTCCACCAGCCGTGCGCGAACACACGTTTGGGCGGCTCGATGCCCGCCGCCATCAAAAACGCGGGCCAATAGACGGCATGAAAACGCAAGATGTCCTTGCCCACCATGTGCAGGTCGGCGGGCCAGTACGTGGTAAATTCACCATGATTTTCATCCGGGTAGCCGACGGCGGTGATGTAGTTGGTGAGCGCATCCAGCCACACGTACATGATGTGCGCGTCGTCGCCCGGCACCGGAACGCCCCATTTGAACGTGGTGCGCGATACCGACAGATCGTTCAGCCCACCCTCGACGAAGCTCATCACTTCGTTGCGCCGGGTTTTGGGCAGGATAAAATCGGGATTTTCGCCATAGAACTTGAACAGACGATCCCCCCAAGCCGAAAGCCTGAAGAAATAACTCGCCTCTTCGACCCATTCGACCGGCGCGCCTGTGGGGGCGGTAAAGCTGCCGTCGGCGTTTTTGGTCAGTTCACTTTCGACATAAAACGCCTCGTCGCGCACCGAATACCAACCCGCATAGTTATCCAGGTAGATATCGCCGTTTTGTTTGAGTTTTTCCCACAGCGCCTGCACCGAAATGCGGTGGCGTTCCTCGGTGGTGCGGATGAAGTCGTCGGCGGAAAAGTTCATGGTCTGCAGCAGATCGCGAAAGCGCTGCGACACTTGATCGGTAAAGGTCTGCGGATCAATGCCCTTTTCCTGGGCGGACTTTTCAACCTTTTGGCCGTGTTCGTCGGTGCCGGTCAAAAACTTGACGTCATAACCGTCCAAGCGCTTGAAGCGCGCCAGCACGTCGCACGCCAGCGTGGTATAAGCGTGGCCGATGTGCGGCACGTCGTTGACGTAATAGATCGGCGTGGTGACGTAATAGCGCTTGGGCCCGGCCATTGAAACGGCATCCTTATCAATGAGTGTTCAGCGCGCGGGCCGGACGGTATTTTCCAGACCGAGAAAGACGTCGAGCATGACTTGCTTTTTGTCCAGGTTCAGGCCGTTCGTGCGCGCCACGAGTTGGTTGATCTTTTCCCACACAAAGAACCACCTTTCAAGGCTTGCCTGGTTAGCGAGGCTGGCCATAAAGCCCGCGTCGGCGCTTTTAACCGGGCCGGAAACGCCGCTTTTTCCGGCGGCGATTAGGATCATGCGCTCCAACCACCAGCGCAACAGCCCGGTAACGGTGTTGAAGGCCTCATCCGCATCGGCGCGAGACACCTTGTCGGCCAAGGCGTGCAAGGCTTTGACGTCCAGGCGCGGCAGCGTGTGAAGCAGGCTCATCAGCTCATTATAAAGCTCCAGCCCGCCTTCCGCCACCAGTCCCAGCGCGCGCCCGATGGAACCGTCGGAAAGTTCGGCTAGGTGCATTGCGTCTTCGGTCGAAACTTGGGGGGCATAGATGCCAGTCAATTCCACCACCCACTCAGGTGTGAGCGGGCGCAGTTGCAAGGTGCGACAACGTGAACGGATGGTCGGCAGTAAACGCCCCGGATTGTGACTGACCAGCAGCAGCAGCGCGTTGCGGGGCGGTTCTTCCAACACCTTCAACACCGCGTTGGCAGCGTTGGGGTTCATTTCGTCGGCGGCATCGATGATCACCACGCGCCAGCCGCCTTCGGCCGCGGTTTGGGTCATCATATGCCCCACCTCACGCACGCTGTCGACATCGATCACGGTTTTCAGCTTGCCGGTTTTTTCATTGATCCGCCGCTCGATCCCCAACAAATCCGCATGTGCGCCAGCGGCGATGCGCTTAAACACCGGATGTTCGGGCGACACATCCAAGCTTTCGGCGCGAACGGCGGGCAGCGCATCGCCAAACAAACTTGGGCCTGCGTTCACCTGCCCTTGGCTCAGAACGAAGCGCGCGAAGCGATAGGCCAAAGTCGCCTTGCCGATGCCCTTTGGGCCAGTGATCAGCCACGCGTGATGCATGCGCTCGGAATAATAGGCTTCCAACAGGGTCTTTTGCGCCTCATCATGCCCCCGCAAAAGAGGATTGGTGCGCGGATGGGGCGGCCAATTGTCTGGATCAAAGCCATCTGAATCGATATCAAGCATGGCTTACAAATCCACCTTGAGGCGATGCGACACTTCCGCCGCCACCGCCATAGCCACGGCGCCGATGTCGCCAGTAGCATCGATCAGGGCGCAGCGATCGGGTTCCTTTTGCGCGATATCCAAAAAACCCTGGCGCAGGTGTTCGTGAAATTCCATCCCCATGCGCTCGTAACGATCTTCGCCCGCCCCCCTTAGGCCTGCGCGTTTGAGCCCCTGCTCCACCGGCATGTCGAAAATCAGCGTCAGATCGGGCGACACGGTATCCACCACCAAGCGATGCAGCCGACGAATGACTTCGCGGTCCATGCCGTGACCATAACCTTGATAGGCCATGGTGGAATCCGCAAATCGGTCGCACAGCACCCATGATCCATTATCCAAGGCGGGCAGGATCAGCTTTTGCAGGTGTTCATGGCGGGCGGCATAATGCAGCAGCGCCTCGGTCAACGGCTCCCAGCGGTGCGTTTCGCCGTTCACCAACAGGCTGCGGATTTCTTCGCCACCCTCGGTTCCGCCCGGTTCTCGCGTCACTAAAACGGGAATGCCACGGGCTTCCAAGGCGGACTTCAGCAGCGCGATCTGCGTTGATTTACCGGCACCCTCGCCGCCTTCCAAGGTGATGAACCGCCCCCGCGCCATGCCGATATCCCCATCAAAGCTTAGTGCGAGTTGCCCCAAACGATATAGTTGAACGCCGCGCCCAAACGGCCCATCAGCCCCAACCGTTCGACATCATCCCCAGCAATCAAAGGAAGGACCATCGGCTCAACGTCCGGCATAGTGATGGTCAATGTACCCAACGGCTGGCCTTTCGCCACGGGCGCAGGCACCGGCCCTTCAAACTTCACCGCCACTTGCATTTTGTCGCGTGCTTTTCTGGGCAGCGTCAAGGTCAGGTCTTTTTCGATCAGCAACGGCACGGAAGGTTTTTGCCCAAGCCACACGTTGGCGTCGGTGACGACGTCGCCCGCCTTGAACAAGGCATAATTGTCAAATTCACGAAAGCCCCATTCAAGCAGATGCTCGGATTCCGCAGAGCGTTCCTTCATCGAGGTCAGGCCGTTGAGCACCAACACCAGCCGCCGCCCTTTGCGTTCTGCCGATGCCGTCAGGCCGTAACCACTTTCTTCGGTGTGTCCGGTCTTCAAACCATCCACGCCCATGCCCTTATAGACCAGCGGGTTGCGGTTGGATTGTTTGATGCCGTTGAACACGAATTCCTGTTCCGAGTAATAATGATAATAGTCGGGAAAGCGTTCAATGGTGAGTTCGGCCAATGTCGCCAGATCGCGCGCGCTCATGCGGTGTTCGGGGTCCGGCCAGCCGGTGGAATTTTTGAACGTGGAATCCATCATGCCCAACTGGCGGGCGCGCTCCGTCATCTCGGCGGCGAAGGCTTCTTCGCTTCCGCTCAACGCCTCGGCCAGCACGATGCACGCATCGTTGCCGGACTGCACGATGATGCCGCGGATCAGATCTTCGACGCGCACCCGCGAATTCGGGTCCAAAAACATGGTAGAGCCGCCGGTCTTGGCCCCGCCCTTGCGCCACGCATTTTCCGAAACAAGCAACTGCTCATCCAGCGACAAGCGCCCATCATGCAACCGCTCGAATACCATAAACAGCGTCATCAACTTGCTCATAGAGGCCGGGGCCATCAGAACTTCGCCGTTTTTATTGAGCAGCACCGCCCCGGTGGCCGCATCTACTAGGTAAGCGTGGGTTGCCGTCGTTTCCACGGCGCGAACCGATGACACGGCAAAAAGCGTAACCATAACAACGGCGAAGAAAACGGCAATTCGGCGAGTGAGCATCATGATGAATATTAAACTTCGATCTAGAGGTGGGCTTCAATCTGGAGGATGATCCTATGTACGGAATCGACAGATGATTGGAACTTTACGCCCCCCATCCCCTGCACGCCACCCCATATGACCGCCAAAATGGCCAAAATCGGCATGAAATGGACATGAAATGCGAATGCCGCAACCGGTTAATCCGAGCTGGCGGTTTCAACCACCGTACGCGCGGTATCAAAACCCGCCTGCACCACCTGGGTCAGCAGACGGTCGGCGTCCGCGACGTCATCAACGGGGCCCAAGCGCACGCGAAACAATTCGCGGCCATTGACCGGAACGGGCGTCACCGACACTTCACCGATGCTTAAAAGCCGGGATTTGACCCGCTCGGCGTTGACCTTGTCGGAAAATGCGCCCGCCTGAATATACATGCGCGTCGGCACTACCGGATATTGGGCCAGATCGCCGACTTGAACCGACGGCGTGGCCGATTGCATCACCGGAGCTTCGTTCATCATCACGGTTTCGACGGGCTGGGACCGCACTTCAAGCGGGGCCAATTCCTGGCTGGCGACTGGCGAGCTGGAAACGCCATCGGACAAAATAGGCGCCTCATTGTTCGCCAGTTCCACCCGCTCGCCCTTGGCGCGCTGAGCGAGAACTCGGCTTTCTTCCGGCAACAACTGCACCCGCACGCGGGCGGTCCCTTGAAGATCAAAGCCCAACAGTTGCGCGGCGCGGTGGGACATGTCGATGATGCGGCTCGACGCAAACGGTCCGCGATCGTTGACTCGTACCACCAATGAACGACCATTTTCCAAATTGGTGACGCGCACCATTGACGGCATCGGCAAGGTCTTATGCGCCGCCGATACCGCCCATTCGTCGAAAACTTCGCCGTTGGCGGTCGCTTTTCCGTGAAATTGCGGCCCATACCACGACGCAACGCCGGTTTGATCGTAGGTCCAATCTTCTTTGGGTGTGTACCACACGCCCTGCACCTGATAGGGATTGCCGACCTTGTACGTACCCTGGGATTTATTGGTATCGCCCAATCGCTTGGCGGTGTGCATGACGAATTGCGTCTCGGCGCACGCCGCCAACATCGACCCGGCGACCACCACCACACCCAACCTTTTCAACAGTAAAAGCGAAACCATGAATAAACCCGAACGATTGTGATTAATTCGGCTCACTATGACGCCCTACTGCTTTCAGAAGGGTTAATCCGTTGGGCAAGGATTTGGGGGCCAGACCCACCCAAGCCCTTACTGTCCTTTACGTATCGCGTCCAGCACCTCGACAGAGGGATATCCGTCGGGCGTCAGCCCCTTGGCGCGTTGGAATTCCCGGATTGCGGCGCGCGATTTCGATCCGACGACGCCATCGACTTCACCGTTATAAAGCCCTAAGTCGGTCAAGCGGCGCTGCAGTTCCTGCCCCTCGATGAAGGTCAACCCTCGATTATCTTTGCTGCCCAATGTGGTGAGCGCAGGCAGCTTCACCAACCGGTCGGCAAGATGCCCCACCGCAATGGCGTAGTGTATCGAGCGGTTCCACACCATGATGGTGCGGAAGTTGCCGTAAACCAAAAACGCCGGACCCGAAGCGCCCGCAGGCGTCACCACCGAGGCCTGGACGTCCGCGACCGGCAAATTCTTGCCGTCCGCCCGGCGCACGCCCAGCGCCTGCCATTCGGCCAGCGGCTTTTTCACCTCCAACCCGGACAGATTAAAGTCGAAATCCTTAGGCAGCTTAACCTCGCGCCCCCAGGTTTCGCCGTCGTTCCATCCCGATTGGGTCAGGTAATTGGCGGCAGACGCATAAGCGTCGGCCTGATTGCCCAAAATGTCGCTCTTGCCGTCGCCGTCGTAGTCTTGCGCATAGGCGGCAAAGGTGGTGGGAATGAACTGAAAATGCCCCATCGCGCCGGCCCATGAGCCTTTCATGCGCTCGTGGGGAATATGGCCCTGGTCAATGATTTTAAGCGCCGCGAAAAGCTGCTCACGAAAAAAAGCACTGCGTCGACCGTCATGCGCCAAGGTCGCCAGCGCCGCGACGATGGGAAAGTGTCCTTCGGCCAAGCGCCCGAAATCCGTCTCCAGCCCCCAAAACGCCACCAAAAAACGCGGATCAATGCCGTACTTTTTGCCGACGGCATTCAGCAGCTTGACGTTTTCGGCCAGTTTTTGCCGCCCTTTATTGATGCGTTCGTCATTGACCAGCTTGGTCATGTAATCGCGAAAAGTCCAGGTGAACTCCGGCTGTTTGCGATCCAGCTCGATTACCCTGGGGATGGGCTCCAGCCCCGTTAAAGCGGCATCGAGCGTGGCCGCCGAGATGCCCTTGCGCAGCGCCTCGGCGCGCAGTTCAACCAGCCACTGATCGAACGAGACGGTGGTTTCGGTTTGCGCCTGCGCCACCGGAGCAACCGCATTTTGCGCCTCCTCGGTTTGCGCCTCCTCGGTTTGCGCATCCTCGGTTTGCGCTTGGGTGATCGGCGCACACGACATCAAAAAAACGGCAAAAAACCAAGGCGAAAGGCGGCGCATTGAAGTCTCCTTAAGGGATGGAAATCCGAATCCCTCATCTTCGTACTTGTGCCATAAGCCCCCAATATTAGAAAGCTCCGCTTAAGGGGCCGGAAATGGGGTGTCGATTGCAGCACCTATTGCAGCGCACCGGCACTCTCAAGACGCACCACCATGCTATTGAAGAGTACGCGGAAACGCTCGCCATCTTTTGCAGAAAACGAAGCGTATTTTTTCTTGGTATGCGCCAACAGGGTTTGACCGAATTCGGTGCGCACATCCACTTTCGCGCCTGCGGTGAGCAAAATATCGAACGTCTCCAGAGAAGCGCCATTGACCGCCGTAATCAAAGGCGTTTGCCCCAAAACGTCCAGGCAATTCACGTCTACGCCGTGCGCCAGCAAATCCCGCGCTTCATCCGGTTCATCCATAAACGCCGCTTCATGCAGCGCCGCACACTTGCCGCCATGTTCGGCCCATGTCGGCGAACTTAACGCGCAACAGGCGATAGCTGCCGCCACCATCAAATAAGCGTTTTGAATCCGCATGACCGTTCTCCAACCTTTGATCATTGCGCATATCCCCCCAATTGGTCAAATGGGGGCTGGTAAGGAAAAATTAAACCTATTGGACCTATCTTGATCAAAAGTCCGACTGCGAGAAGGCAGTCTGTCGGGAAAAGAAATTCTGGCCAACACTCCCGAAAAGCGCCGCTGAATGGTTGAAACCCTACTCAACGTTCCCACGGGTGCGCCAAAAGCCCCCGACAATACCCGTCCTCATGGCAGCGCCCGCAGCCATACCGCAGGCGCGCGCGTTCAGGGTTCGCCGTTCAACACCCAATATCCCGTAACGAATAGCTCTTCCACCGTCGCCCTCGATGCGCTGCTTGCCGCGCAACAGGCGCGCCAGCAGACACGGGAGACTTCCCGCCCGCCCGCATTCGATGCGCGCCTCATTTATGCCTTTGAGCGCCCAAGCCAAGATGCTGAAAATAAACGACAATCCGCCCATCCGCAGCAAAATGGAGACGGAGATGGCGATGGACATGGCGCGGAAATCATCCCGTTTCGCTCCCCCATAGACGCCAACGGTTCATTTAATGCCCTTGACCAGGAAGGCGAACCGCTCACCCTCGACCTCAGCGCTGAAACTGCTCAGTTTTTTGAGCCGTCGACATCCGATCGGTCCGGCGCGCAATCTGCCTTTTCGACGCCGACGCACAATGTCCCCTCGCCCCGCGAAGATTTTATCCGCGCCAATAAGGCTTACGTTCATGCGGGCGCCGCCGATGGGCGCGCATTTGCCGCGTCGGGGCTTGATACCTCTGCCGTGATCGTAAAACAAAGCGCCTTTAATTTGATAATTTAGTTAATCTTTTACATTGAAATTATAACTCAACATATTGTTAAATATATTTTTTTGTCCGATATTTATTCTGAAATAATCACCAGCTTGCGCGAATGCGGCACGCCGCCTCGCGCCAAATGATCGTCAAGAGCCTCCGCCAGTACCTGCTGGGGACTGCACCCGGTGCGTTGCGCCAAGTATTTCAAACGCAGATAGGTTTCGTCTTCCACCCGCACCGTCAGCGTCACCGGATCGCGGTCCAAGACGGTCCGCGACATAGCGTTATTACCCCGGCCATGAGCGGCAAAAAACGAGTCTGGACGCAACCGCGCCGTAATGGTCGGTTTTGCCGACAATTTCGGATGAGGCTGAAAATCACCGGGATGAGGGGGCGCTCCCCAAGCCAGGCCAGGATTGTTGTACTGGGTGGCTGCGACGGCGGGCGATGCCTCCCCCTTGCGCGCCAGCAACAATGAAGTATCGAGACGCGCGGTAGGCTTCGGCGAAACTTTAAGAGACGATTTATTCGACATGCTCATGTGTCTTTCCCCTCATTCCTCAAGCGCAGGCATGGCGACGGCCAAACGTACGCGGCGTCGCCTGAGTGACAGCGCCGTTTTGTGGTTGGGGGCGGGTTCGCGCAACACTCTGCCCCGCACGCTCCG
>Ga0299912_10000710_pt1 | contig 27441 bp, 20 predicted proteins | sample RVTome_2_FD_207667 | JGI IMG/M metagenome (GOLD analysis project Ga0299912, IMG submission 207667) | Soil microbial communities from uranium-contaminated site in the Upper Colorado River Basin, Wyoming, United States - RVT95D214 (version 2) ... | reverse complement strand
GACGCCAATGTCAATTTGGCTGCGTTTGGTCTGCCATCGGGGCTTGGCAGCGTGCCTGTAAATATCAAATCGAAAATCGATATTAAGTTAAATGACACAAAATAAGCGCTATTATTTTTTGAATCTGGGTTGTCCCAAAAACCAGGTCGATGGCGACAATTTGCGCGGCGCGTTGAATAGCCTGGGCCTTGTCGAAGTCGATTCGCCTGATAACGTCGATTTTATAATAGTGAATACCTGCGCTTTTATCGAGGAAGCCCGTCTGGAGACCCGTGGCGAAATTAAGGAGCTTGAGAAATTTAGGAAACATGGCGCAAAACTGATCGCGGTTGGCTGTTACCCGGCGCTTGATAGTATTCGAAACGATATTCCCGCGCTGGATGCCGCTTTCCGTTTCGATGAGGTAGAAGCCCTATTAAATTATGTATCAGGGGACAAAGCCATTTGTCATGATCCCGAAAAGATTAATCGCGTTATCGGTGACGTGCCCTATGCGTATTTGGTAATTTCCGATGGTTGCGATAATCGCTGTAGTTATTGTAAAATCCCCGATATACGGGGATCATATAGAAGCAAATCAGTCATGCAGATTATGCGAGAGGCCGAATATCTGGCTAAAAACGGAATAAAAGAATTGATTTTGGTCGCGCAGGATACCGCTGTTTATGGCCGGGATATTCAGGGTCAACCGGATTTGGTTTGTCTGTGCCGGATGCTGGCCAAGCTTGATGGTATAGAATGGCTAAGAATTATGTACGCGCATCCGGCGCATCTTGATGAAAACCTTATAGACAAATTATATTCAATCGATAAGGTATGCCGCTATCTTGACATACCTGTTCAGCATATCTCGAATAAAATACTTGGCCGGATGAAACGTCAATGCGGGCCGGAAAAAATTAAAAGCATAATAAACCATTTGCGGAAGATCGATAAATATATATCTTTACGGACAACTTTGATGGTAGGGTTCCCAGGCGAAACAGATGATGATTTCAGGGAACTTCTGGATTTCGTGGAGGAAACCGAATTCGACTATCTTGGCGTTTTTAAATACAGCCCGGAAACCGGAACTCCGGCATTTGGTTTCGACCACCAAATCGGCAATGAATTGGCCGAAGAGCGATTTGAATTGCTGTATGACATAGCGGAGGATATATCGCTCAGGTGGGCTGAAGCGCAAATTGGCCGAGTAGAAAAACTTTTAGTTGAAAGATTATCAATGGATGCCGATGATTTTTGGGAAGCGAGATCATATCGTCAGGCTCCCGAAATCGACGGTTTTTACAGGATTATGGCCAGACCGGAAATTACAAGCGGTGATTTTATCGATACTATTATTAAAGATATCGATTTGGCGGAAGAAAAATATTCGGAAATAAAAATATCAGAATGATATGGGAAGCAAAATAACATTAATTTTATTATCAGTATTTATATGTTCACCAGTCGATATTATTTTTGCCGATCAGCCGCTGACTAATGAACAAATAGTCATAAACGCGATTTCAGAGTCCGCGTTGTCTTTAATCGATAGTCTGGATTTGGAACCATCAAATGTGATAATCAAACATTCGGCGGGAATCGATGAACTGGCTTTAGATGGCTTTAAATCGGCATTGGTTCAATCGGGTTTTGTTATTGGCAATCGTGATAATTCGAACGACGCCGGCGGATATGCGATTGATGTGTCATTAAGCGCTTTTGATTTTAAGTACTTTTCCGGCAAATCACGAGGATTTTTAAAAAAGAAAAATGTCAAACGAGAGCTATCCGGACAGTTATTGGTGCGCCTGTCGGGCAATGAGTATAATTTTATCGGCTTTAAGAATTTTGAATATTCGGATGAAGTGGATCCGTTCCAATTGAACTATATTGCCAGTATCAGGTATAATCAATTATCGCCTTTGGCGCCTGGAGGTGGAATGATGAGATACCTGGAGCCTCTGGCGGTAACGGCAACTGTTGGTGGTTTGATTTATTTGTTCTTTATCAATCGGTAAATTATGGGAGACTGAGAGTGAAATACCTGACTATACTGATATCTTTATATATGATTTTGGGATGCTCTAATAAACAAAGGCTGGTTTTATCGGCGGTTGATCAATATAACTATGCCAAAGAATTGTATGACAAGGGCAAATATTTCAAAGCCCAGACCGAGTTTGAAAATCTGATTTATACATATCCGGGTAATACCGTAATCGATACCGCTCAATTTTATTTAGGCATGTGTCATTATAATCAGGAAGATTACGGCCTGGCCGCCGGAGAATTAAAGCGCCTGCTATCGGCTTACCCGCAATCGGGTTTCGCGGATGATTCTCAGTATCGTATAGGCATGTGTCACTATGAAATGTCTCCTAAATACAGCCTCGACCAAAGCGAAACCTATCTTGCAATAGATGAATTTAATTCTTTTGTTTCTTCATATCCAGCCAGCGAATTTATCGGCGAGGCCAAACAACGGGTAAAAGAACTTGAGGATAAACTGGCGCAAAAATCGTTCATGGCCGGGCAGTTGTATTTAAGGATGAATGATTGCCAATCAGCTTTGACTTATTTCAGTTTCGTACGCGATAATTATCCAGCCACGGATTGGGCTATTCAGGCGTTTTATTATTCCGGCGAAGCCCAAATGGGGCTGGGGCAAAATGTTGAGGCAAAACAAACATTCGAGAGCTTTCTTATCGGCTTTTCAAGTCATAAACTTGCCGAAAAGGCAAAAAGCAAATTAAATAAACTGACCGAATTGGCATCAAACAGCGAAAGTTGAAATGTCAAGAATTGGAATTCTGGGCGGTACTTTCGATCCTCCCCATAACGGGCATCTGGTACTGGCTCAATCCGCCCTCGAATATCTTAAGCTTGACAAGGTAATCTTCGTGCCGACGGCCATTCATCCACATAAAAAACGCCTAAAAATCACTGATTCAAAATTTAGGCTTGATATGCTTAAACTGGCGATCGGTAATAATGCCAAGTTTGAAATTTCCGATATCGAAATAAACCGTACCGGTTTATCCTTTACCTGCGATACGCTGAGTGAATTTAGAAAGCTGTTAAGTGACGCCGATCTGTTTTTGATTATAGGCGGTGATAATATTTCAGATATAGAAACCTGGAAAAATCCTGATGAGATCTTTGCCATGGCCAGAGTTGCCGCGGCTATGAGACCTCAAAGCCGGGCCTCCGGGAAATACAAAGACAGAGTTTTGACTATTGATATGCCGCCAATAGATATTTCATCAACAGTGATAAGAAAAAATATCAAGCGAGGGCGGTCGATAACCGGGTTAGTTCCCGAAAGCATCGAAAATTATATAAAAGAAAATGGATTGTACCTATAAATGGCCGGGCTTTTAGTATTAATAGATGGATCGGCGTTGGCTTATCGGGCCCATTTCGCCTTTATCAGAAATCCGCTGATCAATTCGAGAGGCGAAAACACCGGCGCGGTTTTCGGTTTCACTAACTCTCTTCTAAAGCTCTTGGAAGAGATTAAACCTGATTATTTGGCTTGCGTATTTGATACTCCGGTACCGACTTTCCGTCATAAATTATATGACCAGTACAAATCAACGCGGGCAAAGATGCCAAATGAACTTGCCGATTCGCTGCCTGTAATTAAGGAAGTTCTGGGTGGCTTTGGAATTCCGGTGATAGAAAAAGAGGGTTTCGAGGCGGATGACATTATCGGCACATTGGCTCAAAAGGCTGCCGCGTCCGGCCTTGAGGTCGGTATGCTTACCGGCGATAAAGATTTTTTTCAATTAGTCAATGATCGAATCAAGCTTCTGCATCCCAAGAATTTCGAATGGTTTGGCAAAAAACAGGTGGAGGAGAAGCTGGGGGTGCCGCCGGAAAAAGTCATCGATCTTTTGGCGCTGATGGGAGATTCATCCGACAATGTGCCGGGGGTGCCGGGAGTTGGCGAGAAAACCGCTCTGAAGCTTTTGCGGGATTTCGGCGATTTCGATACAGTTATTAATTCCGCCGAGAAGGTTTCGCAAAAGAAAATCGCGGATTCAATCCGGATGAATCAGGAACTGGCGCTGCTTTCCTACAAGCTGGTAACTATCGATTGCGATACGCCGGTTGAGTTCGATGAAAAAACGCTTAAGCGGACAGAACCCGATAAGCGGAAATTAGCCGCGCTGTTCAAAGAATTGGAATTTGGTTCGTTATATAAAAAATTTTCCGATGCCGATAGCAATGAAGAACAGCAAATTTTGGACTTATCTTCGCCGAAAAGCGCTTATCAGACAGTAGAATCATTGGCTAAACTTGATTCACTATTGGCCGCCGCCGAACAATCCGGAGAAACCGCTATCGATACCGAAACAACCTCTATTGACGCGTTAAAAGCGACGCTGGTGGGAATATCCATAGCTTTTAAAGAAAACGAAGCTTTCTATATTTCGCTTGGTCACGATCAACAAAACAAAAATTTGCCGATTGAAGATGTTTTGTCCAGATTCAAAAAGTTTTTCGAATCGAAAACCAAATTAATTGGCCATAACTTGAAATATGATCGTCAGGTATTTGATAATCATGGTCTGAAGATAGCTGATATATATTTCGATACGATGATAGCGTCATACTTGCTTAATCCAGGCAGGAGGTCGCATAAACTTGATGCTTTAGCGGATGAATTTTTCGGATATCGTATGCAGCCAATCACCGAACTTATCGGGATCGGCAAGAAACAGCTGCCGTTTTCGGCCGTCTCGGTTGATAAAGCGACATTTTACGCCGCCGAGGATGCCGATTTCACGCTCAAGCTGAAGAATAAATTTTTTCCGCTATTGATAGGGCAAAAGCTCGATAAGCTCTTTTTCAATTTGGAGATGCCTTTGATGTCGGTTTTGGGCGACATGGAAAAATCCGGAGTAATGGTTAATCAGGATGTCTTAAAAGAGCTGTCTGTTGATTATGGCGAAAAGATGGAACGGCTAAAAACTGAGATTTATGCGGAGGCCGGGCACGAATTCAATATTAATTCGCCGACTCAGCTTCGGCTTATTCTATTTGATAAACTGAACTTGCCATCATCGAAAAAAACGGCCAAAGGCGGCGATAAGTCGACCGATGTCAGCGTGCTGGAGAAATTGGCCTTTCTGCATCCACTGCCGAAGATGATACTCGATTATCGCCAGTTGTTGAAATTGAAATCAACTTATATAGATTCTCTTCCCGGCCTTGTTAACATCAATACCGGTCGCGTGCACACCAGTTTTAACCAAACCGTGGCCGCTACCGGCAGGTTATCATCATCTGATCCCAATCTGCAAAATATACCGATCAGGACCGAACAGGGCAGGGAGATTCGCAAAGCGTTCACAGCGGAAAAAGGATTCAATATACTATCGGCCGATTATTCGCAAATTGAGTTGAGACTCATGGCTCATTTTGCCGGCGACAAGGCGCTGTTGGAATCTTTTAAACAAGGCGAGGATATTCATCGCCGGACAGCCGCCGAAGTGTTCGGTATAAAGCTTGAGGATGTCTCGGCGGATCAACGTCGGGCGGCTAAAACCGCCAATTTCGCCATTATTTACGGTGTGTCGGCATATGGATTATCCCAGCAATCGGAACTTTCGGTAAGCCAGTCGCAAGATTATATTAACGCCTATTTCGACCGTTATCCCGGGGTCAAAAAGTATATGGACGATATCAAAGCTTTCGCCCGGGAAAAAGGTTATGTGGAAACGCTTCTGCGACGTCGTCGCTATTTGCCCGATATCAATGCCAAATCGAGACAGGCTCGCGAGTTTGCCGAACGAACCGCGATTAATACTCCAATCCAGGGAACCGCGGCTGATTTAATCAAATTGGCCATGATCGGGATTGCCAAAAATCTCGCTGACAAAAAATCGAAAATGATTCTTCAGGTGCATGACGAATTGGTTTTCGAACAGAGTCTGGCAGAGAAAGAATACTTGAAAGATATGGTCATTGATCAAATGGAAAATGCCTTGAAACTGAAAGTTCCAATCAAAGTAGACCTGGGCGAGGGCGAAAACTGGCTGGAGGCTCATTGATGGCGGGCAAAATCAAAAAAACATTAGCGATTGGCTTAACCGGGGGACCGGGCGTGGGTAAGTCGGAAGTTGCCAAAATCCTTACCGGTTATGGCGCTGAGGTAATTAATGCGGATAAAATAGGGCATCAATTGCTGGAAAATAATCTTAATCTTAGGCGTAAATTGATAAATCTCCTGGGTGATGAAATAATCGATAAGCAGAATAAACTTGACCGCCGCAAGATCGGTAGTACTGTTTTTAGCGATGAAGGAAGACTGATGGCTTTTAACAACATAATTCACCCTCTGCTTCTAAAAAACCTGAAACGCGAAATGACTACCGCTTCAAAAATGGGACGGCGTCCGGTTATAGTTGATGCCGCCCTGATTTTCGAATGGGGGATAGCTAACTGGTTCGACTTAATCCTGGTAGTTAACGCCGTAAGAGATATTCGATTGAAGCGTATATGCCGGTCCGGTCTGAGCATTAATCAGGCTCGCCAGAGGATTGCCGCGCAAATGCCTCAGCGGGAGAAGATCGCTTTGGCTGACTATCTGATTGAAAATAATTCGAGTCGACTCGCCTTGAAGAAAAAGATTGAACAATTTATAAGCAAAATTGAAATTCTATGGCAGGATATTTCACAATAGGTATTTTAATTGATATAACGAATTAAAAAGCTTGCTTTTGAAGATTATTGATAATAAACTAAGGCATGATGAATATTTCATTTATTACACATAAATTCTGGATGGGTTTCAACGGTTTCGTACTGCTGTTTCTGGCGGTCAATATTGGTACAATCGGGGTTGAACTTGATGCCGGTTTACCTTTTATTATTGCGTTGGCTTATCTTGTGTATATGTTCATATATCTGTCAAAAAGCGCTATGTGGAAGCTGGCAACGCTTTTGGCTATCGCCTGCGCCGGTTTTATTTTCTTCCTTGCGGGGATTATCTTCAGTTTGACTCCGGATAATATGCAGGCTTTGGCCTGGACACATATTATTCTTTCCGCGTTACTTGGCGGCGGCGCTTTAGCTCATCTAAAATCGAAAAATTAAGGTTTTCAATATTTCGGTTTTTGAACGTTTTGATATTGTCAATACTGACATCGGCGTTTTTATCAAAAGCGAAAGCGGTCGCTGATGCCGTGACATATTCAAATAAAGGGTAAGCATTGTCTGAAATTCTGTAACTGTAAAATTTAAAAACCGATTAAGGCAAATGGATCAGGAATTTTTTAACATAGAGCAAAGGGGTTCACATGAAACTCGCGGATAGGTTAACAAACCTGGGCACCGAAACGGCCTTTGTAGTATTTTCTAAGGCTAAAGAACTTGAAGCCCAGGGTAAGGAAATGATTCATTTAGAAATCGGTGAGCCTGATTTCGATACGCCTCAAAATATAGTTGAATCAGCAATAGACGCCTTAAGGAACCATTGGACTCATTATAATCCATCTGCCGGATTGCCGGCGCTTCGCCAAGCTATTGCCGAAGAAATAAACAGAACGAGAGGTATCAAAATTGGACCGGAGAACGTGGTGATCACACCCGGCGGCAAACCTATAATAATGTTTTCGATGTTAGCTTTAGTTAATGCCGGCGAGGAAGTTATTTACCCTAATCCCGGTTACCCTATTTACGAATCGGCCGTTAATTTCATTGGCGCTAAGGCGGTGCCTATTAGAATGCGGGAAGAGAACCAGTTTCGTTTGGATGTGGATGAACTTATCTCTTTGATAACACCTAAAACGAGAATGATTATTATTAATTCGCCTCAAAATCCAACCGGATCGGTGCTGACTAAAGAGGATTTAAGGGCTATCGCTGATATTGCCTTAAAAAACGATATTTACATTCTGGCCGATGAAATTTACAGCCAAATCATGTATGAGGGTATACATGAATCAATTTCGTCTTTCCCGGGTATGACCGAAAGAACTATTATTCTTGAAGGATTTTCCAAAACTTATGCCATGACAGGTTGGCGAGTGGGGTATGGTGTGATGCCCAAAGATCTGGCTATTCAGGTTGCTAAACTGGAAACAAACTTTAATTCTTGTACGACTACTTTTGCCCAAGTAGCCGGGATTGAAGCGCTTAAAGGCGATCAGTCGGCGGTAGGGCGGATGGTAAACAAGTTTAGGGAACGCCGCGATATATTTTGTGACGGATTAAATCGGATTGATGGTTTCAGGTGCCATAAACCGGCTGGAGCATTTTATCTTTTTCCCAATATTTCCAAATTTGGGATTAAATCGGCGGAGATGGAATATCGGCTTATGCAAGAGGCCGGGATAGCAGCTTTAGCAGGAACATCGTTCGGCGCTTTCGGAGAGGGATTTGTCAGATTTTCTTACGCCTCATCTACTCAAAATATCAAAAAAGCCTTAGATAAGCTTGCCAAATTCGTCGGCAAGCTCTAAAATCTTAGTTTGCAGGGATATTATTTAACGCCAGAGTAGCCCATGATTACCATGAAAATCAGCCAATAACGCAACGCGCCGATTTCCTGAATACATAAATCACTGTAGATATTTTTAAAAAAAGGGGAATAATTTTAGTCTTTCGAAATATAAATATCAAACGGTTAAGGAAAATGGGAATTATCCGAAATGTTAATTGGGTTGTCATTATCTAACTGGTTTTTGCGCAAAATGTTAAATGAAAAAAAAGCGACTTTTTTGCTTGACAGGATTTTGCTTCACTCCTATATACAGCCATCCATATGAAACGGGGCTTTGTGGATGAAGCCAAAAGATGCTAAAGAGGGTTTTTGGTATGAGAATAAATAATCTAAATTATCGGAAAAAGGAGGTAACAATCGAAAACAGGATAGCATTTTTTGCGACAGTTAACCATTAATTAATCCACACTAAACAAGGAGGGAAAAGACTTGTTGGTGAAACCATTTAACAGGCTATCGGTAGTGTTACTGGTGGCACTACTTGCTGGCGCAGCATTAGCTGGAACAACAGGCAAAATAGCAGGTACTGTCATCGATAAACAGACCGGTGAGCCCCTACCTGGCGTAAATGTTGTAATCGCCGGGACAACCATCGGTGCCGCCACCAACATTCAGGGTGAGTTTTTCGTTATTAACGTACCTCCGGGTAAGTACACATTAAAAGTTAACCTCATCGGCTATCGCCCAATGGAGATAACCAATGTTGAGGTTACGCTTAATCTTACCACGAAGGTAGACCTGGATTTGGAAACCGAGACGATTGATATGGGGACAATTACAGTTGAGGCAGAGCGTCCTTTAATTGAAAAGGATGTTACCTCAACCCGCATGCGCATTACACCCGAAGAAATTACGGGTTCAGCCGTTAGCGGTCTTGTGAACCGTGTGGCCGCGGGTGCGGGGAACGTTCTTGGTTCTTTCAGGGGAAGTCGTGATGGCACAGGTGAAGTTGTTTATCTGCTTGACGGTGTCAATATGGCTAACCCATTGGGGGCTTATTCCGGAATTCTACCGGGTTCCGGACCATCCACTGAACTGGCCGCCTATATCCCGGATGAATCCATTGCCGAAGCGGAAGTCTTAACCGGCGGCTTTGGAGCGGAATATCCGAGCGTGCAATCGGCGGTAATTAACGTTGTCGCCAAAGAAGGCGGTAAAAATTACACCGGCAAATTCAGAACAAAATCTTCCACGGATGCGATATTTGGCTGGGATATTTATGGCAATCCGAACTTTAATCAGTATGGTTCGGTTGTCGAAATTGAGCCAACCCTGGATTCGCTTGGGAATGTCGTGAGTTGGGAGTGGCTTGATAATCCTCTGATCGACGAAAATAAACGCTCTAAAATTTACGATGAGCGTCAGCACGACTGGTCGTTTAGCGGTCCCGTGCCTTTGGCAAAAATGGATATTCCCGGCGAAATGACCTTTTCTACCTCCGGAACGTATCAATTTGTCCGTGATACCCGCGACTACGATTTCTGGCGACAATCGCAATCTATTCAAGCCAAAATCAGCTATCAGTTGTCTTCATCAAAGAAGCTCACGATTTCAGGTTTATCGTCTAAATCGGATTATGTCTCTTACGATTTCAGCTGCAAGCCTGTATTAACTTGGGGCGAAACCTGGAATATTACAGGACCGGCCTACTGGGTCGGTACGGGGGAGCAATACTACAGGCCGGATACGATTCCTGAAGGTTCCGAAGCTTATTATGTTATCGCTCCGGATGGTGGTGTCGACTCCGTTTATTCGTTTACTCCATATGGATGGATAGTCGCGCCGAATCATACCAATGCCGAGGTTGATTCGATTTTCTTTTATATTCTCAACAACAGTCTTGGATTAACCGCGGATAGTACCGACTTTTTCACTGATCATCCGGATGGGGAATACGGCGATATTGAGGTCAATGGCGTGTCATTGCTTGATGCTGTTAGCGGCGCGGTTGACAGCATAGAATCCCGCGGAATTGGGCGCACATATTCCGACTATAACATGTATAATTCCAGATTCAGACAAGAGGGTTCATCAGACGAAGTCGCGATCAACTTCACGAACAATTTAAGCCCGAGAAGTTTCTATAATTTAATCTTCTCCCGCTTCTCTACCGGCAAGGTTTCGCGTCAATACGATCCCTGGGATGGTCACCCGCTGAGCTATGCTGAAATGTTGGAAACACGATTCGTAACTATGGGCGCTACCCAATTCCAGAGTTTCTTCTTTGTTAATCCCATGTTCCTCGATCGCCGCCGTGTCGGTGATGATGAACAAATCGTGTATACGGGCAAGGGCGATTTAACCAGTCAGATTAATTCGACCAACTTGATGAAGATGGGATTCGAATTCAAGAAATACGACCTGTACAAAAACCATACTTCCATCGCCTCCGGCGGGAACGAGTATAACGACCAATTCCATACCAAACCTTTCCAGATTGGCGCTTATGCCCAGAACAAACTGGAAAGCGAAGGTATGATCCTGAATATTGGGCTGCGGTATGATTTCTTCGATCCCAAGACCTATGTACCGTCCAATCCTGAAGATCCGCTTCTGCAAGAGTTTGTTGATGATCCTCAGAATGTTGGCGATATATTTGATGTTCTAAGCAGGATCAAAGGAGCTGTCAAGGCTAAAACCAAGCAACAGCTCTCTCCCCGTGTAGGCGTAAGCTATCCCATAACCGAAAATGATGTTTTGCACGTCACTTATGGGCACTACTTCCAGCTTCCCGAGTTGTACTATATTTATGAAAACCTCGCTTATGATTTGCGCGGCGCTCACAAATACATGGGCAACCCTGATCTGAATGAGGAAAAGACGATCGCTTATGAAGCCGGTCTTGAGCATGGTTTCAACGATTTCTTTAAACTTTCCATCACCGGTTTTTATAAGGACATCACCGACTTAATTACTTATCACAAGACCTTTTTCGGCAACTCTTTCTATTGGAGATACTCCAATTCGGATTATGCCAGAGTTAAGGGTTTTGAATTAGCCTTTACTCAGAGACCCTGGCATGGTTTATCGGGTGTTGTTACTTATACATATCAGATTGCCAGGGGCAGGGCTTCCGATGGCTACCAGACTTTCCAGGATAATTATGATGGCCGCAAGCCAAGAACCGAAGATTTCCCGCTGGATTGGGATCAACGTCATACGGCTAATGTGAACCTTAATTATCGAGTTCCCGCGGATTGGGGTCCGATGATCAGCAATTATCATTTCTTGGGCGATTGGGCCATTGATTTCTATTGGCAATACGGTTCAGGCACTCCATATACAAGTTCAATAAGCGTGCCGCAGCCGGAATTACCGCCGATGAACGATGGTTTATTCCCGGAAGCCTGGAGAATCGACATGAGGTTCGACAAGAACTTCAGAATTTACAAGACATATAAAACCAATTTCTTCGTGGAAGTCAGAAATCTTACCAATCGGGCGAACCTGGTTGATGAATATCCCGAATTTGACGCCGAACGTTATGATCTGACCGGCGAACCGGGCGGACAATTCCGCGACCCGGATACTTACGATGCTCCTCGAAGAATAATGCTTGGTTTTGAATTTTTATTTTAACATTTGACACTGGCTGTAATGGCTGTGAGAGATGGTAAAGCAGAAAAATGGAGGAATTTCATAAAATGAAAAGATTTAACCCGGGTAAGAAGGCCGGGCTGCTAATTCTTTACGCCATGTTATTATTTGGCCTGGCCGGGTCAAATGTCATGGCTATGAATAAGCAAGTGGCGGAAAACCCGTTAATCAACCATCAAGGTTTGGCTAAAGTGGCTGTCAATGATGAAGTTGTATGCAATATCGGCACGCTCGAAAACCTGATATCCAATTCTACGTCGGAATTTTTTACAGGGACTAACGATTATTGCATTATCATTGGCGATGACTCCGCTGTCCAGCCTTCGATGATTTGGAAAACCCCTGCCCAGTACGCGGCGAATAATCATTACCTTTATTTCGCCAGTTTTCGGGTAGGTTACCATGGACACAATGTAAGATTTTCCCAGGATAAGGCTACATACATCACTGTCAAACAGGCGGGGATCGACCCTGATCTCACGAGCTTGTTCGATACGGAATTTTACATCGATGATGATTCGCCTTTGATACCTGATAATTACAAAATTAGAGTCGGTCTCCGTCAAAAAACTTATGCCTGGTCCGAGGCTTATCGCGATGATTTCATTATCTACGATTGGTGGATAAAAAATCTTAATACTGAAGCCCTGGATTCGGTTTATGTTGCCATTCACGCTGACGCCGATATATCTACTGCTGAAGGCGGCACCGGGGCGCAAGCCTGGTCACGCGATGATTTGCCCGGCTATTATCGGGATGACGTAACCAATGAGTATATTTCATATATGGCCGATGCTGATAACCCAGCCATTCCGGGCAATGATCTTGGTGGACGTTTATCTCCTAGAGAATCAGCCGGCTATCTTGGCAGTCGCTTGCTGTACTGCCCCATTACCGTTGGCGGGACGGAAGAGACCGTGCAAAGCGGCCATGGTTGGTGGGATTGGAATTCCGATCCATCTGATGATAACGCGCAGTTTGAATGGTTCTTACTGGAATCCGATGGCCTGTGGCTTGATCCGCCGCCGTCACCGCATGATTTCCGTTATCTTCAGAAATTCGGTCCGTTTGAAATCGCCGGATCCGATTCAATCCGGGTGATGGTTGCCTTTGGCATTGGCGAAGGATTAGAAGGCCTGCGTACTAACTTGGCCTGGGCCGACCTGTTGGCAAAAAACAACTGGATTGGGCCTTCTGCTCCGACCGCGCCGCAATATACGGTCACTCCGGGCGACGGAGAAGTTACCGTTGAGTGGAATGTTGACGCCGAATCTTCAGAAGATCCCTTGACTTTTGAACAGGATTTTGAAGGTTATCGTCTATGGAAGCAGGCTGAAACCGGTTGGTCATTGGTGATGGAATGTGACCTGGTTAACGATATCGGTTTTAATACCGGGTTAGTTCATTCTTATGTCGACCATGATGTTCATAATTACTTCCAATACACATACGCGGTCACTTCCTATGATAAAGGTGATCTGGCTAATGGTATCGAATCGCTGGAATCAGGCATCGGTACAGGGCTAACAGTTGAGCCCGGCACTTACAGTATGACCGCCAACGAGGCGAATTCCGGCATACATGTTGTTCCTAATCCTTTTGTCGCTCAATCAGCTCCTGATTTTGGTTTCTCGCCATCCCAGGATAATCCTGCCACTGAAAGGATCGTATTTATTAATCTTCCCGAGAATTCAACAATCAGTGTCTACACCTTAACCGGCGATCTAATTACTACTCTCCAGAATGAAGAGAATGAAATTGGTGTTCAGAGGACGGCAAGCTGGGATTTAATTACCGACAACATGCAAACAATAGTATCTGGCTTATACCTGTATGTCGTGGAATCACCCGGAGTGGATGATTTCATCGGCAAATTCGCTGTGATTCGCTAGATTGATTGAGATGATTGGAGGATTTTAAAACATGAAAAAAATAATCCTTGTGTTGGCGGCAGTTGCTCTGGTAATCGTAGCTGTCCCATCATATGGCCAGTATACAAAAGTTGGCACGGTCGGCTTAAAATTCCTGGATATTGGAGTTGGTGGTCGCGCCCTGGCCATGGGAGAAGCATATTGCGCCATAGCAAATGATGCCTCATCGGTGTTCTGGAACCCGGCGGGGATAGCCAACCTAGATAATGGCGATTTATTCGCTGGTTACACGCAATGGCCTGCCGATATAAATCTGTATTCGATAGCTGTGGCCAAGAAACTTGACATGCCCATGTTTGGCCCCGGCTCATTGGCCTTCTCCGGCACTTTGCTGAATACCGGTCTGATGAACCGTACAACCGAATATGATCCGGACGGAGATTACTCCGGTACGTTCGCGTACGAGGATTACGCTTTCGGGGTTAGTCTCGGCAAATACCTGACCGACAGGTTCGCGTTCGGTACCACCGTCAAGATGGTTCATGAAAAAATAGCTGATTGGGATGTTAACAGCTGGGCCGTCGATATTGGCACTTACTATGAGACCGGGTTCAAATCGATTCGTATCGGTATGGCGATTATGAATTTTGGACCTGACATCACTTTTAAAGTTGATGATGACGGTGACGGCGAATTCGATGAAGATATCCTTGACGGTGTAAGTCAGGATGACGACAACGGAGACGGTGTAATCGATGGTAATGACCTGGACGGTGAGGATAAGGAGCAGAAAGCGGTTCCTTTGCCGCTAACTTTCAGAGCCGGCCTGGCGATGGATGTTCTGCAAACCGAATCATCCAAGGCTACGCTCGTGGCGGAACTGGCTCACCCCTCAGATAACGAAGAACGTTATCAATTTGGAGGCGAATACTGGTTCCAGAATATGCTCGCATTAAGAGCTGGTTGGAAACTTAATATGGATGAAGGCGGCTTTACCGCCGGTGCCGGCCTTAAGCTATCAGTCTCTTCATCCAGTATTTTCTCGTTGGATTACGCGTATAACGACTTGGGTACGTTGACCAGTGTCCATCGATTCTCAACCAGCATAACATTCTAAAACCGCTGGAAGATATGGAGGAAAACAAGTGAAAATAAAAGACAAGCTGGGTATTGGGATTTTTGGCCTGGTGGTTTTTTCGCTCCTATTAGCGGTTAACTGCGCCAAGGACGGAACCGCACCGGAAGCAAATATCCCACCCAATACTAATGTAGGACCATTTAGTATCAATAACACCCCGGAGGAAGGTACTACTCTTTATGCCGTTAATATAAACTGGGGTGGCAGCGATATGGATGGTGCTATCTATTGGTATGAATGGAAAATCATCGCGGATACAGGAGACAGCCTGTTTCTGTACGACTATGAAACCGATGAAAGTGGTGATACTGTCAGTATTGATACGACCAATATTTCTGTCTGGCAGATCACGCAAGCAGTCGGTGTCAGCCTGATACTGGATTTCCCGACCTGGGAGTATTCTTATACGTTTGAAGTCAGAGCCCAGGATAATGACCGCGAATATGATCCGACGCCTATATCATCATCCATAAGTCTGGCTCGTGCCGGTGAAAACAGCCCGCCTCAGACAACCCTCATTAATCCGCCCCCGAATGGCTCAGCTACCGGCCAGGGGATATATTTCTCGATAAGCGGCGATGACGATAATGGCACGGTAGAATATTTTCAATACCGTGTTGATGACGGCGACTGGACAGACGTACCGGCGGTAGATAACGCCGCGACATTTATTATTCGCGACCTGGAAGTTGGGGCAAGAATAATATATTTCAGGGCAGTCGATAATTACGGAGCCATTGACCCTACTTTAGAATCTGTAAGTATCATAGTAGATGACACTTTTGCCCCGGAAATTGTTTTAGATGTAGTAAATAACCAGTCATTTATCGTGCCCTTCACAGAGCCGATACTAACAGAACTCGTAGTTTCTTTTGAAGCCACTATAGATTTTTACTATAGCGCGATCGATAGTTTCCGGATAGTTACCAGTGCAGGTGAAGATTCGGTGACAACAGATATCACATATACGTTCGAAAATCTTGCTTCCGGCGCTTATTGGATCGACGTCACCGCTTATGACATCGGCGGCAATTCTACTTCTACCGGCCATATCAACTTCAATGTTGTTGAATTAGCCGGCAGTGATGGTGTACTCTGCGTTAACGGCGATGACTGGGCCACCTACAGCGAAGCTGCCGATCTGTGGGAGAACGGTGTACCCTGGGGCGCTCGCGAACATTTTAAATGTTGGGATTTGATGGGTGATGCGACAGCCGGCGATGATTTCGCCGATAGCCTGCTTGGCTCTGGCAGTATTCCCACCTGGATGATTGATACAACGTTTTTTGATGCAATTTCCTGGATGTGGAATAGCTATGCCGGCGATGACGCATTCTGGTGGGATGCCGATATGCAGACCGCGATTATGGCCTATTTGGATATGGGCGGCAATGTTTTAATCGCCGGTCGATTCGCGCAACTCATTTTTGAAGGTGATGAATCGACGGCTGATTTTGCCGCTTATTGCGGCTATGATAGCGCTACCGTAGGTGTTAATCCGGATAGCGCGGTCGCAGTTGATGATAGCGTGTCTAATATGACCAGAAATGGCAGTCACAGCTTATCGGACCTGGTTCATATTACTCATGACCACGCGACGCAGTTGTTTGAGATGCCTGATGGTACTCCCGGCCTTGGCTGGGTTGTTACGCCCAATGAAGCCGGAGGCGGCGGAGCAGTCTGCTTTATCGGCGGCCGCAACTATCGCTGGACTAACGCCGACCTTAAAGGAAATATCGATGTTGTGCTTAGATATTTCTTTGGGATCGAAAATTAACCATTAACCGGAGAAAGGAGCTAAAAGAAAATGAAAAAAATCTTATTTGTACTCGCTGCCGGTTTGATGGTTAGCGTCATTATAATTGGCTGCAGTACAGAGGAGCCATGGGAACCGGTAGGGATCAGGACGCTGGATCTGATTATGATATCCGCGCCTGATGAAGGCACTACTATTCCCGCCAACTCCAACGTCAACTTTTTCTGGAGCGCCCAGAATGGGAGCGGTGTTTATACCAGCTATGAGTGGTATCTTGATCCGATCGAAAGCGCGTATGGCGACACCTCCCTTGAGACCAGCGTAACTTACGAGAATTTAACCTCGGCTACGGATAGCACGGAATATACTTTTTACGTGCGAGTTACCGATGACGCGGGCAATGTGGCTATACTCGAAAGAATATTCTATATTACGGATTCTTCAAACCCGACCGTAACCTTGACTCAACGTCCAGCTGATAGTTCATTTGCCGCAACAGGAACAATTCTCAAGTTTACCTGGGAAGGCGATGATGGTTTTGGCAATACTGATGACGTCGAATATCAGTATATCTATACCCCAACCAATGATACATCAGATTGGATGAAAGCCACAACCGTCAGTTTTGCTGGGGCTGATGATGTTCCGGCTACGACTGACGCAATGTTCAGTATCCAGGCTCGCGATCAATCCGGCAACTTATCTGTCGCAGAATCGGTAATCTTTACTATTAAAGATGCGTCTATCCTGTATGTCGATGACTATCAGTGGCTTGATGTTCTTGGTAACCCCGATATGCCTAAAGAGCGCGATCAGAAGCAGTTCTATCGCAATGCTCTTGAAGGTTATGCTTTCGCCGAATGGGATATCGCCTTGCAAGGTATGGTTGATTCCGCTACCGTGTTGAATTTCACCACTATTTTATTCGCCTCTGATTCCAATGTTGGCGATGCTTCAGGCACGTGGTGGTATGAAATTGGATCGGAAAACGGTGCTTCATTGAGATACTTCATGGAAAATGGCGGCCACTTGCTGGCTTGCGGCGCTGAAATACTGTACTGGATTTATAACACAAATCCTCCGGCTGCCGGCGATTTTGAGTTCGACTGGTTTGGCATCGACTCCACGGATGGTTGGGATTATTGGGATGATTTCACCTGGGCGATAAATACGGGCAATTTGGCCGGTCTTCCTGATTCTTTGAAGATCGACGTCGCTAAAAATGGTGACCAGATTGACTATGCGGAAGACATTTTCGCATTCCGCGACAGCGTAGTTACCCTGTATGTCAAGGGGCTTGATATTGACGGCGCAGAGCCTTATGATTATGGTGAATCCATCGGTCATATATTCTATCCCGATGGCGGCGAAGCCAGATCTGCTATGATTAATTTTGATACTTACTCAATGGCGCCAGATGGCATCCGACAGACATTCGTAGCAATCTTGACCGAATTTGGCGAATAGCCTTTTTGGTTGACTAAAGTAAAAGCCCGCTCACTTCCAAAGTGGGTGGGCTTTTTAAATGAAATGAAGAAATTAATTTTACTCGCGATATTTTTGTTATACGATCAACTTGTTTTCGCTGATAATGCCTCTATAAAGAAATTTATTGATGATGATAAACTAAACGGCGCGTTTGTCGGCGTTCTGGTTAAAGATATTTTAGCCGATTCTGTAATTTATTCTCATAATTCGGAATTGAAATTCTCCACCGCCTCAAACCTGAAACTTTTCACCAGCGCTGCCGCGATCGAAATTCTGGGACCGGATTACCATTTCGCAACTTCGTTTTATGTAAATGGCGCCATAAACAAAAAAGGTGATTTGAAAGGCGATTTGATAATCGTCGGCGGGGGAGACCCCTTGATTTCCGGTCGCTTTCGCGAGTCAATCTGCGAAGTATTAGAACTCTGGGTTGACAGTTTGGCCGCAAAGGGTATCGGGAAAATTAAAGGCGATTTGGTCATAGATAACACTTTTTTTGAATCCGATGTTTTAGCTCCCGGCTGGTCGCATGATGATCTGACGTACTGGTATGCTTGTCCGATCTCGGCCCTATCTTTCAACGACAATTGTGTCGATTTGCATGTCTATCCATCAACTAATATTGGCGAAAGTTGTTCGATAAATATCAATCCGCAAACCGATTATATCAAGATTATTAATAATACGACTACTTTCAGCAAGGGGCTGGACAACAGCTTCGATTTTTATCGCTATCCCGGTACAAACACAGTCGAGTTTTTTGGCGGTATCGCCTTAGATGATACGGATGGGGTAATTGATTATGTTTCAGTAGAAAAACCTCATCTTTATTGCGCCAGTACATTTATAAATGTTATGGTCGAAAATGGGATTAACATTAAAGGTCGAACTATAGATATTGATTTGAATGACGTGCCTTTGAAATATGAAGATAAAAATCTAACCGAACTTTTTAAATGGCAATCGGAACCGATGAGCTTAATAATATCGGTAATCAATAAAAACAGCCAGAATTTTTTCGCCGAACAAACTTTAAAAACAATTGGCGCGGAAATCGGCGGCTCGGGGTCATTTAAGGTATCTACCCAGATATTACGGGACTGGCTGGGATCCATAGGTATTACCGTCGAAGATGTAAGCTATAATGATGGATCGGGGCTTTCGTACATGAATCTGGCGAAACCGTCGGCCATAGTGAAGCTTCTGGACTATATGCACAAAACGCCGCATTTCGATATATATTACGAATCGCTGGCCATACCCGGCGTGGATCGGAGCGTGCGCCGCCGAATGGCCGATAATCCGCTGGCGGAGATGATGAGGACGAAAACGGGTTCAATCGCCAACACCCGGACTTTTGCGGGCTATCTGACCACGCGACAGGGCCAACTTGTGGCATTCTCACTGATGGTGAATAATTATTCCGTCAAAGATGCCGAAATCGATGACTGGATGGATAATTTTTGCGGCTATATAATAAATAATTATTAGATGGATTACTTCAAAAGAAAAAACGGCCAATTATACTGCGAGTCGGTACCGCTGACCGGATTGGCTCAAAAATATGGCACGCCACTTTTTGTTTATAGCTTAAGGACATTTGTGCGCCATTATAAGATCGCCTCGCGGGCTTTTGGCGATATTCGACATAGCATCTTTTATTCGGCCAAAGCCAATTCCAATTTAACCCTGCTCAAAGCAATCGCGGATTTGGGAGGGGGCTGCGATGTTGTTTCACTGGGCGAATATAAGACCGCGCGCAAAGCCGGGATAAAAAAAATAATCTTTTCCGGAGCAGGCAAACAGGCGCATGAGATAGAAAGCGCGCTTAAAGGCGGCTTGAAATTCTTCGGTGTCGAATCAGAAAACGAATTGAAGCTGCTCGAATCAATCGCCTCGCGTCTGGGAAAAATAGCTCAGGTATCATTGAGAATCAATCCCGATGTAGACCCCAAAACGCACCGGCATATAGCGACCGGCTTAAAAAGCGAAAAATTCGGTATTCCGGCCAATCAAGCCGTCAGGATTTATCAATATATTGCCCAGAGCACGCATTTGAAGGCGGTGGGGCTATCTATGCATCTTGGCTCGCAAATTCAAACCGTGAGACCGTATATCGAAGGTTTTGGCAAGCTGAAGCAAATTTATGATAGATTATTGGAACAAAAGATTGTATTGACGTATATTGACTTGGGAGGGGGTTGGGCGGCGCCTTACGCCAAGAATCAGCGGCTTCCCGAACCCTCTGATTATATTAAATCGTTAATTCCGCAAATGCGGGGTGTAGAGGTTGAATTTATTGTCGAACCCGGACGGTCGCTGGTTGGCAATGCCGCCGTTTTGGTCGCTAAAATAATATATTTGAAAGAAGGTTACGCGAAAAAATTCGCCATAATAGATGCCGGTATGAATGATTTTATCAGGCCGGCTCTCTATGGCGCGTATCATCGCGTTGAACCGGTTGTTTCCCGCCAAGGGCAGACTATCAAGGCAGATGTTGTTGGACCTATATGTGAAAGCGCGGATACTTTTGCCAGAAAAATAACACTGACGGGCTTGCGTGAGGGCGACTTATTGTGTTTATTTACCGCCGGCGCTTACGGCCAGTCGATGGCATCAAATTATAACAGCCGTTTACGGCCGGCTGAAGTGTTGGTAAGCGGCAACGAGGATTATTTGATTCGAAAGAGGGAAGAATACAAGGATTTATGGCAGAAACAGAGATTAATAAACTTGAAAAACATTCAACAAATCAAAATATAAGTTTTTCCAGGCCAGCCTATATCGAAATTGATCTGGACGCTTTTAATTCCAATTTTTGGAAAATCAGGCAAATGGCCGGACCCAAAACCGCGATTATGGCAGTTGTTAAAGCCAACGCCTATGGACATGGTCTGGTTAAAATCGGTTTGCAAGCGGAAAAGCTTGGAACCGATTATTTGGGCGTCGCTTTTATCGAGGAAGCCGAAAAACTTCTTGATGCCGGGATTAAAACGCCGATTGTCGTGCTTTATCCGGATGTACCCCAGCGTGCCGCTCGATTGATCCACGCCGGATTGATCGCGACAGTCGGTTCCACGGATTATCTTGATGCCCTAAACCAGGCCGCTTTAGCCTCGAATACAATAGCCAGAATATTCCTGAAAATTGAGACCGGTATGGGCCGTTATGGCGCCAATAGCGATGAACTTAAGGCTCTGTTTAATCTTGGCAAGTATATGGATGGCGTCGAAATAATCGGCGTTTCCACCAATTTGGCTGATTCCAGCAATGGCGATGATACTTTTACCCGAAAGCAATTCGAACGCTTTGCGAATGTGATAAATTCCACTGAGTTTCCGAATAACAATATCACCAGCATAGAAAATTCAAGCGGCCTATTGCTTCATCATAGCGATAAGTTCAGCCTGGTTCGGGTAGGAATTCTTTTGTACGGCTATTCGCCGAAAAATAAATTGGGGATCGGATTTGATCCAATCATGAGTATAAAAAGCCGGATCATTCAAATGAAAAATTGGCCGGCCGGCCGCCCCGTTGGTTATGGGGGCAAATTCACTCCCGCCAGAGATATCGTACTGGCCACCCTGGGTATCGGTTATGCCGATGGCTATTTCTGGTCGTTGTCCAACAAAAGCTATGTCCTCGTAAATGGCTATAAGGCTCCGGTGGTCGGTAGAATTTGCATGGACGCGCTTATGGTCGATGTAACAGACGTGCCCAGCGTAAAAGTTGGAGACGAAGCCGTATTACTGGGTCAATCAGGTGATAAGAGAATCACCGCCGAGGAGCTGTCCGACCTGGCCGGTTCTTTTGTTTACGAGTTTTTATCCGGCATGTCCGACAGGCTGCCGCGATTTTATAAGGGAGGATGATGTCTTTCAGAATCAATACAAATGTCGCCAATTTACGATTGGAACCAAAGTTTAATTCGGAAAAAATAAGTCAGGTGCTCTTTAATGAACCAGTTGAAGTATTGAAAAAAGGCGAGGATTATTCGTTTGTCCGTTTAAGCGATAATTATGAAGGCTATTTAAAAAACAACTTTATCTCCAGGGATGACGATCAGGAAGCCGGCGATCATATCGTATCAGCCAGTATCGCGATAGCCTATACCGGCGGCGATGAGCGCGCCCCGGCCGCCACCATGCTTCCGTTTACGGCAATGGTAAAGGCTAAAAAGCGCGCGAATAATTTCGTGGTTACCTTCTCGTCTCGTTTTGGTGAAATTTATATCGTCGCCGACGATCTGGTTCCTGTTGGGCAAACGCCAATTCTGTCACGCGCCACCATGCCGATTTTCATGGATAGCATAAGACGGTTTATCGGCGTGCCTTATCTCTGGGGAGGAAAGAGCTTTTTTGGTTTCGACTGTTCCGGATTTGCCCAGACAAATTTTAAGTTTTTCGGGATCAATTTGCCGCGCGATACCAAGGATCAGATCAATTGTGGCAAAGAAATCAAACGGCAGGATATACAACCGGGAGATCTGCTATTTTTCAAAAGACATGTAGCTATCGCGATATCAGATAAAAGCTTCATTCATTCAAGTTCATCGACCAACGGCGTCTATATCAACAGCTTCGATAAATCCAAAGGTAATTATTTAAAACATCTCGATGAAGGCTTTATCACCGCCAGGAGAGTAATTGAAGATTAGATATTTTTTAGTTATTGCCGCTTTTATCATCTGCCTTGTTTTATTGATTGTCGCCCGCCAATCTCTAAGCGGTGAATATAAAATCCATCATGTGGATTTTTACGATGATAACGAAGATTGGACCGGGTTTAAATTCGAGAATATCATTTTAAATCAAGACAAAACAAAATTGATAATAGATTATCCCGACGGGCCGGGTCTCATAGAATCGCTTCCCTCAAGAACTAAATTTGTTTTCGATGAGATATTGTTATCATGGAATTGCCTTGTCAATGACCCCGGCGGACTTTTTATCTCGCTTTCTGTCAGTCCTGATAGCAGTACTTGGTATGAATTTGCTTTTCAAAAATGGGGAAATTTAGACTCTGATGCTACCGAAATACCCGATCTACCTCTAAAAATTACCGATATCGGTCGTTTGGATGTCGATATAATCAGATTAAAACAAACGATGAAATTTTATCAATTTAAAATTATCTGTGTAGCGGGCGCTGACAAACAATTTGTTCTGGACAGAGTAAGCGTCTGTTACAGCAATGTATCGGCAAATATGAGACAGTATCATATTTGCTCGCCGCCGGTACCTGGAATAGAGCCGATTGAACTTGCCGTTCCTTATAAATCACAACATTGGCTACCTGATAGTATTGCAGGGCTGACTTGCAGCCCAACTAGCGTGGCTATGGTCCTGAACTATTATAACCGCGATTACAGTCATCTGGAAGTGGCCGGGGCTGTTTATGATCAATTAAATGATATTTATGGTAATTGGCCCTATAACGTGCAAGCGGCTTATTTATTAGGCATGAAAAAAACCTGGGTAGGCCGACATAATTCGTTTAATGAGTTGGTAGATGAATTGAAAGTTGGCAGACCGGTGATTATCAGTATCGCTTTTGCTGAGGACCAGAAGCTTATGGGGGCGCCTTATAAGTCGACTGACGGCCATCTGATAGTGGTTCGAGGTTTCGATAACTTGGGGCATGTGCTAGTTAATGACCCGGCCGGTGATGATATCAGTGATGGCGTCAACGCTTACAACATTGATGAGCTAACAGCCGTCTGGACAGGTCATCAAGGGGTGGCCTACCATCTATGGCCCGAATAGCGAAACCGCAAGCCCTGAAACGAGGCGATACGATTGCCATCATCGCACCGGCCAGTTCGACTCCTAAAAAAGCGCTTATATTAGGCGTGAAAAGGCTTGAAGAAGCCGGGTTTAATGTTTATATCCATCCTCAATGTTATAAAAAAAGAGGCTATTTGGCCGGTACGGACAAAAAAAGAGCGGCAGCGCTGATGGCTGTTTTTTCTGATAAGCGGTATCAAGCCGTTATTTGCGCTCGCGGTGGCTTTGGCTGCGCCCGCTTATTGAAATATCTTGATCTCGACATAATTAAAGCCAATCCTAAAATCTTTGTCGGTTTTTCCGATATAACAATACTTCATCAAGCTTTCGCAAAGGATGGATTTGTTACTTTTCATGGAGCCATGCCTTCAATCGATTTATGTAGAAAAAACTATAAATTCAATCTTGATAATCTGATACAAGCGATAACTTCAACTGGTCCTTTAGGGCAATTGCGTAATCCCTCCAAACTAGGCCAATTTAAAACATATCATGGCGGCCAGGCTTCGGGAATTCTTACCGGCGGCAATTTATCGCTTCTGAATAAATTGGTTGGCACGGAGTTCATGCCATCATTTAAAAATAAAATTGTGCTTCTGGAAGACACCGATGAGAAGCCCTACCGCCTGGATGGTTATCTTGGCCACTTATTCATGACAACCGATATCGCCAAGGCTAGGGGATTCATAATCGGCGAATGGGTTAAAATTAGCGCCGTGGGCGGAAAAAAACAGAGTTTAACTCTGGATCAGGTCCTGAATGACTACTTTGGCAATCTAAAAGTGCCGATATTAACGAATGTCGCTTGCGGGCATGGCAAAAATGTGTTAACCATACCTTTAGGCGTCCGGGCATTTATTGATGCTAACAGGAAGATTATTGAAATCACGGAAAGGGCGGTGAGCTAAGTCATGTTAAAATATAATACTGTCAAGGTTCATTTGAAGAACACATTTAGGACCGCGCACGGCGCGGCCGATGAGAAAGAACTGATCATCGTCAATATCGATGGCGGTTTGGGAGAAGCCTCGCCGGTATCGTATTATGGCGAATCTATCGAAACGATCAAAGACTTCATCGAAAAAGCCGGCGGTTTAATAGGCGATGATATTTTCCAGCTTGAGGATATTATCGACCGCCTGAATCATTTCCGGGCTTACAATACCGCCGCCAAAGCCGCGATTGATATCGCACTGCATGATGCTATCGGCAAGAAATTAAAAATCCCGGTTTATAAGATGTTGGGAATCACGCCCAAGGATGATATCGCCACATCATATACGATTGCCATCAGCAATCCCGATGATATGAAACGCCAAACCGAGGAAAACCCGGGCTATCACGTATATAAAATCAAGGTCGGCGTACCCGGCGATATCGATATGGTAGCGGCTGTCAGGGATGTCACCAACGCCCGCATCCGGGTCGATGCCAATGCCGGCTGGACATTGAAAGAAGCGGTTCAGAAAATCAAGCTTCTGGAAAAATACGATGTCGAATTCATCGAACAGCCGCTTCACTGGCACGATTACGAGGGTTTCCGCATTCTCCGGGCCAAAGCCAATATGCCGATTATCGCCGATGAGGGGATAATGAACGCCGAAAGCATCGCTCTTTATAAGGACATAGTGGACGGCATCAATATCAAACTTCAAAAATCCGGCGGCATTCGCGAGGGGTTCAAGATGATTGCCATGGCCCGCGCTCTCAAAATGAAAATCATGATCGGTTGCATGGTGGAAACATCCGTTGGTATTTCGGCGGCGGCTCAACTGGCGCCGTTAGTCGATTATGTGGATCTGGACGGCAACCTGCTTATAAACAATGATCCCTATGATGGCATTCGCGCAGTCAATGGCTATTTGAAATATACCGACCGTCCCGGAATAGGGGTCGTGGAAAAAGGCTGATGTATCGGACTTTTATAAGCCTGCTTTTTTTGTGCGTTTCCGGTTTTGCTCAAAACCATCTGGATGTGATATATCCCAAAGATAGCTCGCTAATCGCGGCGGTTGATTCAACCTTTATTTTCGGCAATACCGATCCTCAAGCCAAACTGACTATAAACGGTTTCGATATTAACGTACACAAAGACGGCGGTTTCCTGGCGTTCCTGCCGGTATATCAGGGCAATTTCCAGTTCGATGTGATATCTAATTTGAATAGCGATTTTGCTATTACGACTGTCAATCTTGTCATAGGAAGTCCTCCCGACACCTCAAACAGTTTCATAGATCGATCATCGGTTTCGCCATCAGGCCGCACGGTGCTAAGGGGAGATGATATATTCGAGTTTTCGTTCAATGCCAAACCCGGCGGTAAGGCTATCTGCCGCTTTGCCAGCGAATCTATCTGGATTCCGATGTATCCTGATATCAAGCCGTGGAAAGAGGCGAATGTGTTTGGTGATATATCTTTGGCTGATTCCCAAAACAGCTTAACATATACAGGTTATCTGCCTGTTAATAGTTTATTGGATTCATCGAGAGTGTATTATCGATTCGACTATGATATTGATTGTACCGACGGCCAGGGGCGTTTCAACGAATTCGAAACGGATTCTACTGATTACTTCGTTGTGCGTCAAAATGATTTACCGCCGCGTACCGTTAGATTAATAGGCCGTCCGCGTATTATCAGAGTTGGGCCGGGCAAAGGCTACAAGCTGGTTAATCAGCCGGTGGGGATGAGATTCGAATATATCGGCGAAACGCCGGATTATTATCGCCTAAGAATTGCTGACAATATCACTGGCTATGTTCGCAAGATTGATGCCATACTTGAACCCGAAGGCATGTCGCTACCGAGCGGGGATGTTTCGTTTATTGCTATCGATGATTCCACCGACTATGTGCTTATTTCAATGTCTATCGGCGATATGCTCCCTTTTGAAATCCACACCGATGGCAGTTTGATGACTGTCGATTTATTCGGTCTAACATCAGATACCGACTGGATACGTTTCAACGGCGCTCAGAAATATATCGAATCAATCTGGTGGGAACAGCCGCAGGATGATATCTACCGGCTGAATATTCGCTGGTACGATGACCGTTTCTGGGGTTATAGCTGTGAATACGAAAATGACAAGCTTATCCTGAAATTGAAAAAACGTCTGCGTGCGAGCAATAAAAGATTGGTGCCGCTTGATGGTGTACGCGTGTGTATCGATCCCGGCCATTCGCATGATTCGGGCGCGGTCGGCCCGACAGGCCTGAAAGAGAAGGACGCTAACCTATGGATCGCGCATGAGCTTAGGCAGATTCTTCTGGAAAACGGCGCGGAGGTCTTGATGACCCGAATGGGGC
>Ga0299912_10000709_pt1 | contig 27464 bp, 26 predicted proteins | sample RVTome_2_FD_207667 | JGI IMG/M metagenome (GOLD analysis project Ga0299912, IMG submission 207667) | Soil microbial communities from uranium-contaminated site in the Upper Colorado River Basin, Wyoming, United States - RVT95D214 (version 2) ... | reverse complement strand
AACATTCAGGGCAGGCATCGTCGGGGCGGGCATCGCGGGCGCCAGTTGCGCCGGCACGCTCGCTGCAGCCGGCTGGGAAGTGGACGTGTTCGAAAAATCCCGCGGCGCAGGCGGACGCCTCTCGACCCGGCGCATGGAACAGGGCTGGGCCACGCTGGGTTCGCCCTTCATTTCGGCCAAGCGCGACCCCTTCCGCAGCCAGTTGCGCGACTGGGTGCGTCAGGGCTGGCTGGTTCCGGTGCGCGGCGACATCTGGCAGGGGCGCGCTACCCTCACGTGGGCGCAGGCGCAGCTGCAGAACCATTTCCGGCCCACCATCGAGCCTTCGCAACTGGTGCGCCATGTGATGGGCAAGGCGCGCCTGCACACCCTGTCGCGCGTAGCGGCCCTGCAGCCGCGCACCATCGTCCTGGAAGACGGCCGGATATTTGGCGATTACGACTGCGTGATCTGCAGCGTGCCCGCCCCGCAGGCCATTCCCATGCTCGATGCGCTGCCCTTGCTGCGCGAGCAGCTGGGCGAGGTGCGCTATCGCCCGGTCTGGTCGTTCCTGATGCGCTGGGAAGGCGGCCCCGCGGCGGACGTCATCAAGTTCGACGACCATCTGCTGGACCTGGCGGTGCGCCAGAATACGGATGGCCCCGGCCTGTGGGCCGTGCACAGCAGCCATGAATTTGCCGAAACCTACCTCGAGGCGTCGTTCGAGGAAGCCAGCACCCGCGCCGCCTCGGCCCTGATGGGCCTGCTCGGATTGCCGTGGCCGGTCGAGGTCGAAGCCTCCCACCTGTGGCGAAATGCCCGTCCGGAAACCACGAAGGAAGGCTTCTGGCTGGGGGACCGCGAAAACCGGGTTGCCCTGGTCGGCGACGGCATTGCCGGGGTGGGCGTCGAACGTGCGTGGGAAAGCGGCCTGCGGCTGGCGCAGGCGATCCTGCACTCGAAGGAAGAGCTGGCGCTCTGAAGCCGCGTGCCGTGAAGCGCGTCAGGGCTCCGCGATGACGTAGCGGTTGCGCCCGCTTTGCTTGCCTTCGTACAGCGCCATGTCGGCACGTTTGACGGCGCTGGACAGATCCTCCCGCTCGCCGGCCAGCGCCAGTCCCATGGTGATGGTCAGCCTCAGGGTTTCATGGTGCGCTACAACTCGCGCACCACACGGAAGCCCAGGTTGATGTCCAGTTCGTTTTCCAGCCGGCGGCAGCGGGAAGCGGCACGGCTGTCCCCGGGGCCGTCGAACCAGGAACCGCCCTTGGTGACGACGGCCTGCGGATTGCCGGGTGCGGGACGCTCCGGCTGGCTGGCATGATCGCGGGTCCAGGGGCTGGAGGTGAATTCCCACACGTTGCCCGCCATGTCGCGCAGGCCCCAGCGGTTGGGGCGCAGCCCACCGACTTGCTTTGCGCCGCAGCGGGCAAAGCGGTCGGCCATCGGGCGCTGGCATTTGGGGCGCGTCGGGTCCAGATCCTTTTCAAGGTTGTAGACCGCATCGTCCGGACCGATGCGGTCGCCGTAAGGGTAGGCCGTGGCGGCACCGGCACGGCAGGCATATTCCCATTCCTGTTCGGTGGGCAGACGATAGTGCTGGCCGGTCTCGCGCGACAGCCAGGCACAGTAATCGCGCGCATCGGTCTGCCGCACATCGATCGCCGGCATGCGGCCCGACAGCCACAGCAATTCCTCGCGCGGCTGCCAGCCGGTGGCGCGGGCGTAGGCTTCGAACTCTTCGGTGGTGACCGGATTCACCCCGATCGCAAAGCTGCGCTCGATCAGCGCGGATCGGCGCGGACGCTCCTGCTCGGGCGCCGCTTCCTCCGGCGCTGCGCCATATTCGAACGTGCCCGCCGGAATGACGGCAAGCACGGGCGCAGCGGCGCCGTCGGGCAAACGATCGCGAAAATGGATGTCCGGCAAGCCCAAAGCCTGCGCGGCCTGAATCTGCAGGTCGATCAGTTCGCCATCGCTCAGGGCAAAAGTGTCGGGCAGGGCAATAAGGGTGTCGTCGGTATTCATCGTTTTGGGGGATCGTGAATGGAGTTTTGATTATGCCACTACCCCTCCTGGGAGAATACGGCGCGCAATGCCGGTGCTGCGGCCCGTCGCGCGGGCAGCGGATGAGGGCTTGCTGACCGGCGTCGAATTGACACTAAAATGTCACCCGTTCCGTCAACAATGGCTCGGTGGGAACATTTCGATATCCCGCGCCCACAACCGACATGCTTTACATCGACCTTTTCAAATCCCTCGAACGCGCCCGCTGGAACATGGAAACCGACATACCGTGGGACAGCTTCGACGCCGCCAAGCTCACCGACGAACAGGCGCTGACCGTCAAAATGAACGCCATCACCGAGTGGGCGGCGCTGCCGGCCACCGAGATGTTCCTGCGCGACTTCGTGCACGACAGCGACTTTTCCGCCTTCATGTCGATCTGGTTCTACGAGGAGCAGAAGCACGCCCTGGTGCTGATGGAATACCTGCGCCGCTTCAAGCCCGAATTCGCGCCCACCAAGGAAGAACTGCACGCCATCCGCTTTCCGTTCGACCCGGCGCCGCCGATGGAAACCCTGATGCTGCATTTCTGCGGCGAAGTGCGCCTCACCCAGTGGTACAAGCGCGCCTCGGAATGGCACACCGAACCGGTCATCAAGCACATCTACGAAACCATTTCCAGGGATGAAGGCCGCCACGGTGGCGCCTACCTGCAATACATGAAGCGCGCGCTGAAGCAGGGCGGGCAGGGCGTCGCCGCCGCCTTCGCCAAGATCGGCTTCCTGATGGCGTCGAGCAAGCGTTCCGACAAAGCGCTGCACCCCACCAACCTGCACGTCAACGAAGCGCTGTTCCCCCGGGACACCATCCAGTCGCGCCTGCCCGATCCCGAATGGCTGGAGCGCTGGCTCGACGAGCAGATCCAGTTCGACGACATCTGGGAAAACCGCGTCGTCGGCGGCATTCTGCGCAACCTGTCGAATCTGCTGGGGCAGACCTTCGAGAACGTGCGCGACCTCAACAAGTACCGCAAGCAGGCGCTGGCAGCAGCCTGACGCCGGCACACCCCGCCACAAGGCCAGCCGGCGTGCTGGCCTTTTTCACGACGTGTTGCCAGCACGATGCGACGCCGGCTCCATGGATTGGAGCCTGTTGCACCGATCCATTTGCCGGCGCCGATTCCATTGGCGGGTACTATCTGGCTTCGCCCACTCAACAGAAGCAAATGCCGTATGCAAAGCGAAGTCAAAGAAAATCCCCTGTACGCCATCGTGGCGGCGGTTCAGCTGCCGGGCGTGAGCGACGTTGAATTCGAGGCATCGCTGACCGAGCTGCGGGAACTCGCGAAGACACTGGGGTACACAGTCACCCGCACTTTCACGCAAAAGCGTTCCGGCTTCGACGCCACGGCGTATCTGGGCGTCGGCAAGCGGCAGGAGATACGTCGCTTCGTCAACCGCAAACCGGGCGACGAAACCGAGCCCGACCACGAACCGCAGAATCCTTTGCATCGCCTCTCCAACTTCGTCGAGGGCCTGGACGACGAGGTCTCGCCCCACCCGATCGACGTCCTCTTCGTCGACCACGAAATATCGCCCTCGCAGGCGCGCAACCTCGAAAACGAGGTCGGCTGCCAGGTGATGGACCGCACCATGGTCATCCTCGAAATCTTCCACCGCAACGCGCGCTCCCCCGCTGCGCGCGCGCAGGTGGAGATCGCGCGCCTGGGCTACATGGCGCCGCGCCTGCGCGAGGCGGCGAAGCTGGCGGGGCCGCAAGGGCGGCAGCGCAGCGGCGTCGGCGGGCGCGGCGCCGGCGAGTCGCACACCGAACTGGACAAGCGCAAGATCCGCGACCGCATCGCCGAACTGCAAAAGGAGATTGCTGCGATGGACGTCGAGCGCAAGACGCAGCGCGCCCGGCGGCAAGCGCACCAGGGGCTCGCCAGCGTGGCGCTCGTCGGCTACACCAACGCGGGCAAATCCACCCTGATGCGCGCACTCACGGGAAGCGAGGTGCTGGTCGCCAACAAGCTCTTCGCGACGCTCGACACCACCGTGCGCACCCTTCACCCCGAGAGCATCCCGCGCGTACTGGTCAGCGACACGGTCGGCTTCATCAAGAATCTGCCTCACGGGTTGGTCGCGTCGTTCAAGTCGACGCTCGAGGAGGCGCTGGATGCATCGCTGCTGCTACACGTCGTCGACGCCAGCGACCCCGGCTTTGAACGGCAGATCGAAACCACCGAAGACGTCCTCAAGGAGATCGATGCGCAGGACGTGCCGCGCTTCCGCATCTTCAACAAGATCGACCACGTCGGCGACGCCGCGGCGCAGGCCGAACACGAAGCCGCGCTGCGCGCCCGCTACCCCGATTGCATCGTGATGAGCGCGCGCCGTCCTGACGACGTCGCGAAGCTGCACAAGGCGATTGTTGCGTTCTTCCAGCAGGATCTCGTCGAGGCCGAGCTTTTTCTTCCGTGGTCGGCGCAGCAACTCCGCGGGGAAATCTTTGCGCGCTGTGAGGTGCTGGAGGAGCGTGCCGACGATGAAGGTGCGTTCTTCCGCGTCCGCGGCGAGCGGGGGGCCCTGGATAGCCTGCGTGAGCAGTTCGGCCAGGCGCGCTGAAGTCAGATCGGTTGTAGCACCCAGTCGCCCCCTGGGGAGGACGATGGGTCAGTTCGATTTTTCTAGCGGTCATTCACAGCGGCAATTCGAGACGAACATGAGACGTTCGCCGCAAACCCCTGAACTTCTGCTTAGGGTCGGGAGCAGGCGACTGCAATTGCCGAACTGAGACTATCGAACAAAGCAAACCTGACACGTGCTGTCAGGCCCAATCTGAACTTTTATAAATGAATCCAGCGCGGACCGGGCTTGACCTTTCCCCGCATTTCCCCTGCCCGAAACCCTGCCTATCGCTGCGCCTGACTAGCCAGCGGAAACTTCAAGGTGAACACCGCCCCGCCGCGGGGATCGTTCGCTGCGGTCAAACTGCCACCATGCCGCTCGACGATGCCATAGGTGATGGCGAGGCCGAGGCCGGTGCCCTTGCCCACCGGCTTGGTGGTGAAGAAGGGTTCAAACAGATGGGGCAGGTTTTCCAGCGGGATGCCCGGACCGTTGTCCCGAAAATAGACTTCCACCTGGTCGCCCTCGGCGTGGTGAACTCGCCGGGCGGTGATCTCCAGGCGGGACTGGGCTTCTTCGGCGGTGGCGTCGCAGGCGTTCTGCACCAGGTTCATCATGACCTGCTGCATCTGTCCGGGTGAGCCCGCCATGGTGATGTCTTTTGGCAGTGTGATATCCACTTTGAACTTGTCCGCTGCCGCCTTGGTGACCCAGTGCACGGCCTGCTCGATGACCTGGCTCAGGTTGAAGGGGCGGTCCTCGTTTCGGTCCACTGCCGAGAAGCGTTTCAGGCTGTCGACGATGTCGCGGGTGCGCTCGGCGCCTTCCACCGTGCCTTCGATCAGGGGCGACAAGTCTTTTAGCAGGTGGTCGATGCGCAGCTTCTTGCGCAGTTCCGCCAGGTCGGCGGCGGGCTTGCCGGCGTGGATCGCCGCCAGGTAGGTTTCCAGGCGCCGGGCATAGCGTTGCAGCGCATGGGTATTGCCCAGCACAAAGCTGATGGGGTTGTTGAGCTCGTGCGCGACCCCCGCCACCAGCCGGCCCAGTGAGGCCATTTTCTCCGAGTGCAGCAACTGCTGCTGGGTGCGTTTAAGGTCTTCGTGGGCTTCACGCAGGGCCTGGTAGGCCTTGCGCAGTTCTCCCACCGGCCGGCCGGTGATGACCATGCCAACCTGGGTGCCCTGGTGGTTGAATCGGGGCGTGCAGTTGAGGGATACCGGCACGGCGGCATCGTCGGCACCGCGCAGGGGCAGTTCGCAATCGGCCAGGCCTTTCATGCCGTGGTGGGCGAACATGCGCTCGGCATTGGCGCGGGCATCGGCATCGGCGAACAGGTCGAACAGGGGGGTGCCGATGAGGGCCTGCTCGGGCTTTCCGGAAAACGCCACCAGGGCTTGATTCACGACCTCGATGCGTCCGCTGCGGTCGCACACCACCAGGATGTCGGACATGGAGGCCAGCACCGAGAAGACAAACTGCTGGGATTCCTCGAGGGCGGTGTTCTTTTCCTCCAGGGCCACTTCGTACTGAAGCAGGTCGTTGTAGACCTCGTCCATCTTCCGGATGACCTCGATCCAGACTTCCTCGCCCAGCGCATCGAGGCCCTCGGTGTGGGGAATGGGGGATGCTGAACGGGGGACGGTGGATGTCCCGGGCGTTACTGCTTTGTTTATTCCATCACGCATTCCACCCCCCACTTCAATGCACCGTGCATACCATGCAGGGGTCGAAAGAACGCACCACATGTTGTACCGCCACCGGCATGGGGTCGTCCGGGTCCACTGCCATGCCGGCCAGGGCCTGCTCCAGGGCGCCGGGCACGCCCGCCGCGTCGCGGGGCGAGAAGTTCCAGGTGGTGGGGGCAATGATCTGGTAGTTCTGGATGCGGCCATGCCGCACGCTGACCCAATGTCCCAGTGCACCCCGGGCCGCCTCCACCAACCCCATGGCGCTCCCTTCCTCCGGCAGCTTGCCGTGATCGCACCAGGCCTGGCCGGGCACCAGTTGCAGGGCCCACGCTTCCATCCGTGGTACCACCAAAGCCAGTTCCAGTAGGCGCGCCAACACCCTGGCCAGCACGCTGCCGCCGCACGCGGCCACCAATTCCCGCACCAGCGAATGGCCGGCCACCATCTGGCGGGCGAGGGCGCCGGTTTCCATCACCTGGCCGTTGTAACGCGGGGCCTTGCACCAGGAATAGGCGCCCGGCTTGTCCAGCAGGGGTTCAGATATTCCTTGGGCTGGTGCCAGGGTCTCGCCGGCCATCCACGCGGAACTGAGGTCTTCCAGGATGGCGGCGGGATCGAACGGGGCCAGCCCGGCATCCCAGATCCCGGCGGGAAAATGTTCATAAGCGCCGTAACTCAGGAAGCGGTCGGTGCCACGGCCCACACGCTCCAGCCCCAGATCGAAGGCCGCCTCCAGGAACAGGGGCAAATCACCGCCGCGTCCCGCGCGCCACCGGTGCAGGGACGCCAGGCTACCCAGTTCGGCGACGGCCTCCAGGGCATCGCCGAACGTATGGCGCTCGAGGAAGCGACGGAAAGAACGCAGCAGGGCAATCAGGCGCAACACCTCCGCCCGTTCCAGCGGCCGGGCGCTGCCGCCTGGTTGCAGGCTCAGGGTGTGCGGCCACTTGCCGGCCATGAGCCCCATCAGGTGCATGAAGGCTGAGCGCGCCGGCAGCACGTCGGCCGCCGCGCTGCCTTCCACCGCCTTGAAGCGGGCCGCCAGCCGGGGGAACCAGGCCTTGTCTTGGTAGGGGGGGCGGGCGAAATCCGGCATGAAGAACAGGTAGAAGTGGGTCAGGTGGTCCGCCAGGTTCTCGCAGGCCGTCACCAGATGTTCGGCCAGCAGGCCATTCTCTGGCGGCGTCAAACCCATGAGGCCGCGCAGGGCCTTGGCCGCGGCGGCACTCTGGGAGACGGAACAGATACCGCAAATGCGCGGCACGATCACCAGCGCATCCATCGGATCCTTGCCCGGCAGCATTTGCTCGAAGCCGCGGTACAGGGGGGAATTCACGTAGGCGGCGGACACCCGTCCCGCGGTGATCTTGAGGCTGACTTCCAGGTCGCCTTCAACGCGGTTGAAAGGGCCGAGGATGCGGGTGCTCATGGCTTGCACTTCCAGACAGGGCACGCTTTGGTGAGCTTACCCGCAGCCCGCTGCCTCCCCACCTGCGGGCGGGGGAAAAGCTGACTGCAGCCCGGCGATTCAAACGCCATTCTTCTCTCTTTCATTTCAAGCCCGTTTTCTTGATTATCGGCGTCACCACCGTGTGGTCCGCCACCGCATTCTTCCGCACCCGGTTCGGTGTTGCGGACTTTGAAAGCGCAGCCAAGGCGACAAACCAGGCCTTGGGCATGTCCGAAGGCAGGCCGATGGGAATGCCGGCGATCTTGGGCGTCTCGGCGAAGGGATGGCCGGGCTCCTCGAAATGGGGTTCGGTGCAACTCACGCAGGCATAGCCCCCGCGCAGGCAGGAGCCGCTGCCGTTCCACAAGCGGGTGTTGCAGTCGGCGTGGGCCTGGGTGCCCTTGCAACCCAGGTTCTCCATCAGGCAGCCCTGGTCGGAGGTCTTCTCGGCGCTGGCCTTGAACTCGTAGTACTCGTTGCGCGGACAGCCGTGGTGCACGAGGTGATCGGTATAGAGACGGGGCCGGTTGAGCGGGTCCAGATCGGCGAGGCCAAAGCGTGACAGGGCCAGCGCCATGAGGGTATCCAGCACCCAGCCCGGATGGGTGGGACAGCCCGCTACGTTGATCACGGGCAGGCCGGAGCCGGAACGGAAGTCCGTTCCCAGCAGACCGCCCGGGTGATCGCCGTCGTATTGCAGCCCCACCGCCCCGGCCGGGTTACCACCGGTGGCGGTGATGCCGCCGAAGGCAGCGCAGGTCCCCACCGCCAGGACATGCTGCGCGCGGGCGGCCAGATCCGTCACCCAGGACATCATGGGCCGGCCCGACCCGGACAGCATGTGAAAACGTCCGCTGCCATGGGGGCCGGTCATTACGGAACCTTCCACGCACAGCAAATCCAGCCGCTCCCGGCCCTCGGCGCAGGCTTTAAGGATATCCAGGGCTTCAATGCCGCTTTCCTGGCTCAGGCTGGGGTGCCACAGGAGGCGAATGCCGGACTCTTCCAGCAGAGCGAACAATTGCGGCTGCTCGGCGTTGAGCAAGGACAAGGTGCAGCCGCCGCAGCCGCCGGACTGGAGCCAAAGCAGATTCAGGGGTTTAGTCATGTTCCCCCACCTTGTCTTGACGCGCAGGCCGTTCCACACCCAGCCGCTGCATCTTGCTGCGCAAGCCCAGGCGGGACAAGCCCAGTTCCTGCGCCGCCCGGGAGATGTTGCCCCGATGGCGGGCCAGGGTTTCCTGCAGCAACTTGATTTCCAGGGCATCGACCTGGCCGCGCAGGCCGGTGTTTTCATCCGCCCCCGCTGCTGCAGTCCGGGTCGGGCTGGCCTGGCGGATCGGGGGGGCGAGCTGTTCCGCGCCCAGGTACGGGCCGTCGGATAACACCAGCATGCGCTGGATCTCGTTCATCAGTTCACGCACGTTGCCCGGCCAGGCGTAAGCGGCCAGGTGTTCCAGCACGCCCGGGGCGAAGCCCCTCACCGGCCGGCCCAGGCCGGCGGCGGCCCGCTCCAGGATGCTCGCGGCCAGCAGGGGGATGTCCATGGGCCGTTCGCGCAGGGCCGGCACCCGCAGCGGCACGGTGGCCAGCCGATAGTAGAGGTCGCCGCGAAAGCGGCCTGCCTGCACCTCGGCTTCCAGGTCGCGGTTGGTGGCGGCAATGACCCGCACGTCCACGGTCTGCGAACGGCTGCTGCCGAGCGGGCGGAACTCGCCTTCCTGCAATACCCGCAGCAGCTTCACCTGGAAAGCGGGCGAGGTCTCGCCGATCTCGTCCAGGAACAGGCTGCCGCCATCGGCCTGCTGGAACAGGCCGATGCGTTCCTCATAGGCCCCGGTGAAGGCGCCGCGCTTGTGGCCGAACAGCTCCGACTCCAGCAGGGTGTCCGGCAGGGCACCGCAGTTCTCCACCACGAAAGCCTTGTCGGCCCGGCCGCTGGCGTAATGGATCGCTCGCGCCAGAAGTTCCTTGCCGGTGCCCGATTCGCCCTGCAACAGGATGGAGACGTCGTAGCGGGCGGCCCGCTGCACCTGTTCGCACACGACGTTCATCGGGCTGTCCGCTGCACGGACGATATTGCTCAAGGCGAAGGCCGCTTTCACGCGCTGCCGGCTGGTCTCGACCCGTCCCCGCAACAAGGGTTCGGCGGCACGCAGTTCCACCGCCAACTGGCAGTTTTCCAACTGCAGGCGATACAGCTCGGCGGCGCGTTTCAGGGTCAGCAGCAGTTGTTCGGGATGCCAGGGCTTCAACAGGTACTGGTAGATACCCGCCTCGTTGATGCCGGCAATGATGTCCTCGCTGTCGGTGTAACCCGAGATGATGATGCGCACCGTATCAGGCCAGTCGCGGCGCACTTCCTTGAGGAAGGCCACCCCGCTCACGTCCGGCATGCGCTGGTCGGTGAGCACAACCTGGATGGTTTCCCGCTCCATGATGGCCCTGGCCTCGGCCGCCCCCGATGCGGTGAACACCTGGAAGTCCTCTTCAAGGGTGCGGCGCAAGGACTCCTGGGAGCGAACCTCGTCATCGACGACCAGGACAGTGGGCAAGGGGGTCATGCCGTTTCCTCCACCGGCACCCTCCAGCCCAGTTCGCGGTGCCGGGCCAGATGTCGGGGCGTCCAGGAATGTGGGGTCTTGTCGACGAAATGGTGGCGCGCCACGTGGTAACTCGGGTCGAAGCCGTAGAAGTTGCGCTTCATGTGGGCCAGTTCCTCGGCCTGGTAGCTTGCCAGAGGCTTCGCTGCCTCGTCTTCCGCACGCCGCCGGCGCTTGGCCGCGAGCTGCTCGGCATAGTCCGCGGCGGCGGCCAGGCGGCCGGCACGCAGGCGTATGTCCGCTTCGAAACCGGCCGGACTGGCATCGATGCAGTCATCCACAAAGCCCATCGTCGCTGCCTCCACTCCGCCCAGCGGCAGGCGGTGCTGCATGATGCGGCGCGCCCGGTCTTCTCCCACCCGTCGCGGCAGCAGATAGGTCCAGAATTCCGAGCCGTACAGGTTGCCCATGTTCTTGTAATGGGGGTTGAGAATCACGCCTTGCCGCACCCAGACCCGATCGGCAGCCAGGGCCAGGAAGGCACCGCCGGCCCCCGCATTGCCGCGCATGGCGCTGACGGTGAGATGGCCGGGGGTTTCGATGATGGCCCGGCACAACTCGTCCATGGCGTGGATGTTGCGCCAGGATTCGTCCGGCGGGCTGGCCGCCGCCTCGATGCGGTTCAGGTCCAGGCCATTGCTGAAGAAATCCGCCCCGCCCATCAGCACGATTACCCGCGTAGGCCGCTGCGTGGCGGATGTGTAGGCGGCCACGAGTCGTTTGCAAGCCTCCGTGCCCATGGCGCCATTGTAGAAGTCGAAATGGAGATAGCCCACGCCATCGAATTCCTCGTAGCGGATCTCGTCTGCGGCCCCGGGCCATTCCGGCAGCAGGGCGATTTCGGGAAAGGCCAGCACGGCCGGCAGCTTGATGGCCGGCGCGCCCTGCTTGCGGCGCACGTGGCCGATCTTCACCGCCCCGTCCCGGCAGGCCCGTACCATGCCCTCGCCGGAGCGGCCGAGCAGCAATCCGGGCGGGGCCGAGCCGGGCACGGCGTGGGCATTGTGCAGATAACAGGGCTGGCCGAACAGCTCATCCAGCACGCCGGGAAAGCCGTCGGCGCTATTGAGCTTGGCCAGCACCGTGGCGGTGTCGTCCTGCGCCCAGTCGATGGTCCGCTCACGCTGAGTCATCGGGGGCCGCAACTGACCCCGCACGGCGGAATCGCCAGGCTTCAGCGGCCGGGGCCGCCAACGCCCGGCCAGGTAGTCCGGCCATCGTTCCAGCGCGGTTCGCACCACCGCCACCGCCGCCTCGGTCACTTCGTTGCGGTACAGGCTGGACTTTCTGGCCACGCGCATGGGGAAACTCTGCGTCGCCCAGATCGGCCCGGCATCCATCTCCGCCTCGGCCTGCAGCAGGGTCACTCCCCATTCCGTTTCACCGTTCAGGATCGCCCAGTCCAATGCCGAGGGCCCACGGTCGCCGACGATGCCGGGATGCAGGATGAGACACACCTGCGCGCGCCAGACGGATTCGGGAATAGCCCGCTTGAGAAAAGGCGCCAGGATCAACTGAGGCCGGAACAGCTCGACCGCCTCCTTGGTGACGGCGTCGCTGATGTCGAATTCCACGGAAACCTCATGGCCCGATGTGCGGAGTTCCATATAGAGTCGCTGGGTGAGGCTGTTGAAGGCGTGGGTGAGGAAGAGGATGCGCATGGATCAGCATATACGCGGCAGCTGCTCGCCCGAGAGCCAGTCCACCATGCGCCGTCCGCCAAACTTGGTCTTCATCTGAACGAAGCCATGCGGATCTTCCACCACCTTGCCGATGATCGCGGCCTGCTGTCCCTGCGGATGCGTGCGCATGGCGGCGAGGAGTGTCTCCGCGTCCTCCGCGGCGCAGATGGCGATGAGCTTGCCTTCGTTGGCGATGTTGAGGGGATCCAGCCCCAGCAGTTCGCAGGCCGCATCCACTTCCGGTTTCACGGGAATGGCGGCTTCTTCCAGATGGATGCCGACCCCGGACTGGTGGGCAATCTCGTTGATGGTGGCAGCCAGCCCGCCCCGGGTGGGGTCGCGCATCACCCGGATCGTGGCGCCGCTGGCCAGCATGGCAGCGGTCAGGCCGTTGAGGGCGGTGCTGTCGGACAGGATGGGCGCATCGAAGGACAGGTTTTCCCGTTTGCTCATGATGGCCATGCCGTGGTCGCCCACGCTGCCGGACACCAGCAGGACGTCGCCGGGTTGCGCCAGATTGCCGGAGAGGTGTATGCCATCGGGCAGGAAGCCGACGCCGGTGGTGGTGATGAACACCCCATCGCCCTTGCCCTGTTCCACCACCTTGGTGTCGCCGGCTACCAGCTTGACGCCGGCGTCTTTGGCCGCTTTGGCCATGGATTCGACGATGCGGGCGAGATCGGCCAGGGGAAAGCCTTCCTCCAGGATGAAGCCGGCGGTGAGATAAAGCGGCGTCGCCCCCATCACCGCCACGTCGTTGACCGTGCCGTGCACCGAGAGGCCGCCGATATCACCGCCCGGGAAGAACAAGGGTGAAACCACATGGCTGTCGGTGGACACTACAAGACGACCCTCCCCCTGGGGCAGGCAGGTGCCGTCGTTGCCCTGGGCCAGATATTCGTTGGCGAGATGCTTGGCAAACAGGTCGGTGATGAGTTGCACCATGGCCCGGCCGCCGCCGCCGTGGCTCATGTCGACGCGACCGTGCCTGATGTCCAGCGGGCGGGCGTAGCCTTTTTTCACTTGGCCGCTCATGTGGGCGTTTCCTCCACGTCCTTGTGGCGGCCATAGGTGTAATGCGCCGCGCAGGCCCCTTCCGACGACACCATGCACGACCCCATCGGATTCTCCGGCGTGCAGACCGTGCCGAAAATCTTGCAGTCGGTGGGTTTCTTCACGCCGCGGAGAATCGCCCCGCACGCGCAGGCCTTGTTGTCGGGCACCGGCCGGTATTCCAGGTTGAAGCGGCGCTCGGCGTCGTATTCTGCGAAGCGTTCGCGTATCTTCAGGGCGGAGTACGGCACCTCGCCCAGACCGCGCCATTCGAAGCTGCGGCGCAGCTCGAACACTTCGGACACCAGGTTCTGTGCCTTGGCATTGCCTTCCGGTGTGACCGCCCGGGTGAACTCGTTCTCCACCATCGCCCGGCCCTCGTTGACCTGACGCACCAGCATGCGGATGGCCTGCATCACGTCGAGCGGTTCGAAGCCGGCGATGACCACGGGCTTGCGATACTCCTCGGCGAAGAATTCATAGGGCCGGCTGCCAATTACCGTTGAGACGTGGGCCGGGCCGATGAACCCATCCAGCGGCACGGTGCCCAGATCCCGCACTTCGGGCGACTCCAGGATATTCATGATGGCCGAGGGGGTGAGCACATGGCAGCACAGCACGCTGAAGTTCTTCAGCTGCTCGGCATCCGCCTGCCTGACCGCCACCGCGGTGGGCGGCGTGGTGGTCTCGAAGCCGATGGCGAAGAACACCACGTCCTTGCCCGGATTGTCGCGGGCGATTTTCAGGGCATCGGTCACCGCGTAGACCATGCGGACGTCGCCGCCGCGCGCCTTGGCGCGCATCAGGGAGAGGCCGTCCGAGGCGGGGACGCGCATGGTGTCGGCATAGGTGCAGAGGATGACGCCGTTCTCCAGGGCCAGCTTGATGGCCAGGTCGATGCGGCCGATCGGCAGCACGCACACCGGGCAGCCGGGGCCGTGAATCATGCGCACGTTGGGCGGCAGCAGGTCCGGCACGCCGTAACGGGAGATGGCGTGGGTATGGCCGCCGCAAAACTCCATGAAGTTGTAGCGGCGGTCGGGCCAGACCTCGGCGGCGATGGCACGGGCCAGCCCCTGGGCGACCTCGCCATCGCGAAATTCGTCCACGTATTTCATGATGCGGCCGCCTGTTCGGTGAGGCCTGCTTCCGCCATCAGGGTCAGGGTCTTCTCCGCCTCTTCCGGGTCGAGGCGGGTCAAGGCGTAGCCGACGTGGACGATGACGTAATCCCCCACCTGCACGTCCTCCACCAGGGCAAGCGAAATATTCTTGCGCACGCCGCCCAGGTCGACGATGGCCTGATCGTCGGCGGCAATTTCCACCACGCGGGCAGGGATGGCCAGACACATGGTTACGATCCTTTTCGTTGAATATGTTGCCCCCGCAAGGGGGATGCCGGATTCGTAAAATGCTTAAGCATAACGACTCCGCTGCATCGCAACCCAAGCCTGGCCCAGAGACAAGCCGCCATCGTTCGGCGGAACCTGACGGGCCTCCAGAACGGTGAGCCCAAGCGCGCTCAGCCGCTGGCGCAGGCCATGGCTGAGGATGGCGTTCAATAGGCAGCCGCCCCCCATGGCCACGGTATGCACACCGTGCTGGCGGGCGGCCCGTTCGGTCCAGTCCGCCAGGGCCTGCACCAGGGTGGCATGGAACAGGCCGGCGCCGTGGATCGGATCGGTTTCGTCGGCGAGCCGTGCCAGCAGGGGCAGCAGGTCGAGTCGGCCATCGTCATGCAGGATATAGCCCTTATCCAGAGCAGCGATGGCGCCGGCCTGCTCGGCAAGGCCTTCCAGAAGCATGGCCGCCTGGCCCTCGTAGGCCATGACCTCACGGACCCCCAGCAGGCCTGCCGCCGCATCGAACCAGCGCCCCAGGCTGCTGCTGGACGGGCAGTTGAGACCGCGTTGCAGCAGGTGATGCAGCTGTTCCGCCGCCGGCTGCGCGGGAAAACGCCGCGCGATTTCCTCGCCCCGCCCGAGCCGATGCAAGACCGCCGCCGCCATGCGCCAGGGTTCTTTCGCCGCCTTGTCGCCGCCGGCCAGGGGGAGGGGGGCGAGATGGCCCAGGCGGCTGAATCGAGGGCCGTCCACGCGCAGCAGTTCGCCGCCCCAGGCGGTTCCATCGCTGCCCAGTCCCACCCCGTCCAGCGCCAGGCCGAGAATCGGGCCGCTGACCCCATGTTCCGCCGCCACCGCGGCGATGTGGGCGTGATGGTGCTGCACGGCGACGGCCGGCACGCCCCAGCGCTCGGCCAGCGCCATGGCATGGCCGGAGCTGAAGAAATCCGGGTGCAGATCGCGGGCCACGACTGTCGGCGTGACCTGCAGGATGTCGAGGAGATGCTGCGTCACTTCCATCAACATGCCGCACGCGGCCGGGTTGCCGAGACCGCCGATGTGCTGCGAAACGAAGGCCTCGTCGCCGCGGGTGACGCAGATCGTGTTCTTGAGATAAGCGCCCAGGGCCAGCACCGACGGGCCGGAACGGGGAAGGCGGATGGCGCGCGGGGTATAGCCGCGCGCGCGGCGAATGAACTGGATGGAAGCGAGGCCCGGGTCGCCGACTTGTCTCACGACGGAATCGTCGCAGCGCACCACGATGTCCCGTTCATGCAGCAGCAGGGCATCGGCGATGCCCGCGAGACGCGCCACCGCTTCGCCGTTGTCGATCGCCAGCGGTTCGCCATTGGGATTGGCGCTGGTCATGACCAGCACCAGGTCCTGGGGCTGCTCGATCCACGCCGTGCCGGCGGGTTGCCCTCGCGAGGAGGACGCCGGATTCGTAAGCGCTGAAGCGCAACGACTCCGCTGGCCGGCGGCTTCATGGAACAGCAGCCAGTGCACAGGTGTGTAGGGCAGCATCACGCCCAGCCAGGCGAGGCCGGGCGCGATGTCGGGAAAGACGTCGTCGGCGCTGGGCTTCTTGCGCAGCAGGCAGATGGGGCGTTCCGGCGATTGCAGCAGTTCGGCTTCCCCCTCACCCAACTCGACCCACTCTGTGATCGATGCCCGGTTGGCGGCCATGATGGCGAAGGGCTTCTCCTCGCGCTGCTTGCGCTCGCGCAGGCGCCGCACCGCTTCCGGGTGATGCGCATCGCAGGCCAGGTGGAAGCCGCCCAGGCCCTTGATGGCGACGATCTGACCGGAGCGCAGGCGGCGCAGGGTGTCGGCGACGGCGTCATCGCAGGCGATGGCCTGCCCATCGGGGTTGACCAGGGTGAGCTTCGGCCCGCACGCCGGACACGCCGTCGGCTCGGCATGGAAACGCCGGTCGGCCGGATCGCTGTATTCCCGCTCGCAATCCGGGCAAAGCGGAAACGCCGCCATGCTGGTTTGGGCCCGGTCGTAGGGCAGACCACGGGTCAGGGTATAGCGCGGACCGCAGTGGGTGCAGTTGATGAAGGCATGGCGCCAGCGCCGGTCGGCAGGGTCGAACATCTCCGCCAGGCAGCCCGGACAGACGGCGGTGTCGTGGCCGATCATGGTGGCGGCCTGGCCGGCAGCGCTCTCGCCAATGCTGAAATCGGACAAGTCGCCGGTGGCCGGCGCGTCGGTCCAGCTCAGGTCGCGCACCTGGGCCAGGGGTGGAATCTCCGTGGGCAGGCGCTGCGTAAAGGCCTCGATCCGCTCTGCCTCCCCTTCCACCAGCATCTCCACCCCGGCGGCATCGTTGCGCACCCAGCCGGCGAGGTTCAGTTCCCGCGCCAAATGCCAAATATAAGGTCGGAAGCCGACACCCTGGACGATGCCGGTGACGTGCAGGCGGCGCTGCAAGCGGTCTGCAGCGTTCAGGCTAAGGGCAGGGGCCGGCCCGTTCATGGGAAATCACCCACCCGCCGCCAACTGCGCTTCCAGTTCGGCGATGCGCCGCTTGAGCAGGTCGACGTTCTGCAGTCGCGCCGCCTGGGCCCCGCCGAGACCGGCCAACAGCCAGGCCAGCCAGGCATCCATGCCCTGGCCACTGGTGGCGGAAACCTGCATGACTTCGAGTTTCGGGTTCACCCGGTGAGCGTAGTCCACGCACTTGGCCACGTCGAAATTGAGGTAGGGCAGCAAGTCCACCTTGTTCAGGATCATCAGGTCGGCGGCATGGAACATGTCCGGGTATTTCAGCGGCTTGTCCTCGCCCTCCGTCACCGACAGGATGACCACCTTGTGGGCCTCGCCCAGATCGAAGGCGGCCGGGCAGACCAGGTTGCCGACGTTCTCGATCATCAGCAGGCTGTCGTCGGGCAGATTCAGGCGTTCCAGCGCATGGCCCACCATGTGGGCGTCCAGGTGGCAGCCCTTGCCGGTGTTGACCTGGATGGCCGGCGCCCCGGTGGCGCGGATGCGGTCGGCGTCGTTGCTGGTCTGCTGGTCGCCTTCCACCACGGCCACCTGGGCTTTTTCCTTCAGCATCTCGATGGACTTGACCAGCAGCGTGGTCTTGCCTGAGCCGGGGCTGGAAACCAGGTTCACCGCGAAGATGCCGTGTTCGGCGAAGTGCTTGCGGTTGCCGTCGGCATAGGTGTTGTTCTTGCCCAGGATGTCCTGCTCGATGCGCACCATGCGTTCCTGGCTCAGCCCCGGGGCGTGGGCATGGGCGGGGCCGAGGCCGAGGCCGTAATGAAGGTCGCCCTTGTGCGCGAGGAAGTGGACCTCGCCGGCATGGCCGTGGGGGTGGGCTTGCGCATGGGAATGCTCGTGGCCATGCTCGTGGGGATGAGTATGGGGATGGCTGTGATCGTGAGGGTGTTCGCGATCATGACCTTCGATTCGGGTTTCGCCTTCGCCGCAGCCGCAGACAGTACACATAGTCAGACTCCTGAATTTACTCGACCAACAAATCCTTGACCCGCATTTCCGTGCCGCCGGTGGCCTGCACCTGGTAGCTGCCGCATTTCGGGCAGGGGTCATACAAGGCGCTCACCAACACTGTTTGGCCGCAGCCCAGGCAATAGCCCTGACCGGGCAGACGCTCCAGTTCGACCCGCGCGCTGTCGGCCACGCTGCCCTTCAGCACCACGTCCAGGCAGAAGCTGAGGGCTTCCACTTCCACGCCGGAGAGGGCGCCGATCTCCAGGCGTACCTCGGTGACTCGGCGGAAACCTTGCTGGGCGGCGGTATCCTCTACGATCTGCAGAATACCTTCCGCCAGGGACATTTCATGCATCGCTCAATTCGACTCCATAGGATACGCATGGGTCAAGGGACTGGGAAACCAGTCGGGCGCGGGCTTCCAGACCGGGGCCGGCCTCCAGCCCGGCCAATGCCTGGGCGAGCGGACCGCTGGGGTGAAAATTCCACTCCGTGGGCGCGATGATGCGGTAATCCGCTACCCGCCCATCCCGCAGCCGCACCACATGAATCAACAGACCCCGCGAAGTTTCCACGCCGGCCATGCCGACATTGTCCTCCAGCGCCCAGGATCGAACCACTGCGGCCCCATCGGATTGACCCGGGTCGGCACGCAATCGTTGCGGCAATTCGGCCAGTTCCAGCAGGCGGGCCAGCAAACGGGCGCCGGCTCCGCGCCCGCGCTGGGCGATCCAGCCCGCCAGCATGGGGTGATCCGACGCCCGCGCCGGCGCGCCGGTTTCGGCGGGTTCGCCGAGCCATCGCGGCGCGGCGCAATACGCCGCATCGACCAGGGCTTGCCGGGCCAGATCGGCGGCCAGGGCCGAATCCAGATGTGCCAGGGCAGGCAGCAAAGGCACCCGGCTCATGCCCATGTCAGGGCCTTCACCCAGATCGGCGAACAGCTTGGCGACTAGCGTCGCGCTATGGCGTCGCCATGCATCAAAGCCTGCCAGGTCCCGACTTGCCCATTGTGCAGGGGGTTCTCCCAGCAGCGTGGTCTCCAGCAAGCCTTCCAGGGCATCGGCGAAACGCGCCGGTTCGACGGCCGCACCCGCAAGGGGCACGCCGGATTCGTAAGCGCTGAAGCGCGACGACTCCGCTGCCTGGCGCAGGGCCAGCAGGCTGGGCATGTCGGGACTGCGCCCAGCCTGTTCCGGCCAGCTGAGCAACAAGCGCCAGACGTGTTCCTGGGCCCGTTCCACCAGCACCGTGTGTTCGCGTTGCCTGAGCACATCCCGCCCAGGCGTCAGGCCGCGCGCGGCCTCGCAAGCGGCCTGTGCGGCAACCCGCTGGGCCTTGCCGCACAGGCTGAAGATCAGGCCGGCCAGGTCGGCCACCTCCTCCGGTCCGCGTCCGGCCATTAGTTTCTGGGCCAACTGGGGCCGCGAGGAACGGATCGCCACGTTCGCCACCGCTTCGCCCGTACGGGTCAGGTGGATGTCGATGCGGCCCTCCAGACTGGAACTCACGTTTTCTCTCCGGGGCGCAGCAATGCACCAAGGAAACCGCGCCGACTCACGGGCTGCTCCAGCCGGGCGACCAGGCCCACCGGAGGGCGCGCAACCGGGGCCGCGTCGGGTTCGGGCAAGCTAAACACTTCTGCCAGAACGGTCGCTGCCACTTCCCGGGCCTGAATCATGTCCGGGAACGCGAACATGGGCGAGAACAGGGAACTGGTCAGGTAAGGTCCCAGTTCGTCTTCGTGGGCGCTGAGGAATTCATAGGTGCCCGAGGGCAGCGCCATTTCCCGCTTGGTGCCGCTGGCCTGGATTGGCCTGGACGGTGTTTCACTGGCAGAGGCCGCGTCCGGCAGGCAGATCAGGCTCATGAACCAGGGGGTGATGAGCACCCCCACCCAGTCGTCGCCCCAGCGCCGGAATCCCACGGCTTCCACTTCGAGGGCCGGATTGAGGATGGAAACGCCGGCCATGCGGGAGCCGGCGATGGCGCGGAAGATCGCTTCCAGCCTGGGTGCCGGTTCGTGTGGGGTGGGCGCGTCAATCATCGAGCACCATGAATTGTTCACTGGCACCGTCGCAGTTGGGACAGCGCCAATGGGGCGGCAGATCGGCGAAAGCCGTGCCGGGCGGGACTTGCCAGACCGGGTCGCCCTCGGCCGGGTCGTAGACATGCCAGCATATCTTGCATTCCAGGCGGGCGTCCGGCGGCAAACGACTGGTGTCGCCGAGGAAGGAGCCTTCGAAAGTGTTCATGGCCGTGAAATATTCAGCGTCAGGTTTGTGCGCACTGCACCATCATGGCCCTGGATGGTGGGTTAGTCGCCCCCTTTACAAAAGGGGGGGCCCCTCAGCCGATCCACTCCAGTACTTCGGCCAGACGGTCGGCGCTGTCTTCCAGGTCCTCGGCGGCGGCGCAGGCCACCTCGGGCACGTCAGCGACCTCGAGGGTATTGAGGATCAGGACATCCTGTGAGTTGAAGTACTGTACCCACCAGACCCGGGTGACACCGGTGGCGGTGATACGGCAATTGCCGTAACCCCGGGACAGGAGCGTCACCTGGCCACGGCCCAGGCATCGGTCCATCCAGGCGCCGTCCTCGGGGGTAAAAGGCAACAGAGACAGGTTGATCACATGGGCAGCCGAAGTGGGGCGAGCCACCTGCTCGGCGATTTCAGCCAACAAGGCCGGGGCATTGGCAACGCCGGGCCCGGGTGGAGAAAAAACCGGTCCGGGCAACCCGCAATCCTTGGCGCGACGGACCGCGACCGGCACGTCGCCCACTTCCACGCGGTCGGCGAAGGCGTGGCCTTCGCTATCCTGGCCGCGCACCCGCCAGACACCGGCGAACACGCTTTCCTGGATAGTCAGGGTTCCGTTCTCACCTACGACCTGGGCGCTGACTTCGCCCTCTCCCAGCACCTGGTCGATCAACTGCCGCTTGGCTTCGGCCAGGCCGCTCATGTCCAGGCTCACCGTGCTCCGGGTGGCATGCCAGTCCTGCACCGCCTGCAGCAATTGGCCCAGCCAGACGCGGACATCGGCCCGTTTGCCCATGTCCTCCGGCTCCGGCAGGATGGGAGACTGATAGGTGCGCATCTCATGGGGCATGGGCAGGTAATCCAGGGTGTCGTCCTCCTGCTGTGAACCGGGACCGAGGGCGACGACAGGAATAGGAAAAGCATGCATGGCGAACCCCTCAGTGGCAGGTGGCGGAAGCGGAACTCACGGCGACGCCGATGGACGGCGGCCGACTGGCGGGCGTGGCCAGCAATTCGTTGATGCGGGCGAGATAGACCGACCAGTCCTGAATGCCGGAGATCGTGCCGACATAGGCGCCGTCCCGCAGAAATACCAGCGTGGGCCAGCGACTGAAGCCGAAACGGGCCTGCACGGCCGGTTCCAGATCGGAAGCGGCGACCGCCGTGCGAAAACGGCCGGGAAAGGCGCGCAGTATTTCCGGTAACAGCACGGCGACGTCGAGGCATTCCGGGTACTGGACGGGGTCGCCTCCGCAGAACAGGACCGCATCGCCGGGGGCATCGCAGAAGGCTTCCAGGTTGCCGGCGTTCAGCAGTGGGTAGCCAAATTCGTCGACGAGGCGGGCGATCAGAGGGTGATGTGGATTCATGTCGGGTTTCCTCTCAGGTGCGGGGGCAATTCAGGCGTGCGGTCGATGAGGTCCGCGAAGTGGCGGGATATATCGGTCTCGCCGGCCATCACGGCCTCGAGACCGTCCAGGGCAGCATTGATGCGGGCCGCGGTTTCGGCATCGATGACTTCGCGCGCCGCGTCGAGGAAGGCCAGCAGCCAAGTGCCGGGAAGCTGTTCTCCGACCAGCGCCAAGTCAAGCTGTCGAAAACCGCCGCGTCCCTGGCAGTGCGCGACGTAGCCGTTGCATTCGACGACCTGCATGGGGATGCCCAGGCACATCAGGTCGCCCCATCCGGCGCCAGAAAGCGCCCGTCGCCCATCCGGCAGGCCATCTCGGCACTGGGCCGCTGGCCTTCGTAACGTTCGATGTCCAGGCTGTCGAGGGTGATGCGTTCATCTGTACCGGGGTGCGCGGAACGGCGCCGGGGTTGCGCCCCCCAACTGCGGAGGGTGCTGAGCGCCAGCTCCAGGGCCTCCGGGATGCGTGCCTTGACCGTGGCCGAGAGGCTGCCGCCGTAATCGTCCAGTATCTCCGGCTGGCAGCCGATCAGGGTCACGTTGCCCGGGTTCCAGCCACGCAGGCGGGCCACCGACAGCACTTCCTGGAAGCCGGTCTGGTGCAGGCTCATTTTCTTGACGCCCATGAAGGCGGGCACGTCGTCGTCACGCACCACTTCCAGGCTGCCGGCTTCCAGACCGTAATCCACGGCGTCGAAGATCAGCAGGCGGCGGCAGCCTTCCACATAGGGCAACAGGTAGAGGCCCTGGGTACCGCCGTCGAGCAGGCGGATGCCGGGGGCAAAGCACCAGTCTGCGTGCAGCGCCTCCAGGGTGCGGATGCCGAAGCCTTCATCCGCCCACAGCAGGTTGCCGATGCCCAGCACCAAAGTGTCGCAGGCGTAATCCAAATGCTCGCCCATGGTCCGCATCCCATTCATCCCAGCGCCATCCAGGCCCCGGCCAGAGCAACGCCGACACCGCCGAGGCGCAAGGCAACCTCTGCGCGGTTGCGGGCAGCCCAGCCCAGGGCCGTGCCGATGCCATGGAGGGAGGCGGTGGCCAGAACGAAGCCCGCGACAAAACCTGCCAGTCCGGCGCCCAGTGGGGCTTCGGCGCCATGGGCGTAGCCGTGCAGCAAGGCGAACAGCGCGACGATGGCCATCCCTGCCGGGGTGGGCATGCGCAGGGAGAAAGCCACCAGCAGTCCAAGAATCAGAACCGAAGCGGCGATGCCGGCTTCAAACTGTGGCAAGGGGAAGCCTGCCTGGCCGAGCAAGCCGCCCGCGACCATGGTTGCCACGAAGGCCAGCGGAATTTTCCAGATGGCATCGCGGGCGTGTTGCTGGGCCGCCCAGAGTCCCACGGCGAGCATGGCCAGGGCATGGTCGAGGCCTGAATAGGGGTGGCCGAGGCCGGACAGCAGACCCTCGGCGTGACCGGGGTGGGCAAGGGCCGGACCGGACAGCAGCATCAGGACCAGTACGGCGAGCGGGGCGAAAGATTTCATCGGGGACTCCTTGCGGTTCAGGGGAAAGGGCTTGCGGGCGGCATCGCTCACGGCTTGTCGTCCTTGAACATGCGCCAGCCGGACAGCATGGTGGAGACCAGGCTTTGACGCGACATGATGTCTTCGCGGAGGGCGGCATATACATGGACCAGAACGAACACGACGATCACCCATAGCCCCAGGTGATGCCATGTGTGCACGTTCTGGCTCTGGCCGAACAGGGGAATCACCCAGGAGGTGAACAGGGTGTGGGCCCAGCTGCCTTCCTGGGTGCCTTCACCGTAGAGGGCGAAACCCGTGATGATCATGAACGCCACCGTGGTGAGAAACAGCAAGAACATGGCCAGTTGGGCGAGCGGGTTGTGGCCCACGTATTTCTTCGGCCGTTTCTCCAGGAACAGGTACCAGCGCAGTTCGAACAGCACCTCACGCCACCAGCTGGCGTTGAAGATGGGCAGCACGAACAGTTGCCGGGCATGGTGGTTGCCCACGAAGGCCCAGTAGATCCGACCCAGGAAGCCGATCAGCAGCACGTAGCCGGCGCTGAAGTGGGCGAAGCGGATGTAGCCCATCAGAAAGTTGGCGCTGGCCTCGCCAGGTTGGCTTGGCAGCGGGCTGGCAATGAACCAGCCGGTGATGGCCAGCACGGTGATGGCCAGGGCATTGATCCAATGCCATAGCCGCACCGGCGCTTCATAAACGTAGACCGCCTTGACCGCGCGCCCGTGGGCCTCGGCTTCCTGCATATCTTGTGCTGAGAGCATTTGTTTCTCCTTGTGAGCGGCGAGAGATGAGCGGAAAACTGCCGCTTCACTCCTCCCCGCTTACTGCTTGCTACTTATTACTTTTCAGCGAACGCGAACCTTGCTCATTTCCTGCCCATCCGGCGACATCACATGGGTGGAACACGCCAGGCAGGGATCGAAGCTGTGCAGGGTGCGCAGGATTTCCAGGGGCTGGTCGGCCACGGCCACCGGGGTGTTCATCAGGCTGGCCTCGAAGGCGCCGATCTGGCCCTTGGAGTCGCGCGGGCTGCCGTTCCAGGTGGTGGGCACGACGCACTGGTAGTTGTCGATGCGGCCATCCTTGATGCGGATCCAGTGCCCCAGCGCGCCACGCGGGGCTTCGGTGAATCCCACCCCCTTGGTCTCCTTGGGCCAGGTGGCGGGCTCCCACCTTTCGATATTGGCTGTGGCAAGGTCGCCGGCCTTGAGGTTGGCCATCAACTTGTCCTGGAAGTAGCGCATCTTGTGGGCCGCCCAGGAGGCTTCCAGACCGCGCGCGGCGGTGCGTCCCAGAGTGGAGAAGAGGGCCGGCAGGGGCAGGCCCAGCTTGCTCAGCACCATGTCCACCGGCTCCTTGAACTCGGGCTTCTTCTGCACGTAGCCAATGATGTAGCGAGCCAGCGGGCCGACTTCCATGGCGTGGCCGCGCCAGCGCGGGGCCTTGATCCAGGAATACTTGCCGCCCTCGTCGATCTGCTCGATATTGGTGGAGGTGCCCTTGGCGTTCTTGCCCAGTTCGTAGTGGGCCTCGGTGACGCCGTCCCAGGGATGCAGGCCCTTGCCAGGCTCGGCATACTTGAACCAGGAGTGGTCGACGAATTCCTGGATCTGGGCCGGGTCGCGCAGGTCCACTTCATGCACCCTGGAGAGGTCGCCGTTGATGATGGCGCCGCGCGGCAGCATGAGATTCGATTCCGAGTAGTCGTTGGCATGGTCCGGGATGTCACCGTAGGACATCACGCTTCTGGACGACAGGCCGCCGCCGTGGGTCCAGTCCTTGTAGAAAGAGGCGATGGCCAGCAGGTCCGGAATATAGACGTTGTCGATGAAGTCGATGCTGCGGTCGATGATGGAGGAAACCAGATTCAGGCGCTCCATGTTGATCGCCCCCACGGCACCGGTGTCGTTGATGTTGATGGCGCACGGCACGCCGCCCACCAGCCAGTTCGGGTGCGGGTTCTTGCCGCCGTAGATGGTGTGGATCTTGACGATCTCCTTCTGGAAATCGAGGGCTTCCAGGTAGTGGGTCACCGCCATCAGGTTGGCTTCCGGCGGCAGCTTGTAGGCCGGGTTGCCCCAGTAGCCGTTCATGAACGGGCCCAATTGGCCTGATTCGACGAATTTCTTCAGGCGATTCTGCACGTCACGAAAATAGCCCGGCGAAGACAGGGGCCAGGAGGAGATGCTCTGGGCTAGTTCCGAGGTGGCCTTCGGGTCAGCTTTCAGTGCGCTGACGACGTCCACCCAGTCCAGGGCGTGCAGGTGATAGAAGTGCACCAGGTGGTCATGGACCTGGAGCGTCAACTGCATGATGTTGCGGATGCTGTTGGCGTTCTCGGGAATCTTGATGTCCAGGGCGTCTTCCACCGCACGCACCGAGGTCAAGGCATGGGTGCCGGTGCAGACGCCGCAGATGCGTTCGGTGAAAGCCCAGGCGTCGCGCGGATCGCGGCCCTTGAGGATGACCTCCAGCCCGCGCCACATGGTGCCGGTGGAGACGGCGTTGCGGATTACGTTGTTGGAATCCAGATTGACTTCCACCCGCATGTGGCCTTCGATGCGGGTGACCGGGTCGACGACGATCCGCTTGCCGGAGTTGTCGAGTTTGAATCCTTGCGTTTCGTAAGCTGCCATGTTCGTCACCCTCACTTGTCCTGGCCGTCGGCCTGTTTGGTCCGGCTCTGCTTGATGGCGCTCACCGCCGCGTGGGCCGCCACCGCCGCACCCACCACCCCTGCCGCCGTGCCGCCCACCTGGTCGGCGTTGGCCTCGATGCCGAACTGCTTGATGTCGGTGACGCGGTCATAGAACGAACCTTTGTCCCAGAATCCATCCTCGGAACAGCCGATGCAGCCGTGGCCGGACTGAATCGGGAAGGACACGCCGCCGTTCCAGCGGATGGTGGAACAGGCGTTGTAGGTGGTCGGGCCCTTGCAGCCCATCTTGTAGAGGCAATACCCCTTGCGGGAACCCTCGTCGTCCCAGGCCTCGGCAAACTGGCCGGCGTCGAAGTGGGGGCGGCGATAGCATTTGTCGTGAATGCGCTGGCCGTAGAACATCTTGGGCCGACCTTGGCGATCCAGTTCCGGCAGGCGGTCAAACGTCAGCATGTAGGTGATGACGCCCGTCATGACCTCGGCGATGGGCGGGCAGCCCGGTACCTTGATGATGGGTTTGTCGGTGATCACCTTGTGTACCGGTACGGCCTGGGTCGGGTTCGGCTTGGCTGCCTGCACGCAGCCCCAGGAGGCGCAGGAGCCCCAGGAAATGATGGCCTTACAATCCTTGGCCACGTGCTTCAACTGCTCGACGAAGGGCTTGCCGCCGATGATGCAGCTCATGCCCTCCTGATTCAGCGGCGGGTTGCCTTCAACCGCCAGGATGTAGTTGCCCTTGTACTTGGTCATCACCTCTTCCAGGATCGCCTCGGCTTGGTGGCCGGCGGCGGTCATGATGGTGTCGTCATAGTCCAGTGAAATCATGGACAGCACCACGTCCTTGGCCAGGGGATGGCCAGAGCGGATGAAGGACTCGGAGCAGCAGGTGCATTCCAGGCCATGCAGCCACAACACCGGCGTGCGCGGCTTGGTTTCCATGGCATGCGCGATCGTCGGCACGAAGGCCGGGCCCAAGCCCAGCGAGGCGGCGGTCAGACTGCAGTATTTGAGGAAGCTGCGGCGGGTGATGCCCTGCCGCCGCATGACTTCGTAGAAAGTTTCCACCATTGACCCGTCTCCTCTTGATTAGTGTTGATGGCATCCGCGTTCCCGATTCAAAACGAATCAGGATGGGAAACCCATCACCGACTATCAAGAAGCGTGCCCGATGGGCTTGCCTTTTATTATGCTTATAAAACAGATTGTTGCAGATGTTTACCTAAACAAGACACAATGAAAGTGGTTTGTATTTTTATATTGATCAAGTGATTGATGGCTACTAGCTTTCCACTCACGCATGGGTTCATGCATGACAAGGAAGCGTGATCAAAAAGGCATGCACGACCCCGCGACGGCATCCGCAGTCAGTGGTTCCTCGTCCCCCCCTATGGAATAGGATGATTGGGGTTGTCTTTCTTGAAGAGAACTGTGTGTCCGCTTTGGCCGGATTCTGTTGAAAAACTCGTTGTCGCAGTCGAGTTCAGCTTTCACCGAGGTTGGAATTTCGAGGCATTGCCGCTTTTACTGCTTCAACCGGGTTCAGACACCCGGTTTTTTCGCTAATCCTGCTGTTTTTGCATTAAGCGAGCGCACCTATCCCGTCAATTGGTGGCGCTTGGGTAATCCCCCCGTAAATCTGTAGCTGCCAGAAGTGGAATTTTCTCGTAATCTAACCCGAGGAGGTTCCCTTGAAGAAATCGCGTTTTACCGACAGCCAGATCATTGGCGTGCTCAAGCAGGCCGAG
>Ga0299912_10000708_pt1 | contig 27497 bp, 21 predicted proteins | sample RVTome_2_FD_207667 | JGI IMG/M metagenome (GOLD analysis project Ga0299912, IMG submission 207667) | Soil microbial communities from uranium-contaminated site in the Upper Colorado River Basin, Wyoming, United States - RVT95D214 (version 2) ... | reverse complement strand
ACGGGCAGATCTGAATTATCGTGTGTGTAAACAGTCCAATTTGTACCGTCATAATGTACAACACCTCCCTGACGAAAACGGCATGATGTAAACCAGATATTGTCTTTCGAATCAATTGCAATGGATACAACAAAATCTTCCGGGATCTCCGAGTTTTGAGAATTAAAACAGGTAAAGCCGGTACCATCGAATTTGATCAATCCTTCACATCCGATCCAGATGTTATCTTTGCTATCGACAGCAATATCATAGATCACAGATGAATCGGGAAGTAGTGAATTTGATGAGTTGTAAACAGTGACCTCACCATGATTGTACTTTATTAATCCTTGTTTGAATGCACCAATCCATGCGTTACCCTGTTTATCAAAAGCAATCGACGTTACAAAGTAACCTTCTAAAATCTTGTGGCTAAAATCAGTATTTACGTTTCCGGGGGTATCATCAGAATTCTCACATGAATAAATAAAAATAAACAAGCAGAACAGATACTTCAGCTTTTTCATATTCATGTTTTATTCGTGAAATTAAATTTTTCAAGTGAGAACGCAGTAAAAATTTTAATTTGAACGCCTGTCTGCCGACAGGTAGAAATCCCGATAGCGCAGCGTATCGGGATAATGAATTAATACTTCGCCACTTGTGGCGAATAAAATAGAGGTTGTTCTTAGCGATACCCCACTGCTGAGGATCAGGTATTTCATTCATAGATGATTTCAGTATCAGATCAGTTTCGTACTATGTATCGCTGTCAACATCATATGTTTGAGTAGTTGCCATACCGGCAAGGATGGTTTGTGCGCCTGCTCTATGTGTCTCTTACCGATATATCTTGCAGGTCATGATCACTCAACATGTAATGTTGCAATTGCCTTAATTCTGCTTTCACTTTTTTTGTCCCAAATTGTAACCTCGCATGTTACCGGATTTTTTATGTCAGAATCCGTAAATATAAAGCTGGGTGCTATCTGAGACTTTAATTCAGAAAATTCCATACCTGACTCACCAATTAAATCATCTTCGTTTAAGATCAGATTACCTTCAGAATCTTTAATATTCATTGCCAGTCCGATGAATACTATTCCATTTTCCTCCCTGAATCCTTCAAGACCTTCAAATATCATATTAACAGTCTCGTCGTATTTTACATTATTGTCAGTAATAGGAACCTCTCTTTCTTGTGAAAACAAATATATCTCATCATAAGAAACATTACTGCTTTCGATTTCAATTTGTTTATTTGCGATAACATCGAAATCCATTTTCGCTGTAAACGTTCCTTCACCTCTTTTATCCCAAATCGTCACATACAGTACATATGTGTTATTTGAATGTATAGGTTTAGCAACTGTCAGATAAGTCTGCAGCAATAATGGTGAAATAGTTATTCCATCAGTATAATCGGCATATAGATCATTGTATATCAAAACAGTATCACCTGCCTGATCAATAACAAATAATTGCATACCCGGGAAGACACGATCTGCATCTTTTTTGAAACCCTCAATAGTTTCGAAATTCAAATAGAATTTCTCTCCATACGTGAATGTATTTCTACGTATTTTTTCTTCATTCATGGATAAATAGACATTATCACAGGAGAGCCCGTCACCTTTAGTGGTCAAACCTATTACTAAATCCTTATTCACCGATTTTCTGAATTCACATGAAACTATGGTAAACAAAGACATAACAATTGCTAATACTTTAATTTTCATAATTTTTATGTTTTACGTTTTATATAAAATCACAGCCAATGAATTAATTCTATGCAAAATATACCAGATAATCAATATGTTGGATTCATCATCCGATCAAACCTCATCGCTCCTGGTTTTTTTCCTTTCCCTATGCAAATTACAACTTACTCACTGAAAAACAAAGAGTTGGGGGAAGAATGTGGCAGGAAGCTGGTAGTTCGTAGTTAGTAGTTAGTAGCTAGAAGATAGAAGGAGCCCGTTGCTTGTTACTAGGTGCTGGGTGCTTGTTACTTGTAACTCCCGCCTTCGTTAGACCTGTCTGCCGACAGGCAGGACTGCGGCGGGCAAGTGTGACTTTCTTCTTGTCACTTGTTGCTGGTATGTTTTTCGTGGTCAGAGAAGGATGTAGATATTACAAAGCCATACATGCCGGTTACATGACAAGTTTTTCTCCTTACATGAAGGCGCTAATCGACTATATGGTGATTCTTTTTTGTTTCACAGAGTCTTTTGCTGGTTACACGGCAAAGCTTTTTTGTTTCACCGATAATCTTCCTGTCTGAAAATTGAGTCTTTTTTGTTTCATTGGAGACTTTTGCCTGTCACACAACAAAGCTTTTTTGTTTCACAGGCACTCATTCGGGCTGCACAAAGAGTCAATTTTGTTCCACGAGCACTCCTTTCCTTTGGACAGGTAAACTTGCCGGCTGCACAGCGGGTCTTTTTTGTCTCACGGGAATTCTTGCCGAGTAATACGAGATTAAAAATGCCTATTCAAATTCTGCATTTGTCACAGTAGTCCTGTAAAAACCATTGTTATATGTCCACGAAGAATTGTCGAGGTAATCTTTGTTCGACAGGACAATATTATTTTTCATTACTACGAAACTATCCAAATCCCAGGTGACATCCTTAAAATATGGCCCTTCCGAGGGTTCAACTCCATGACTCGTCACCAGCACGACCTTTGTTTCATCCCAGTTAATTTTAATGATCTCAACTTTACTTTCCAATGAAACACGAAATGATGTCTTCATAATTACTTCAATTTCGGAGTAGGTAAAATTTGTTACTTCGTAAGTGTAATCGTAAACCGGGTCACACGAAGCAAAGAAGACGATTACCAAATAATTGATTATTTTTTTCATATGCATTGTATCTCAAATTCCTTTATAAATATAGAAATATCGATTGTACAACACATTTGAACAACCAAAACGAAATCTGCTTTAATCCCCGATCTCAAACATACTGGCCAGATCGTACTTCGAGAATACCCGGAATGCCACCATGGTCTCGGTCTTTGTGATGCCTTCTACATTAGCGATCTTTTCTGTTATCAGTTCGGCCAGGGTATCATTCGAAGGCAATCGGATGATCGCGACAAAATCGAACCTGCCACCCACTGAGAAGACTTCGGTTATCCCGTCGATGCCTGCCAGCTGTTCCCCGACAGATTGAATCATCGTCCTTTCTACCTTGAATAGTACTATTGCTGTTGTCATTTCACTTGTCTCCTATTAATAAAAAGAGTTGAACCATCAAGAAATATAACAATAAATTATGAGACACGAATTGCATCCAATTTCAACATTCCCGGTTCAGATTCTCTATCCTATAGCATGCTGAGCATCAAACTACATGAGTAATCTTTCTTCAACTATCCTTTTCATTTCCAAACCCTCTTCTCTCATATGATTCTGAAGTGATTCCAGACATTTTCTCAATATCCGGCCAATGAATTGTTGAAACCTGAAGGGCATTTTGGCTTCCAGTTCGACCATATTATTTAGCTTCCTGATATAGAAAGAACCTTCAGTGAAAACCAATGAAAATGGAAAATTCATCGTATAGCGAAAACCATTCGGAGGATCTGAATACGTAATTATAAAACTCAATCTATGTGGTTTACCATGCAGGTATTCTTCTGCACAAAGAACAGAACCTGTCTAGAAACCGGAACCCTTCTTATAGAAACAGGAAATATGATCTTTGTTCCACTTTTTATAATTTTCCGTCGATTCAAATACTTTTTCCAGGGCATGAAATACTTCCTGAGCAGAACCACCTATCTGGACACGATCAATCATTTCTGTCATGGTACAGTATTATTTTTCTAATATTCTATTCAGATTCTCCGCCCAGGTGTTTATGGCATTCCAGTCCCTGTGATCGCCTTCTTTCCAGATACCAAGGAACACGCTGATACGAAACTGCAGTCTCTTGTCAAACGAAGGTATCCTGCTTATATCCAATATGCCGGCAAAGAAACCCTCGCTTACAGGTTGCACTATCTGTCGTATAGGTTGCAGCCATTGCTCCACTCCATGTCTGTATTTTTCACCATTTTTCATGGCAAGGGTCATGCACAGGGTAAATGAAGCAAAAGGCTTACTTGCCAATGCATGCCGGTGGTTTTTAATATATTGAATGGCTTCCGGGAGCCATTTTGCTCCCTGAATGGGGCTTCCGGCAACTACTGCTCCGTATGAAGTCAGGTCATTTACCTCCTTCATCGGACGCACATCTGCCTGCAAACCTTTTTCGGTGAGTGTCCGGCCGATTGCCTCAGCTACACCTGACGTAGAATCCGTAAGGCTGGCATAGGTGACAAGAATTTTTTTGTTCATATGCTATTTCCATTCGTGCCAGTTTCTTATCTTCCTTCGATTTTTTTTATCAAATTTAGTCGAATTTGTATAGTATATCTGTTCCCATAAAATGAAGAAAACTTCCCTGGCATCAATGTTTCTGTTATTTATCGTAACAGGCTCGTGCATGCTGTTTTCAGACCGAAATAAAATAAACCGCTACGAGCTGGTAACCCGGCACAACATCCGGCATTCGGAAACAGATCCGCTAAACTCACTTACGGTCGGAAATGGCGAGTTTGCCTATACGGTCGATATTACGGGTATGCAAAGTTTCCCGGAGTATTACGAAACTGGTATTCCGCTCGGAACGCAATCGCAATGGGGCTGGCATTCGTTCCCAAACCCCGATAATTACTCTCTCGATGATGTCAGTAAAATGTACCGGTCAGGTCTCGATTCCGTACCCTATCCTTTTCAGTATTCCGGTGACCCGGATGAACGGAAAAATAAGGCATCGTCCTGGCTACGGGAAAATCCGCACCGCTTGCACCTGGGATTGATCGGGTTACAGATCCTGAAAGACGATTCTTCCCTCTATACTATTTCCGATATTCTGGATCCGGTGCAGCAACTCAACCTGTGGACGGGCGAGCTTAAAAGTTATTTTAAAGTTGACGGTGAACCTGTGGAAGTGATCACCGTATGTCACCAGGAACTTGACATGATTTCGTTCCGCATCAACTCAAAACTTATTTTATCAGGCAGAATCAAGATCTCCATCAGTTTTCCTTATGCAAGGCACGAAAAATTCAGTCCGGGATATGATCTGGATAGCCCGGAAAAGCATACGACTGTTGCTACTCAGCAAACAGAAAAGGGCGTCCGGTTCGAACGGAAACTAGATGAGGATTCCTACTTTGTACAGGTCAGCTGGAAGGGCAATGCCGAACTGGAAAAAACCGGAAAGCATACATATGCAATTAACCCTTCACAAAATCATGCTGGTTTTGAGCTTAATTGTCTTTTCTCAGCAAAATCGAAGAACGATCCCCTCCCCTCCTTTTTGGAAACCCTGAAGAATAATAAAAAGTGCTGGAAGAACTTTTGGGAAAGCGGTGGCGCAACCGATTTTTCACAATGCACCGATCCACGCGCTGCAGAACTGGAACGCAGGGTAGTATTATCGCAATACCTTACGAAAATACAATGCAGCGGTTCGCTCCCACCTCAGGAAACTGGACTCACATACAACAGCTGGTACGGAAAGTTTCATCTGGAAATGCACTGGTGGCATGCTGCACATTTTATTCTCTGGGGCCGGCCGGAACTGATGGAGCAACAATTAAAGTTCTATTCCGACATCTTTGATAAGGCAGAACATACGGCACAAATACAAAAATATCACGGTGTACGCTGGCCGAAAATGACCGGCCCCGAGGGACGTGAGAGTCCGAGCACGATAGGCCCTTTCCTGATCTGGCAACAGCCCCATATCATCTATCTTGCCGAACTTCTGTACAGTTATTACGGGCAAGATCATGCAATTCTTGAGAAGTACAACCATCTGGTATCAGCCACAGCCGATTTTATGGCATCCTTTGTCCGCTGGGATAGTCTTCAACAACGTTATGTTCTGTATCCTCCTCTCATCCCTGCCCAGGAATGCTTTAACGCCGAAACTACCCGGAATCCGGTTTTCGAACTGGCATACTGGCACCAGGCACTGGAAACAGCACAAGCATGGAGAGTTAGGTCAGGTAAGGAACCCGATGCCCGGTGGCAGGAAGTTATCGACCGGTTATCGGCTCTTCCTGTGATGGATAGTCTGTACCTCTTCACAGAAAATACACCCGATTCCTACTCGAACCCGCAGTATCTGACCGATCACCCGATTGTACTGGGAATATCTGGTTTTTTGCCTTCTTCCAAACGTGTCGACAGGAACATTATGGAACATACGCTGGAAAGAGTTGTACAAAACTGGAACTGGGAAAGAGCCTGGGGCTGGGATTTTCCCTTTGCCGCCATGAATGCTGCAAGCATCGGCCGACAGGAACTTGCTGTAGATCTGCTGCTGATGGATTCCCCGAAAAACCGGTATCTTATGAATGGCCACAACTATCAGAACAAGGACCTGACGATATATCTTCCCGGAAACGGTGCCTTACTGACAGCCGTTGCGATGATGTGCACTTATAATAATGCAGAGGCCGAAAATGGTTTCCCGTCAAACGGAAAATGGAAGGTTAAATACGAGAATTTGCATTGCCTGTACTAAACTGATTGATTATTTTTAACCTGACTGAAATATACTGCCATGAAAAAATATCATCTTACTTTCATTAAATTCCTGTTTCTCTTCCTGGCAATCAATCTTGTAAGTTGCCTGAAAACTACATGGATCAGCATTGATGTTCCCGGAGAATGCGCTTACCCTGTCATTACTATTGCTGATGAAAATCTGAAATCGCCCCTGATATTCACGGGCGATAACCCGGGCAAGACAGGTGCTTTTTATTTCGAAACCCCTGCAGGCAAAACATGGCTGAAAGACCGGCCCGGTAATATCATTCATTCGAAAAATCATACAGAGCTCAGATGGAAAGTACAGGAGAGAGATGTACTAGTTGTATTCGAAAAAGATTCAGGTTCGTACCGTTTCTCTTTCTCTGCACGGCCTGAGTCGGATATCACAGGATGGGGAATGAGTATTGCAGCTACAGAAAATGAATTTTTCACCGGGCTTTTTGAACGTGTAGTGGATGGCGATCAGAAGGAATCGTGGAAGGAAGGCATTACTGCAGCAATGAACCTGCGGGGACAAGAGGTAGATATGATCATCAAACCTACCCTTTCACTTTACACTCCCTTTTACATTTCATCGAATGGCTATGGTTTGTTCATCGAAGGAACCTGGCCGGGACATTATAATTTTTGCAAAAGTGAACCGGACCGGATCCTCATTTCGTTTGAAGGACCCACTATGAGCGGGATCATATATACTTCATCCAACCCGGCCGATATAGTTAAAGCACACTCACTGCATGTCGGGCCCACTATTGTTCCCCCTGAATGGGCATTTCTACCCTGGCGCTGGCGGGATAACCATACGAACAAAGAAACCTATTACGATGGCACTCCTGTAAACGCTCCCTATAACAGCATGGCAGTAGAAGATGTTTTAATGATGCAGTCCTTCGATATTCCCTGCGGCGTATACTGGGTCGATCGTCCCTGGGCAAAGGGCGTGCACGGTTATGAAGATTTTGAATGGGACCCGGAACGTTTTCCCGAAGCGGAAAATATGATTGATTGGATCCACAGCAATGACATGAAATTCTTACTCTGGGTAGCTCCATGGGTGGCGGGTAATATGAGGATCGAAGCGAATCGAAATGACTATTCAATACCCATTAAAGGTCCTCATGGATCTGTCGATTCCGGTAATGTTGCCCTGCTCGATTTTACGAACCCCATGGCCTGCAAATGGTGGCAGGAAAAAGGTATTGAGAAGATGTTGCGTCAGGGTGTAAATGGTTTTAAACTCGACCGTTCAGAAGAGCTGGTGCCGGAAACTCATGAACTATTTTTTTACGATGGAAGAACAGCAAGACAGGTAAGGAATGAATATCCCGTATTGTACGTAAAAACAGTGAATGAGGTCTGTCGTAAAGTTTATGGCGATGATTTCGTTCTGATTCCGCGTGCAGGATATACTGGCAGCTCAAAATACAGTGGATTCTGGGGCGGCGATATTGGTGTGCCACCCGAAGGTTTGCGCACTGCGATCATTGCAGTGCAACGCTGTGCTGTTATTGGCTTTCCTGTCTGGGGTTCCGATATAGGCGGATACTGGCAGGGTGAATTCGACCGTGAAGTGTGCGCACGCTGGCTGGCCTTCGGATGTTTCAATCCCATCATGGAATTTGGTCCTGCCGAGGACCGTGCCCCATGGGACATGCCAAATGAACCTCATTACGACACCGAATTGATCGCGATCTGGCGATTGTATGCAACAGTCCACGCTTCACTGACTGTTTATAGTCATACCCTGGCAATCGAGGCTCACGAAACAGGCATGCCCATAGTAAGGCCGCTTTTCCTTGTCGCTCCCGATGAGAAAGAAGCCTGGAACGACTGGCAAACCTTTATGTACGGGCCCGATATCCTGGTTTCGGCTGTCTGGAAAAAAGGGGTTACTACTCAGAAACTCTACCTGCCAAAAGGTATAAGGTGGCGCGATGCCTGGAACAATGAGAAGATGTATGAAGGTGGCCAGACGGTTGAAGTTCAGGTACCCATTTATAAAATTCCGGTTTTTATCCGTGAAAATTCAACCATCGATCTGGGTGATCTGAATGCGCTTTATAACGAATCGTATACTATCGCACAGCAAGTGCCCGATCTGAAAGTCCTTGAAAAGCAAATTCCCCGGCCAAAACAGTAAATCATGAAATCAGTTAAAACACTTATCGCTGCTTTCGCACTTATTCCCTTCTGTACGATGTATTCCCAGTTATGGATACCTGATCTGGATAACGGTAACTATAAAAATCCTGTCATCTTTGCCGATTATTCCGATCCTGATATCATCCGGGTTGAAGACGATTTTTACATGGTAGCATCCAGCTTTAACTGTATGCCGGGCATCCCTGTCTTACACTCCGGGGATCTGATAAACTGGGAAATCATCAACCATGTATACGATAGTCTTCCTCTTGAAAAATACTACGAACCAGAGCACGGTTCGGGTTCCTGGGCACCTTCCATTCGGTATCACAACAAGAAGTTTTATGTTTATTTCTGTACCCCTTACGATGGTCTGTTTGTTGCTACTGCCAGTGATCCGGCGGGTGATTGGGAACTTCGGCAGATTGTCGTGGTCGATAACTGGGAAGATCCCTGTCCCCTATGGGATGACGATGGTAAAGCATACCTGGTACGAAGTAAACTTTGCGGAGGAGCTCTTTACCTTCACCAACTAAGTGCCGATGGCAGCAAGATACTCGATAACGGGATAGAAATATACAGGAATCCGGATCAGCCTACCATAGAAGGCCCCAAATTCCTGAAAAAAGATGGCTATTACTATATTTTTGCCCCGGCCGGAGGCGTGCAAAATGGCTGGCAAACAGTTCTGCGCTCTGAGAATATCTATGGTCCCTACGAAAGCAAGATCGTATTGCATAAAGGAAATACTGTAATCAACGGGCCTCACCAGGGCGGTATTGTTGAGTTGAAATCGGGTGAATGGTGGTTCATGCATTTTCAGGATCGCGATTTCAACGGTCGTATCGTACATCTGCAGCCCGTTGCATGGAACGACAGCTGGCCCCTGATAGGAATCGACCTGGATCATGACGGTATCGGGGAACCTGTATTGGAATATAAAAACCCCGATGTTGGAAACACTTATCCTGTTATGGTGCCACAGACCAGTGACGAATTTGATCATAGAACTATAGGATTGCAGTGGCAGTGGCATGCCAATCCAAAGAAGGCATGGTATTCGTTCGATCCGGATACCGGAAAATTGAAACTATATGCTGTGAAAAGTATTACACAGAAAGGGAATTTCTGGTTTGTTCCCAACCTGCTGTTGCAGAAATTTCCCGCCCCTGCATTCACTGCTACGACACAGGTGGAATCATCTGTCAATCTTGAAGGAGAGCGGTGCGGACTGGTGATAATGGGAACGGAGTGGGCCTATATTGCCTTGGTAAATAGCAACAATTCACTGTTAATCCGAACATACAGAGGCACCTATGAGCGTTGTAACGATGTGACTGAAATAACAGGATCTGTTGCAGCATTGTCAAATACCTGCTACTTGCGTGTTATAGTTGACACTGCTGGCAGGTGCCTGTTTAGTTATAGCTTTGATAATCTGGTGTTCAGGGACTTGGGCGACCCGTTCATGGCGAAAAAAGGGAAGTGGATCGGTGCCAAAGTCGGACTCTTTTGTGTGAACCCGAACATCTCCGAAAGTAAAAGCTACGCCACGTTCGACTGGTTCAGGTTTGAATAACATGTAATACTGGTTTTTTTAGCGGGCAGATGTATATGGATAATCTCACCTTTATTTAATACTCAAGGATTATCTTCCAAAAATAAAGTCTACCACGTTTCACTGCAATCCAAAAGAGAATTATCAGGTAAGCCGGATCATGTCAATTCTTTTGAAAACAATAATTGATGATGCTTTGTACATGAACAGTTACCGTATTGATATAATGCAGTCCAAAATATTCCCTGTCGAAAATAAGAGGTAACTCAGTACATCCAAGGACCAGCGAATCGATCGAATATTTCTCAACCAGCGATTCCACAATCTTTTTAAATTTCTCTTTTGTCTCATCATGCATGATTCCCAGTGCCAGTTCGGAAAAGATTTTTTCATGAATATAATTCTGATCCTCTTTGTCGGGTACGTAAATAGTTAGCCCGTAATGCTTAAAACTTTCGGGATAAAAATCCGCCTTCATAGTGAAACCGGTTCCTAGTAAACCGACTTGCCGGTTTGCTGTCACGCTGCTGCAATATTTGGCTGCCTCATTCACGATGCTGATCATAGGAACCTTCGACTTTTTCCTGACCTTATCATACACAATATGAGGGGTATTCGATGCCATTGCAACAAAATCGGCTCCGGCTTTAACTAGTGCATCAACCTTTTCTGACAGTAATGCAGCCAAAGCATCCATATCGTTGTTCTCCTGGTACTTTTTCATTGCCTCCATATTGACACTATAGATAATGATTTCCGGAAACTGACCGTTTGCCCTGGAACGGTACAAATCAATAAGCTGATCATAATACATTTTAGTCGATTCGGGGCCAAGTCCCCCGATGATTCCGATTGTTTTCATGATTTCATATTTTACAGGTTTCAACTGGATATTTCTTTTTGTACTGTCTGGTATAAGCGATCAGAATAGTTCAAATCTACTATTTTTCCAGTGCATTGCTTTGAAAAACAACTGTACACAAGAAAAAATTCAGGATAAGATTTCATACTGACATAGGATTGTCACTGATTGAGCATAACTTTGGCTATCGAATAAAATTTCCTACTATGGAAGAACTGGAGCACATCGACAAATTGTTTTCTGATCTTGAAAGCACAAATGATCCGATCCGTTATGCTGCCTTTAAAGAACTTGAAACAATTACTGATCATGTTGTTCCCTGGATCTATGATAAATGGTATATACTGACCGATAAACTATCTTCGGAAAATTCCTATCAGCGAAACATCGGTCTAAAACTCCTGGCAAATCTGAGTAAAAGCGATACCGAAAACCGGATTGGTGCTATACTTGACCGATACCTTGAACTATTAGAAGACAATAAATTCATTACATCGCGACAGTGCCTTCAAAATGTCTGGAAGATTGCATTAGATCATGGTGGAATCAGAAAAATAATCGTTCAACGGCTGGAAAATTCATATAGTGATAACATTCACCTGAAAAGGCACGGGAATCTGATAAAACAGGATATTATTGGCAGCTTGTTCAGGATTTATCAATACACTCACGATAAAGATCTACTGTTTAAGATAAATGAACTGGTTGATTCCGAAATTGATAGTAAAATGATAAAATCCTTGCGGAATATCATCAATCAGCCATTATAAATGGTCATTGATTTTAAAAATAATAACTAAAGAGACGGAGTAAGCCAGATATGTAAGGCTTAGCTGGTAGTAATCCTTATTTTGAAAAATAAAAAACGGGGTAAATACCCCGCCTTTTGTTTCTTTCAACAACGTTACTTTGTTATCTTTCATTGACATTGACAAACCGTAATGGCATCCGGAAGTTTTTCCCGTCCAAGACAGAATTAAATTCGATATTCCTACGTTCAAGGACAGAAAGTACATACTGGGCAAGGCCATTGTTCTCACATTCAACCGTGATGTTTTCCATTCTGTGATTTTCATTCACTGTAAACGTTACTACCATCAAACAGGAGTTGTCGTCTCCATCGATAGCTTCGAAGGGAAATTGCTTGAAAATTGATTTTACCTGTTCATTCAGCTGGCTTAAAGCCTGATTGTATGTTTCGTTTTCACCTGCAGTTGAAGTTGTAATTCCTGCAACCAGGAAAAAACATGCCAGAAAAAAGAATTTTACTGTTTTCATGATTTTGGTTTTTTAATTCTTATGTTATAATTTGAAATTTTCTTGTTAAAATTCTGCTGCTAAATTACGTTTACAACTTCGGTCGGGTGTCATAATGAGGTAAACAGATGTAAAAAGTTGTCATGCAATTCTAAAGAATCAAAGAGTTAACAATTGGAATTTCTGATCAAATACGTATTTTTAAACTCGTGTAACTATATAAATCAGAGATCGTAATCATATCGTAAACAACGTTGCAACCCATCAGAATAATAATACCAAGGAGCAGATTATGAATTTTCAAAAAACAATTGTCGTGTGTTGTTTCCTGTCAGAATTGCTTATCGTTAATGGTCAGGAACATCCTGGTTTTAAGGTAATCGGCCGGCATTTGTACGACCAATGTGGTGAGAAAGTAATATTGCGCGGAATCAGCAATCCGAATATATGGTTTGAGCAGGATGGAATTCCGCGATATGCTGAAATTACCCAAACCGGCGCCAATACCGTCCGAATTGTTTGGCAAACCTATGGAGCGGCTGAAAATCTGGATGAAGCCATTGCCAATTGTATAGCAGAGAACATGATTCCTATGGTCGAATTGCACGATGCTACGGGCGACTGGAGCAAGCTTCAGGACTGTGTCGACTACTGGGTATCCGATGATGTGGTTGAAGTCATCCAGTTGCATGAGGAATATCTTCTGATTAATATTGCCAACGAGTGCGGTGACTATAATGTATCTTCTACCGCATTCAGAACCGGATATACCTCAGCAGTCAACCAGATGCGAACAGCGGGCATTCATGTCCCGCTTATCATCGACGGGACCGACTGGGGAAAAAACATCAATATACTGCAGTCGCAAGGTCCTGCCCTGATAGAGGCAGATCCTGATCACAATCTTCTATTTTCTGTCCATATGTGGTGGCCCGAAATGTATGGTTATACAGAGAGCGACATAGCAGACGAAATAGCCGAATCGGTTGAACAAGGCCTTCCTTTAATAGTGGGTGAATTCTCACAGATGCACGGCAGTTGTTCCGATAATACGATCACCCCTTCAAACTCCATAGCATACAACACAATTACACATGAGTGCCAAGAAAATCAGATCGGTTATATTGCATGGTCGTGGTTTGGTAATTGTAATCCATTCTGGGATATGACCACCAACGGTACCCATGAAACACTTTATGACTGGGGACTTGAAGTAGCGGTAACCGATGATAACAGCATTACAAATACATCGATACGTCCATATCAGATCGTAAATGGTATTTGTAATCCCGATGGAATTGAAGATACTGAAAGTTCAACTCATGAGAGCTTCGTTTTATTACAGAACACACCCAATCCGTTTGGTTCGATCACGACCATCAGGTATCGATTGTTTGATAATGCACACACAGAACTGAAGATATTCAACTTCCAGGGACAGGAAATCCGGTCGCTTGTGAATACCAGTCAATGTCCGGGCGAGTATGCAATTGCATTTAGTGCAGAAAATCTGGAAGCCGGGATCTATTTTTATACAATCAGGGTGAATGGTATGCAGGAATCAGCTAAGATGATACTTACTAAATAATCAGTTGCCTATTCTTGTAAGCCGACAGTTTAGACTTAAACAATAATGTTATTATAAATACCTATAATTCATAATATCTTCTTCAGGAAAGGAAGTCGTCGCATTAACATGGCAATCATAAAACAGGCAGTCAACGCAAAAGGCGCTACCAGTATAAATTTGAGAAGCGGATAAATCTGCAGGTTCTTTAAACTAAGTGTGAAAACGACCAGCAGCAGTAACGAATGGAAGAATTACTCAGAACTGATTTTAGTAACAACAGCATTGATAATTGCTACCACCTTTTCGCGATTTTCAGCTTCAGCGTAAATTCTGATTACCGGCTCTGTCCCCGAAGCACGTATCATCACCCACTGCCCTTCACCCAACTGATACTTATAACCATCGATTGAAGCTACTCCTGTTACCAGAAACTCACCGAACTCAGTATAAGCATTGTTTTTACATTGCTCAAGTACTTTATTTCTTGCATTTTTATTCAGATCAAGATCAAGCCGTTCATAGGCAAAGCATCCGATAATGGTATAGATTTCTGCCATCAGTTCACTTAGTTTTTTACCCGTTTCTTCCAGCCAGCTCCAGATGATCAAACCAATCCAGATTCCGTCGCGCTCGGGAAGATAGGTACCCACAGTTATTCCTCCCGATTCTTCACCACCGGCCAGAATATTTTCATTCAGCATAATGCCGGTTATCTCCTTAAACCCAACAGGAGTACGTACTACCTCAATCCCATAGTGAGCGCACAATTGCTCTATTTTATTTGTTGTAGAGAAACTAACCACTACTTTGCCTGTAAGCTTTTTATATTCGGCCAGATAGTGAATTAGCAGCAATAGTACATGATGACTGTCGAGATAGGTGCCATTTTCATCGAAAAAGGCCAGGCGGTCGCCATCGCCATCTACCGCAAAGGCAGCATCGGTGTCGTGGTACTGCCAGATGTGTTCTTCGACCATGTGCAGATTTTTTGCTAGCGGTTCAGGGGGAATTCCCATGAAAGAAGGATTCACCTCACAACGATACAATTTTACTCCTGGCATTAACTTTTTAAAGATATTCTGTGCACTTCCGTACATGGCATCGAAAGCCAGCCGGAGCTTGGAATTGTTAAGTTTGTCGATGTCAAAATTATCACGGATATTTTTGAGGTAAACCGCTTCTAGATTGATGTATTGAATCAGTCCATGTTCAAGCAGATAATTCCAATTCAGCATTTCAAGATCAAACTCATATTCGGATGAAATAAGGTTTTCAATGTCATGTATATCACGATCGAGCATGGGCCCTCCATAGTCGCCCTTCAGCTTTATGCCGTTAAACTCCGGCGCATTATGGCTGGCAGTGACCATTACACCACAGTTTGCTTTCACTTTAATAACTCCGAGCGACACCATGGGGGTGGTGACAAAATTTTCGGATATGTACACTCTGATATTCTTTGATGCCAGTATTTTCGCAAAAGCTTCCATAAACATCTCTCCCCCGAAACGACAATCGTACCCGATAATAGCGGAAGGATTTGTATATTTACCCGTGAGCCATCGTGCTAGTGCATAGGCTACTTTTGCCACATTCGTGAGCGTGCAGTCTTTTGCTATAATTCCCCGCCATCCATCGGTACCGAATTTTATTTTATCCATAGCGAAATTTTAAATAAAAATAAAACGAGGAAAGATAAAAAATATGGTTCTTATCGGGAAATTTTCGACAATTACCGATAAATCCTTCGCTTATTCAATTCCCTGCGGTATAATTCTGCATTGCGGTTGTGTTCTGTTAACGTTCTGGCAAAAACATGATATCCTGAAAAATCGGGTTTTGCACACATATACAGGTAATCATGATGTTCAGAATTCAGCACTGCATCAATGGATACAATCTCCGGAAAACAGATAGGGCCGGGAGGCAGTCCGTCGACTCTGTATGTATTGAAAGGAGAATTGACCTGGTAATGAACCCGCAATACACGTTGAATATTAAAGTTACCAATTGCATATACTACAGTAGGATCGGCCTGAAGCCGCATTCCCTCTTTCATCCTGTTTAAATACACTCCTGCTATACGACGTTTTTCATCATCCTTATCAGTTTCTTCATGTACAATCGAAGCCAGAGTAATAACCTCTTCCCTGGTCAATTGCAGTTCTTTGGCTTTCAGAGTGCGTCTGTTATTCCAGAACGACTCATACTCACGGTACATACGATCTAAAAATTCATTGGCAGGTGTATTCCAGAATAATTCATAGGTATTGGGTATAAACATGCAATTGATGGTATACCTGTTGAACCCGTATTTCTTTTGAATCGAATCTGATTTTAACAGGTTCAGTAAAGTTGCTGCATCGAACTCAAGCTGGACAGCTATATGGTCAGAGAACTGCTCCAGTGTGCGGATATTATTGAAGGTGAGCTGAACAGGTTCCTGGTGGCCTGAACGAAGCATATTGATGAATTCATTATTGCTCATGCGGTTTTTTACAAAATACCTGCCGGGATGAATATGATTCCGATAATTCTTTTTGTCAACTGTCCACTCCAGACTTTTACTATTTCGGGCCAGTTTCAGTTCTTTAATTTCTTCAATCACATCATTCCATGTCGATCCTGTAGCAATATATAAATAGGTATCTTCCCTGGTAACAAAAATATTGGGAGCAAACGCCCGGCGATACAGATTGATTCCCTTAATACCTGCAAGGATAATAACGACAAGCAGAACAATTATAATTCGCTTCAGCCATACATGTGCTTTCATCTGATATACTTATGTAAGTCTTTGTATGATAAAGATGTTTGCTTTAGTAACATAACAACAAAACTTTTATACCAACATATTTGTTAACTTACTGTCATCCATGCACCAGTCAATAGAATACTCATACAATCAAGCAGTTTCCGATACTATAAGATTTACTACGGAATTTCATGATCATAAGTTATTTTACGATATGGTTATTTAGTAATCTAACTGAATTTTTCAGATTTTTATTACATACAACCGGCCGGCTTCGTCGCGAATCACTTTCACTGCATCGCCTTTTTTAATATAACCGATCTCGGCCATGGCATCGAAAAGTTCTCCTTCAATGCGGATTTTCCCTGAGGGACGAAGAACGGTATATGCAATACCTGTTTTCCCGATCATTTCTTTCTGATGTATATCAACTCCGATAAAACCCTCTGATCGCTCCTGCCGGGCGTCGAGCGACAGTCCTTTGAAAAATCCCGACTTTCCTATCTTCCTGCTCAGCCAGAGAGATAATCCGAAAGCCAGTAGCACTGTGATCAGTATACGGGCAAATACTTTAGCTACAAAGGAAAGAGCAGCAATACCTTCAAATTTGAAAACGATATTATCGATGACCCCAAGGGTGAGACTGAGTAATATCAGTATGATCCCCGATATACCTGCTATACCAAATCCGGGAATCACAAATATTTCAAGTACCAGCAGAATAACTCCCAGTATGAAAGCGAGTATTTCCCAGTTCTGAGCCAGTCCTTCGATATAAAGCGGGGCAAAATAAAGTAGCGCCGCCACAACAGCAAGACCCAGAGGAAATCCAATACCCGGGGTTTGCAATTCGAAATAAATGCCTCCTATGATCAGCAGAATGAGTATGCTTTGAACAACAGGACTGAGTAAGAATAATATGATAGAATCAATACTCCGCAATTCATAGTGTTCAACCTTGTAGTCCGATAATCCTGCTTTTTCTAATACTTCACCAAGAGTATTTGCCTTCCCTTCGCAATAGCCTACCTGAATTGCTTCCTCAACTGTGAGTGTAAGTACTTTTCCCGAATCGACAACACCTTCAACAACCAGTCGTGGATCGACCATAGCTTCGGCAATATGAGGGTCGCGATGCCATACATAGGTCGTATCGGTGCCCTTTATTATTGTATCCTTACCATGCGCCTCGGCAGTTGCCCTCATGGTGGAACGCATGAACGACTGGTATTTGTCCGGAACAACGGCTCCTGTCTGGTCGACAACAGTGGCCGCTCCAATGCTTCCTCCCGGCCTCATATATATGCTGTCGGCAGCTATACAGATCAGTGCTCCGGCAGATATGGCCTGGTTATCGATAAAAACCATTACCGGAACAGAAGAATTTAAAATCCGGGTACGTATGGAATCTGCAATATTCAACATACCACCGTATGTATTGATATGGATCAAGATATAATCAGCTCCCAATGAAAGGGCTTCCTCAAACGCTTCCTGCGTGATCCGCCATGCTGGTTTGGCAATTTCTTTCCGGATCTCGAAAATATATACAAGTCCCTTTTCGGTTGTAACAATACTTTTTTTAACTGAGTCGGGAGCAACAAGATCCTTTGTTGTATCGTCAGCAATTCTGGCAGCACAAAAAAGCTGGATACACAATAAAAGTGTTGTAAATCTTGAAATTCTCAGTATGTTTTCAGGTTTCATAGAAAATTCTGTTCATTTGAAACGAAATTAAGGAATGCAAAGTAATTCACAAATAAAACTTGCCAATTCCATTTGGGATATGTTGGTGTAAGTCCCAAATCAGCACTCAAAAATTGGTCTCTCCTATTTTTTTCTAACTTTGGTTGGTAAATCAGAAGTTATGGAACTTAAAGCGCTAACAGCCATATCTCCCGTCGATGGCCGATACCGTTCGACTGTAGAGAATCTGGACCTTTTCTTCTCTGAATTCGGTCTTATCCGTTACCGTGTGCGCGTGGAGATTGAATATTTTATCGCCCTTTGCCGTTATAAAATACCACAACTCGAAGGCGTGAATAAAGATCATTACGAGGCATTGCGTGCTATTTATAAGAATTTCTCATTAGAAGATGCTGCCGAAATAAAGTCGACTGAGAAAATTACGAACCACGATGTAAAAGCAGTAGAATATTTCCTGAAACAGAAATTTGACACATTGGGGTTACAGGAATATAAAGAATACATCCATTTTGGACTAACCTCACAGGACATCAACAATACCGCCGTACCAATATCTTTTAAGGAAGCACTCAAAGAAATATATTTCCCCTTATTGCAAAAACTTACAGATAAACTTATCAATCAGAGTGCTGAATGGGAAAATATCGCTATGCTTGCCCGTACACATGGTCAGCCAGCATCCCCTACCCGCTTAGGAAAAGAGATCAGGGTATTTATCGAACGGCTTCAGACCCAGACAGGTCAGTTTAAGCAGATCCCCGTTTCCGCTAAGTTTGGTAGCGCCACAGGCAACTTTAATGCACATCATGTAGCTTACCCCGGAATCGACTGGGTCGAATTTGCCAATGCATTTGTGAATCAGATCCTTGGGCTGGAAAGACAGCAGACCACAACCCAGATTGAACATTACGATAACCTTGCAGCTTCCTTTCAGGCTATGAGCCGTATCAATACCATACTCATCGATCTGTGCAGGGATATATGGACTTATATATCGATGGAATATTTTAAACAAAAAATCAAAGAAGGTGAAATCGGATCGTCCACCATGCCCCATAAAGTGAATCCTATCGATTTTGAAAATGCCGAAGGCAACCTCGGAGTTGCCAATGCACTGTTTGCACATCTTGCCGACAAATTACCTGTTTCACGCCTGCAACGTGACCTTACAGATTCAACCGTTCTGCGCAATATCGGTGTCCCGATCGCTCATACAGTATTAGCCTTTACATCGATCCTGAAGGGACTTGAAAAACTCATCATAAACCAGGACAAGATCAAAGCCGACCTGGAAGAAAACTGGAGTGTGGTTGCTGAAGGAATTCAGACCATATTACGCCGCGAAGGTTATCCAAATCCTTATGAAGCACTTCTGAATCTGACACGAACACACGAAAAAATAACACGTGAAAAAATATCGGCCTTCATTAATTCGTTACAAGTAAGCGATGAAGTGAAAAAAGAACTGAAATCCATCACTCCTTCGAATTACACAGGTATTTAAGAATGAGAGACGCATTAAAACTTTTTCGCCGGTTTCTTCCTCCTTACAAGAAATTTATCGGATTCAACATTCTGTTAAACCTGCTGGGAACAATATTCGGGTTGTTTTCATTTATAACTGTTATTCCTCTTCTTGAAATACTGTTCAGTGCCGATTCAACAATCTATCATGTCCGAAATATACAAGGAACATTTTCCGATCTCAAAGAACTACGCGACATCCTGGTGAATAATCTGTATGCGCTCGTGCAGAATCTATCAGCAGATTACGGAGCATTGAAAACACTGATGTTTATCGGGTTGTTCTTCATTTTCATGGTTCTCTTTAAAACCGTATTCAGCTACCTTGGTAGCCTGACTATGGTATATATACGCAATTTTGTTGTGCGCGATATCCGTAATCTATTGTTTAGTAAAGTAGTTGCCCTGCCGATAGGATTTTTCACCGAGGAACGAAAGGGTGATATTATAGCACGGATTACCGGCGATGTTACCGAAATCGAGAATTCCATCATGACATCGCTCGATATGTTCTTTAAAAATCCCATAATCATAATTATTACCGTCACGGCCATGATTTTCATGAGCTGGCAACTGACAATTTTTGTTTTCATACTGTTCCCGGCAGCCGGAGCACTGATAGGTATTATCGGGAAAAAACTCCGGCAGGCATCGTTCAGGTCGCAAACCAAGATGGGCGAAATACTTTCAACCATTGAAGAGACACTCGGCGGACTTCGGATCATTAAAGCCTTCAACGCCGAGAAAATCATGAGACTATTGCAGCAAAAACAAAATGAAGATTACAGGAATACACAAAATAAAGTGATGAGCCGGCAACAATTGGCCAGTCCTCTGAGTGAATTCTTGGGCACAGTGGTAATTGTAGCGGTTATGATTTACGGAGGGAGCCTTATCCTCTCTGAAAATGAGCTCATGATGAAACCATCAATTTTTATAGCCTATATCGTTTTCTTCTACTCAATTATCCAGCCGACCAAAGCATTTTCTTCTGCATTTTATAATATTCAGAAAGGGCTGGCTTCCATGGAACGTATTGACAGAATACTGTATACTGAGAATCCTATAGTAAATAGTGCCAATCCAAAGTCTGTCAGTTCAGTCAAGGAGGCAATCGAATACAGGAATGTCTGGTTCCGGTATGGCGATGACTATGTTTTGAAGAATATAACTATTAAAATTGCTAAGGGGCAGACAGTAGCACTGGTAGGCCAGTCAGGTTCGGGGAAATCGACCCTGGTCGATCTGATGCCCCGCTTTTACGATGTCGAAAAGGGAGGTGTTGTTATCGATGGCACAGATATTCGTGAATTCAGGATCAGTGAATTGAGGAACCTGTTCGGAATCGTTAACCAGGAACCCATATTGTTCAACGATACAATGTTTAATAACATCGCTTTCGGCAGCAATAATGTAACCGAAGAAGAAGTAGTCCGTGCAGCAAAAATTGCCAATGCCCATGAATTTATCCTTGCCACCGAGAACGGTTACCAGACCAGCATCGGTGACAGAGGCAGCAAATTATCGGGTGGGCAGCGCCAGCGAATCAGTATTGCAAGGGCTATCCTGAAAAACCCTCCCATTCTTATCCTCGATGAAGCTACCTCGGCTCTCGATACCGAATCGGAACGTCTCGTTCAGCAGGCTATCGACAATCTGATGAAACACCGCACCAGCATTGTGATCGCGCACCGCTTATCAACAATACGCAATGTCGACTGGATTTTTGTATTGCACGAGGGAGAGATTATCGAACAGGGAGGTTACAGGCAATTGTTGGAGATGAACGGGGAATTTAAAAAACTGCATGATAACCAGTTTCGGTAATGCCCGGTTCAGAATCAGCAATGAAAACTTTCTTTATACTAAAAAATCTTTATTCGAAATTTTGAAAAAAAAAAGAAAATGAATACCTTTCACCCAGAAGGAAACAGAAAGAATTGTATGTTATGTGCAAAATGATCTCTGATCAGTACTGCTAACGATGAGGAACCGGCTGGTTAAGGGGAATTAAAAAAGCCGGGATTTGTATATGGCAGAACTGATTTTTGAATTATGTTATTATTATAAGTATGTATAAGGTTCTTGTTCTAAAAGACCTTTATGGAAGGTAATTAAGAGGAATAACCTGTTGATTAATTAAGAACATTCAGGCATTGAGTATGTTAATTCTTTTCAAATATTCCTCTAACCCTCGTTATCTGGTAAAAACAGGAACTATTATCTTTTGTTTTCTATTAAATTTCCGCCTACTTAATGCACAATATATCACACTAAGTGGTTATGTTAAGGACAACGAAACAGGTGAAAACCTGATTGGGGCAACTATATACGCTGTTAACAATTCAAAAGGAACCGTAACAAATAACTACGGCTTTTTTAGTATGAGAACTCAAAAAGAGAGCTTGGTAGCATTCTCGTATGTGGGATATTCTGTCTATACACTAGGACCCGTTACTCACGATACTATGGTTACTATTCGCCTTCAACCCAATCTTGTATTGGGCGAAGTAAAAGTATTTGGGACGCGCAATTCTTTCGCTTATATAGGCTCGGAAAAAATATTCATGAAAGAAGTAAAATCGTTGCCGGTAATTGCCGGTGAAACCGACCTGTTGAAAAGCATCCAGTTACTGCCGGGCATCCAGGGAGGAATAGAAGGAACCAGCGGGTTTCATGTCCGTGGAAGCTCCCCCGACCAGAATCTTATACTTATCGACGGGGTTCCTGTATATAACGTAAACCACCTGTTTGGGGTATTTTCGGTATTTAATACCGATGCCATTAACAATGCCGAAATCTACAAAAGCATTTTTCCTGCCCGCTATGGAGGACGCATAGCCTCAGTGCTCGATATCAGCATGAAGGAGGGAAATTCGGAAAAGTTCCATGGAAATGCTGGTATCGGTCTGATCTCTTCAAAAATCCTGTTGGAAGGACCCATTAAAAGAATAAAGACAACCTATTTACTCACCGCTCGTCGTACCTATTTCGACCTGTTTACGGTTCCTCTACTGTGGATAATAAATAATAAAGAAACCACAGGGGGATATTATTTTCACGACCTGAATGCAAAAATCAATCACACTTTCAATGATAGAAACCGGCTCTTTCTAAGTATTTACGGGGGAAAAGATAAATTCTACCTGCGCGAAAACCGGCAATATACCGATTTAACAGGCGCAGAACATAGTAACAATAGTAGAAACAACCTGGGCTGGGGTAACCTGATTGCCCAACTCTGCTGGAACCATATTATTTCACCAAAATTGTTTTTTAACCTGTCTGCTGTATATAGCCAATATAAGTTTAATACATACAAGTATTACGATTACCTGGTTCAAACTGATTCCACATCAGAAAAATCTGCATTTGAACAGGAACTCAGCTCTGTAGTTAAAGACCTGAGCGTTTCGGCAAATTTCGACTATTTTATTGCGAACAGTCTGAAATTCAGGTCCGGATTAAACATCACGCAGCATAACTTTTCGCCGGGAGTTGATATGGAGCTTGCCGCCGATCCTGAACATGGAATGAGTGTTGATACGTCGTACCATAATCCCGATTACCTGGCCATAGAATTCAATACCTATGCCGAAGTTGAGTTCAGTCTTGGGCTACTGAAAAGTAACATAGGAACTCGATACACCAATTATAGAATAGAAGGCAAGGGTTTTGATGTTTTTGAACCGCGCTTTTTGCTCGATTTAAAATTAATCAAGCAGCTTTCTTTCAAAGCAGGGTATTCACAAAACTACCAGCTTGCCCATTTGCTTTCTAGTCCAGGCCTTGGTTTCCCTACCGATCAATGGGTACCTGTAACAAGGCAGATTAGACCTGCATTCGCCCGACAGGTAAGTACAGGCCTCGAATACCGACACAGGATATTTAATGTTTCAGCCGAGCTATTCTATAAAGAAATGGAGAACCTGTTGGAATTCAAAGAAGGGAATTCGATGCAAAACTGGGAAGAGAAGGTTACTCAGGGTACAGGGAAAGCATACGGGGCAGAGCTGTACATCGGAAAAGAAACAGGTAAAACTACGGGTTGGATAGCTTATACACTTTCAAAATCGGACCGGACATTCGATGAAATTAACTTTGGCCGCACATTCCCCTATAAGTACGACCGCCGGCACGACCTGAAAATTGTGCTTAACCAGAAACTGGGTAATCACCTTGATATCGGGGCTGTGTGGGTGTATATGACCGGTTATGCCTATACCCTGGAGATGGAGAGTTATATGACTGCAAAAGATTGTTTCAGGACGCCTCTTTTTTTTACGAATCGATTACCTAATTATGCCCGATATTATGAACACCGGAACAATATGCGTATGCCGCCCTACCAGCGACTCGATATCAATTTGAATTACTGTTGGGAAAAGAAAAAAAAGACCCGGCAATTAAGTCTTGGTGCCTATAATGTGTACAATCGTAAAAATCCTGTATCTGCGTCCTATTGGGGAGGACAACTGCACTATACCAGTATATTGCCCATTCTGCCCTATATCCATTATTCATTCGATTTCTAGTATATGAAACGCCTGTTGTTACTTTATATCACTTTTCTTTTCCTTACGGGTTGTGAAACTACCCAGGATGTAGATTTTCCGGATATTAAACCAAAACTGGTAGTGAACTGTCTTTTTAACCCCGATAGCGTGTTCCTTGTACATATATCGCACAATGCCTCAATAGTTGATTATGACATTAATACGTATGACGCATTCGGTTATATTGAAAATGCAGAGATCAGGATATATGAAAACAATACGTATATTGGCCAACTGACCGATGCAGGAAAAGGCTTCTATCTTGCGGAGAATGTATATCCTGTTGCGAATGCCGAGTACCGTATTAAAGTAAATGCCGGGGGCTATGATGGGATCTGGGCCGAAAGCATAGTGCCCGCTAACATTGAACTGGATACATTTATCTGGAACCGACAGCGGGACCCGATATCAGAGCTTGGCGAGGTATTTAAAGTCAACATGGTATGGCGCGACCCACCCGGGGAAGACTATTACTATCTATACAACCTGAAAAGCACATCGGATAATCCCTATTCCTATTCCAACCCGGATTTATTTGTAAAAGACTGCCCTTTGTTCCCCGATGTGGCCAGGCCCGATATGTTCATTTTCAACGACCACCTTTTCGAAGGCGATACCATGAATCTGGAATGCTATTGCGACTTAGGATATCTTTCTAGTATGGATACTACCTATTTTGCTTTTTATCTGGCACATGTCAGCAAAGAGTTTTATCAATGGGCATTAACCCTGGTAGAACATAATGCACAGCGGAGATATTTCAGCGAACCTGTCCAGGTATACAGCAATATACAGAACGGTTTAGGCCTGTTTGCCGGGTATAATACCTGTGGCGACACAATAGCATATACCTGGTTCGATTTTAAGAAAGGAGGTGAAATGAAATAAATATCCGTTCTTATCTATATCCATGACATTCCTTGCTTGACAAGGAATTCAGGAAACGTGATACTGTTTTCCTTCTTTCGCAGGAATGTTGACCGTGGCAAAAATATTTCAGGTAAAGAAACGGATGTTCAGATAAATAAGATGCAATTATAAGTCGAAGGATTTCAGAAATCCAATGGCTTTGAAACAAATCAAAAAGTCAATTTATTTCGATAAAAAGAAATAAAAACCCCACCCTGTAATAAATCTTGTAGAAATAATGAGGGCGGGGCCGTTTCACAATAAATTGTAAAACTATTTAAAGATAAAAAGATGAAACAAAAGTATGTAATATTTTCAACATTTTATGTTGTAATAACCATTTCGGGTTTAATACTATTTAATGCCTGCGAAAAAGATAAACAGGCTGTGACTCCCCCATTAGACAACGAGTCGGTTCTTGTATCCGCTCTTCCTGTACGCATTCAAAACCAGGTGATCGACGACCTGGCGAAACTGGTGGCAATATCGCTGGACGAGGAAGAAGTAAGGAAAATGTTCAAAGAAGAGACCTCACTCCAGTTTACTCTTGACTATGACATTTTATACAGGTTTGTGGCCTCTAAGAAAATTGAGTCTGAACGCTATGGACAGATTCGTTATGATGATATGCTGGAACGTTTGGCACAAGATCACAAATTGAATTTTGAAAATATTCGTACGTTTGCCGGCGATTTTAAAAATCTTCAGATATCAGGATCAACAGCTATTGATCAATGGCAGGTCGAAACAGAGATACCGGAAGTGATTAGTCTGTCGGTAGAGTATAACGAGAATGAGGGAACCCAATTAAACACCTACAATTCGAAGGGACAATTACGAAAAATTACCGATACAGAAGTGCCCACACTCTTTCTGGTTGTAAGGGAATCGGAAAGGATCGATGTTAATGGCATGATTCGGGTCGACCTGAACAGTATTGTGATCCCGCCTGAAGATAGGGCCATGACTGCTGAAACCGCTTACGAGCTGGCAAAGAATAAAGCTGTTCCCATTATTAACGAACCATTGATTGTCAAGTTGTCGGAAAACGAAATGGCCGAAATGCTGGCTTCACGATCATCCGATCAATATAAGGTTAATCCTATAAATCTAGCTGATCAGTCAGTTTTTTCTGAAAATGAGGATGAAGAAAAGGCAACCTGCACATCATATCCTGCAGCCCCGGTAATATCGAAAATCTACCCTAAAGCTGCAGGACAGATAGAAATACAATGGACAGGTCCTGCTGATGTTTCAATGTATGAGATCTGGAGGAGATACAGACAATGCACCAAAGTTCCACCTCAATGCAGCACTATTACTGAGTTATTGACCACACTATGGTTTCCCAGCGGTGGTGGTATGCTGGTTTACGATGATAACAATGCATTCCCCGGCACTGAATTTATCTACACGATGCGAAGTGTTAATTCTGCCGGATGTAAATCGGCATCTACAACTCCAATAGAAGTTTATAGCAGCTTACGAACCAATAACTGTACTGAAAAAATTAAAAGGGTATTAATCAGCGAAGATGCCTGGCAATGCTATGTGTCTCCTATCGAGAGTAAAATTGAGCTTCAATTTAAAGGCGGTGTATACTCAATGTCTTCAGGTAGTGTATCAAGGTTCCCTTCAGGAGATCTTCCTCTGAGCATGGGTCAGCGCACACGTGACCAGCAGAAGGATAAATGGTGCGATTATAATAAGAATATGTTTACTTGGGATATTAGGAATCATTCTTATAATTACAGGGTAATGCTTTTGGAGGATGATGCTGATGGCATGGAAATTACCATAGGTCTGGGTAGTTCATATACGATTGGAGCTGGCAATAATCAAAAACCCGGAGAAGGGGCAATTGTTAACGTATCAGAAACTTTAACTAATAATTTAAATGTTAAATTTTCGGTATATGACGATTTTCTGGGTGAAGTGGAAGTTTTTTACTATAATCATCCTGATGCTGCCTATGAGTTTTATCCCTGTGATGGTACTATTCTGGCAATTTTTGGACAATAATAAACTATAATTGTATTATGAAACACATCGTATT
>Ga0299912_10000707_pt1 | contig 27520 bp, 19 predicted proteins | sample RVTome_2_FD_207667 | JGI IMG/M metagenome (GOLD analysis project Ga0299912, IMG submission 207667) | Soil microbial communities from uranium-contaminated site in the Upper Colorado River Basin, Wyoming, United States - RVT95D214 (version 2) ... | reverse complement strand
TGGACAACGCCACAAGACACTAGTGAATATCTCCAGGCGGTAAGACGCCAAGTTTGTCACGTAGAATTCCTGTGGACCCTCCATCGTCGGCCATGGAAACTACAGCGCTAAGATCAACTGCGAATTTTTTTAGCCTGGGAAGGACAGTAAAAGTCCCCCTGCCTCCGCCAATAACAACAATTTTTTTATTCATAGCAGAAGATAGATCACCCTGAAGAATGTTCAGACTTTCTAACTCCTCAAATCTTTCCCTAATGCTACAGTCCTAGCACCAAGAGATTGGAATAGGATTATGTTTGTTGATACATCCCAGGATGCCTCTTTTGACAGAGATGGCAATTATGTAGATGGATGTATAATTAAAAATTGCATAATTGAGTATGGGAAGGACATTTGGTGTGAATATTCTTCTCCTTTTATTTCATCTAATTTAATTAGGAAAACATTAGATTATAGTGGTATTCATTATAGATTTTCATCAAGCCCAATAAAAATAGTTGGCAATATTATAGAAGATAATAGCAGTGCTATATATATGTTCCGAAAAATACTAGTTTAAAGATATTTCTATCTTATTAGATAATCCCACTTACTGGCTCCATGAGCTCTGCTACATTATTAAACAGAGCATAGAATTGTTTCCTTTCACCTTGGTCCAATCCGGGAAATTACCGGCTGGAGACCCGGAGGCGTAGGGAGATTTTCACATCTTCCCACTAAAAGTAGGATAGGACACGGTCCAGTCACAATCAGAAGGGATACTGACGTGGAGTGAGCTGCATGGTGATCCAGCGCAGCTCGGTAAATTCCTCCAGCGCTGCCTTGCCGCCGAAACGACCCCAACCACTATCCTTCAATCCACCAAACGGCACCTGTGGTTCATCATTAACCGTCTGGTCGTTTATATGAACGATCCCCGATTCGATGCGCTCCGCAATAGCCCACCCTTTAGCGAAATCGCGTGTGATAACACTCGCTGAAAGACCGTACATAGTATCGTTTGCTACAGCCACGGCCTCCTCTTCGTCCTTGACCTCAATCACCGAGACCACCGGACCGAACGTCTCTTCGCAAGAAAATGGTGTGTCTGGCTTTACGTTGGCCAGCACAGTCGGATAGTAACAGAGCCCTTCAGATTTGCCACCGCATAAGACCTTGGCGCCATCGCGAACGGCAGCGTCCACGCTCTTCTTGACTTGATCGAATTGTTGCTGATTAATGAGTGGGCCAATGATCGTGTCGGGCTCTTTGGGATTGCCGACCTTAAAGGTTGAAACCTTTTTGACGAATTTTTCAGTAAATTCCTTGGCAATCGGCTTTTCGATAATGGCCCGGCGTGTGGACATACAGATTTGTCCCTGATGGAGGAATCCGCCGAACGCTGCAGCATTCACAGCGTCATCAATGTTGGCATCGCGCAGGATGATGAGCGGATTTTGTCCGCCCAGTTCCAAGGCGATACGTTTAAGATGGCGTCCCGCCTTTTCCGCGAGCTGCCGGCCCACTGCGCTCGAACCGGTCAAGTTGATGCGGCGTACCTTCGGATTTTCAATGAATTCGTCTCCAATCTCGCCGCTTCGTCCCGGCCCGTTCGTGACGAGATTCAAGACTCCTTTTGGAAAACCGGCTTCATGAAAGACCTCTGCAATCACAACGCCGCCTGTTGCGGCCGATTCCATTGAAGGCTTGAGAATCGCCGTGTTTCCGTACGCAATAGGCATACAGATTGAACGCAGCGATAGGATCAGTGGTGCATTCCACGGTGCTATACCTGCGACAACACCTACGGGTTGGCGTATGGTCATATAGAGTGCGCCCGGCAGATCAGCGGGGATGATTTCACCGTTAGTCTGGTATACCTGTGCTGCAGCTTCGCGCAATAAACCAGGGGTGAATCCAGTCTGGAACATCGCAAAGCCAAAGGTGCAGCCGGTTTCCTCCGCCAGAATCGTAATAATCTCGTCCCGTTTCTTTTCGAGAATGTCGGCAGCCTTTAAAAACAACATCTGGCGCTCAGCCGGAAGCGTATGGGACCACGCTGGAAACGCTGCAACCGCCGCGTCAACAGCACGCTTGGCGTCAGCCCGCTTTCCCGATGGAACTCGTGCAAAAACCTCACCTGTGTAGGGATTGAGATCGTCGTAAACCTTGTTGTCGAGGGCACCCACCCACTCGCCGTTAATATACATTTTATATTCCCTTGTCATTTTTTGGTTCCTCCTTTCTAAGATTTTTTCCTGTTTGAACAAAGATTGAAATATTATACCTCAATTAAGCGATTCTTTGTGATAATTGGTTTTTGAGGTATTGGCTGAACATAAAACGAATGTTACTGGAGCCTATTGCCCGTACGGCCAGGATATAGTCATTTTCCTTGACACTGAGGGTCTGTCCGTTCATTACCCTGGCATACGGAGATATCGTGGCAACGGATAAGGCTATTATAACGTTTTTGATTCCACCGCCAAGCAGGGCAGCAATGATGCACTGATGAGTTTGTTTTTTGTTTCTATGTCTACTACAACCCGCTTCAAAAGAAATTTCGGTCACTCCATAAGAATCATGTGAAGATACCTTTCTTCATAGGGCTTAGAGAGGTCCGCCCAGAGTCTCTTTGGGATCGGTTCCTTGAAAGCCTTCATTTCGCCTTCCACGTCCTTCAGCTTCACCCACGCGAGCCATGCAGGGTCGTCTCTTCGGGGATAGTTCTCCCTGAAGTGACTGCCTCTACTTTCTGTCCTGAACAGCGAGGCTCTGAGCTGCATCTCGGCATTGAGCACCATGTTTCTTATCTCGTGAGCCATACGCCACTCGTGAGGGTCCTTGGCCATCAGCTTGGGAACAAGATCGCTCTTCATAAAGTCGACAAAAGTCAGGGACCCTTATAGACAGATCTCTATTAGCCCTCTACAGTTCAAAGTCCACGCTGGCCCAAGAAAACACGTCAACCTGCTTATTTACTCCTTCAACAATGAAATCTCTAAAATCCGATTCTGGTGCGAGGGGAAGTTGATCGATATACAAAAAGTAAAAAAATCTGACTTAAAATCAGTGCACTTTTGAAGTTTAAAGAGTGCACTTCTAAAAAGTTCCTAACAGAAAAAAATCCCCAAGATATGGGGTATTTTCTCAAGCTTCCCGGGGGAGAACCTGACAGAAGCAAAAGTTAGTCTTTCTGATTGTAGAAGATTATAGCAATATCAATAATAATAGAGATAAGGAATGCCCTTAACAATACGACCCACCTATTGTTAGGATCCTCTTGCCAACATCTGGGTTATCACAGTTCACCAGGCTTTGGAAGCATTAACCCTAAAGCTTACAATAGCCTCTCTTATCTTCCACAATTAAACAGGGTAGAGAGGGGAGGTGTCCCACCCCCCCTCTCTAGGCTAGACTACTAAGCTAATATCGCCCTCTTGACCAGGGTCTTGGCTATCTGGACCTTATACTTGGTGTTGCTTAATGGGCACACATCCTTAACCGCAGCAGCCCCTGCTGTCTCAGCCAATGCCTCAGTGATAATATTACCCTTCAAAACAGCCTCAGCATCGGTTGCCCGGTAGGGCATCGGTGCTGCTGCACCGAGCACAATCCTGGCATCGGATACCTTACCAGCCTTGGTAGTAATGGCCGTAGCTACGCTTATTACAGAAAAGTCTATAGTAGGCCTGAGAGCAAACTTGGTAAAGGTCTGCTTTGTTCCCGGCTTTGGTGAGGGTACCTGGATCTCAGTGACTATCTCGTCATCGTCCAGGACTGTCGTTTTACTGCCTTCTACCGTGAAGAACCTCTCTGCTTCAATGACTCTCTTTGTGGTTTTGATTTTGGCGTTCAAGGCTATCAACACTGGGGCTATATCTGATGCGTTAACTGCTACACATCCACAATTGAAACATCTATTTGCTTCTGCCTCGACCGCACTCAAGGCCAAGCCACCAACAACCTCAGCCTCTATGCCCTTAATCCTCTCCGATACCGGGAGTTCTGGGGTATCAACCCGGCTTGTCTTATTAAGATATGAAGTATTAAACTTCCGGAGAAGCTCAACACCCTGCCTCTCCTCTTCTTCATATTGTATTCCTGTACCTCCAAGATATCGGTCAATAGACTCTGCCGCTTTCTTGCCATAGGCAATAGCCTTAATCACTGAGCCCGCCGTAACGGCAACATCGCCTCCAGCGAAGATGCCGGGTACTCCTGTTGCCAGTGTATTCGGGTCAACAGCAATCGTGCTACGACTAGTTATCCTTAAGCCCTCTGTCCCAGAGATTACGCTGAGGTCAGGTATTTGGCCAATAGCGAAGATGACGGTATCTGCTGGAATCAGATGTTCAGAATTCGGGACAGTCTCCATCTCCAGACGCCCTTCTTCGTCAAATCTCATCCAGAGGACGTTTAGACATTCCACAGCACTGACTCGCCCGTAACTACTAATGATTCTGGTAAAGGTATGTGACGGATGGATGACAATACCCTCTTCCTCCCCCTCTTTAATCTCTGAGGGGTCAGCCGGCATTGTCTCCCGGGACTCCAGACACGCCATGTGAACGTCTTTAGCCCCCAAGCGCAGGGCAGTGCGGGCACAGTCAAAAGCGACACTCCCACCACCTAGCACCAGTACTCGCTGGCCGAGCTTCACCGTCTTACCCAGTTTGACATCCCGCAGGAAATCGAGACATACCAATGTGCCCTCAAGGTCGGCTCCGGAGATAGGCAATTTGCGGCCCTCCTGTGCCCCCACGGCAATGAAGACTGCTGCGTAACCTTGCTTGAGGATATCGGGAATGGTTATCTCTTTTCCAACGGGAGTGTTTGTTTTGATTTCCACCCCCAACGCTCGAACAAAGTCAATCTCCTCTCGGAGAACCTCGCCAGGTAACCGGTAGTCGGGGATGGTCAATGCCAGCGTTCCTCCAGCTACGGGCATACTTTCAAAGATGGTTACGCTGTGGCCAAGCCGTCTGAGGTAATACGCGGCGGAAAGGCCTGCTGGTCCAGAACCCACAATGGCTACGCTCTTTTTGGTCTCAACTTGCGGGGATTCGACCATCTTGTCAACGTTCTCTAGGATGTAATCACCTATGAACCGCTCGACGCACTTAATGGATATCGGTTCATCGAAATCACCTCGATTGCACCCGCTCTCGCAGAAATGAGGGCAGACCCTCCCCGTTATTGTTGGAAAGGGGTTGAAGTTGAGCAGTGTTTTGGCGGCTCCAACTAGGTCGCCATCCCTGATTTTACTCATGTATGAAGGTATATCCACACTGGCTGGGCAATATTTGGAGCAAGTCATGCCATTTACTCTTGCGCCGCCGAATATGGAATGGTATGTATTGTCCCCCGTGATGGCATAGCACGCTCTGCCACCCTTCTTTAAGCAGTTAAACCAATTGCCAGTAATGAATGACCTTCTGAAGTACCAGCACTGCACTTCTTGGCATAGGTTGCCACCTAGGGTGCCCATGTTGCGGAGAGCAGGTGATGACACCGATTCCGCTGCTTTAGCCAGCGCAGAATACTTCTCTTTGACTACTGTAGACGTTGCGATATCACTAAGTCTAACCAGTGCTCCTATCTTCAGTCCTCCAGCGCCGTCGGTGATGGAGTCCAGGCCGGGGATGTTTGCGATGTCCACCAGCGTCTCGGGAGGGTCGTGCAGTGCTCCTGCCTTCAGTACGTTTAGGATATCCGTGCCGCCAGCCAAGATGGCTGCCTTGCCTGCCTTCAGGATTGAAGCTGCCTCAGTCACTGTGGTTGCGCTCTTATATGCAAATCTCTTCATCTTATCCCACCCCCCATATCTTTCCCAGCGCTTTCAGGACGTTGTCCGGCGTGTATGGGTGGTTCCTCATCCTTACCCCTGTGGCATTGTAGAAGGCATTGGCTATGGCTGGACCTACCGGTACATTTGCCCCCTCTCCCATGCCCTTCATGCCAAGCGGGGTTGTTGGGGCATCAGCTGGGTCCTCATGGATAATCGGGACAATGTCACCCCACTCAAGGAAGGAGGGAATCCTGTAATCAAGTGCCGAAGCATTGATAGCTACTCCCTCGTGGGATTTATCGAAGGCCAGTGCCCCGTACATAGTAAAGCCCAGGCCAAACATGGCGGCGCCGTAAATCTGTGCTTCTACTGCATCTGGGTTTATCGCTATGCCGCAGTCATCACATGATACCATTCGCAATACATCTATTTTACCGGTATCGGTATCTACCTCAACCTCGGCAAAAAACGCGGCCAGGCTCTTCTCATATATTCCTATTTTAGTAACCGGATCTATTTTAAAACCCATTTTCTGTGAAACTCCATGAAAACCCGCCACTGAGTTAGCAAGGCTAGCAATCGTCTGGAATTTGGTCGGGTCGGCCTTAACAAATACCTTCCCGTCCCCGATGTCCAGGTCTTCTACCTTTACCTTCAAAGACGCAGCCGCCAAATTGAAGAGCTGCCTCCTTGCATCGAAAGCGGCTTTTATGGCACCACCTATTACTTTGGACGTGCCTTTACTGGCAGCCGCACCTCCTCCCCACGGGGTGTATCGCGAGTTGGATTCAGCCTTTCTGACGTCCTCATAACGAACCCCGAGAACATCAGCCACGCACTGGCACATCGCACTGCAGAGACCTTGCCCCATATCCACGCCGGATGAAAGCACTTCAACGGTGCCATCAAGGTTAATCCTGACCATAGCCGCGTCTTCACCCCAGTGTCCTCCGGAGAGATGGAGGGATAAGGCACAACCGACGCCTCGTCTCTTTGGTCCATTAACCGCAGTTGGCACCCCCCAACCCTTCCATTTATCCTTCCAACCAAAGGCATCAGCAGCCTTGGTTATCAGCGCCGGATAATTACCACCAGCCAGTGTATACCAAGTTAATTTATCAATAGTTGGACCACCCGGAACCTCAGCCCACTTCTTCCTCCATTCTACCGGGTCCAATCCGGTTTTCTCTATCACCTCGTCGATAAACCGCTCTGAGTTCAGCATGCCTTCAGCATCCCCCATGCTGCGTCTTGACCCGGACAAGGGTAGATTGCACCATACGGGCCATGATTCGGTATATACGCTGCCGTACCGATACACGCCAGTTGCTGCGTTGGCTGGAAAAGCGGCCAGAAAGAGGCCGTTTTGAACCCCCCCGACGTTGACGGTAACGGTAGATTCTATAAAAGTAGGCTTGCCATCCTTTTTGATTCCACATTCCATATCAAAGTAAATCGGCCCACAAGAGTGATGGTTGCACACGTTCATCTCGTCTATTTCCTGTAACACCCGTACCGGCCTACCTGCCTTTTTCGCCAGAGCCGCAGCATAAATCATTACCAGTAAGTATTCGTTCTTCCCCATGCCCTTGCCACCAAAACTGCCTGCAGTATACTTTTGAACAATCATGCATTTGTCAAATGCGATTTCCAAGAATTCGGTAACAGTAGCAAGCGCATCGTAAGTGCATTGAGTAGCCGACCAAATAGTCACCTCATCTCCGTCCCACTTGGCGATTGCTCCGTTCGCCTCCAACGAAGCATGCGCTTCGGCTCCTGTGTAATAGTTGGCTGACACAATAAAATCGGCGTCTTTCTTCCCTTGCTGCACATGTGCCTTGGTAGCCAGGTCGCCACTTTTCCAAGTTTCCCGGTCTGTTATACTACCCCTAGAAGCGCGCATGTAAACACTCTGGGGACCACCAATTGGTGCTACATTATCTGGCAGGTCGGGACGCAACTGCCGATATTCGGGGTGCAATACGACAGCACCAGGTTGCATCGCTTCTTTGGGGTCAAAGACTCCTGGCGACAGCACCTCGTAGTCCACTTTAATCAACTTTATCGCTTCCTCGGCAACCTCCTTGGTCTCGGCAGCCAGTAAGGCTACATCCTCTCCGGCGAAGAAAACCTTTCCGGCTATTGATGCCAGGGCATATTGCACATCGCTAAGGAGCACATGGCGTAGTATCGTATCGTCCTTGTCGGTAATTGTGCATACTACGCCCGGCATCTTTTCGGCGGCGCTGGTATCAATGCTCTTTATCCTAGCATGAGCATAAGGGCTTTTGAGTATTACGCCTTCCAGCATATCCGGAAACTGAATATCAGCGACAAATTCAGCCGTCCCGGTACACACCGGAATCAAATCTTTCTTGATTACTCTCTTACCGATGTATTTTAAAGGAATAGTCTGGTAAGCCATCACTCTCCTCCCCCTTGCTTCTTCAATTTTGCGGCGGCGGCCAACACCGACTTGGCGATAAAAGGATAATTACCACAGCGGCAGAGATTGCCGGCAAGTTCCCGCTTGACATCTTCTACTGTCGGATCAGGATTCTTGTCCAGCAATGCCTTTGTGGCCATAATCATCCCTGGAGCACAAAAGCCGCATTGAAAACCGTGATTTTCTACAAATGCCTGTTGAATTGGATGGAGATTTGTTGGAGTACCCAGCCCCTCGATGGTGGTAATTTTTTTGCCGTCACATTGAGCTGTCAGTGTCATGCATGATAGGATTAGCTTCCCATCCATGATGACAGCGCAGGTGCCGCAGACACCTCTATTACAGCTCAACTTTAACCCCTTGAGCCCTAGTTTATACCTGAGTGTCCATGCCAGCATGTGCCAGGGATATACGTCATAGGCATTCACATCCCAGGGCTCAATATCATGACCGATGGTAAGCCTGTATTCCCTCCCGTTGATAGTCAGGTTTATCGTTGGTACTTTGGCTGCTATTTTTAATACTGCTTCTTTGCTCATTTTACCCCTCTTGCTTCTCTGTTAATCCTATTCGCTGATCGCCTTTCTAAACTCAAGGAGCGTCAGGAAAACCTTGTAGCTCCTTGTAGGTAGAAATAGGTCCGTCCAACCACATAATATTTCCGTTTGTTTAACATCCTTTGGCCTACAAATTTAGTTAGCAGGCCATAGAGCCAACATTCCCTCTAACTATTTCTGAGTCTTGCCCAGAAACTCCCTACATTTGTAAGCTTCTACTTTCCCTCAAGGCTTTCAATCATCTGTCGGCCTGAGGTAATCTGAGAACACTGCTGTGAGCTTCTCCGCTTGACCACTGCTTTCTCATTGATCTCACAATACACAGAAGTACTTTGCTCACGAGTCTCATCCCTCTTATGACACGCTATCTAATCATCATACTTGGCAGCCATAGTGCTATAATAGGGAAAATCATGACCAAAAAAATGAGAAGCACCTCCATTGCCACATATGGCAACCCCGCCATGATTATCTCCCGATATGAAGCTTCTGGATATACAGCTTGCATAACGAAGATGGCCATCCCAAACGGCGGTGTTAATGCACCCAGTTCAATTCCAGCCAGCAACATGGTCGTAAGCCATATCGGGTTACAGCCTAATGAGATTCCTAAAGGAATAAAAATGGGCGCGGTGATCATCATGTTTGAAACCGTATCCATAAGTGTTCCGAAGATGATAACCACCACGATCATGCCCACGATCACTAAATTAGGAGGCAATTGCAACCCCGATACAGCTCTCACTAGGCCCTGGCCTGCTCCTGTCATAGCGAGCACAGAGCCAAAAGTTGCCGACCCGGCAACAATAAAAAACACTTGGCTTGTCGTTTGAGCACTCTTCAGGAAAATCTCCATTAATAGCCGTGAGCTTATCCTCACCCTCTTATAGGCAAACGCTAGGCCGAGAGATCCTACTGCCCCTACTGCAGCTGACTCCGTCGGAGTTGCTATACCAAAGAAGATAATTCCCAGGACAACAAAAATAAGCAAAATAATTGGTAGTAAAAGGACTAGGCTTTTAAGCTTCTCTGTCCAAGCGAAATGCTCAAGTTTATAGAGCGGGGCGAGATGCGGCTTCCACCAAGATACAATCAATATAAAACTAGCGTAGAGAACGGCCAGAAGAATACCAGGCATCATACCAGCCATAAGCACTTTGCCTGCTGAGAGCATTGTAAGCCCTGCGAAGATGACCGCCATAGCGCTGGGCGGAATGAGGGCGTCCAGGCCCCCGGCACCTAAGACCGGACCTATTGACATAAAACGGCTATATTTCCTCCTTTGCATCTCTGGTATAAGGCTTGAGCCCAATGCAGCAACAACACCTATGCTCGAACCACTCAGCGCACCTAGCACAGTCCCGGAAACAATGGCAGCATAACTGAGCCGTCCCGGCACCCTCCCAAGCCATTTATCAACGCTATCAATAAAGAAGTTTACTATTCCTGTCCTGAAGAGTACTTCGCCCATAAAGATGAAGAGTGGCACTGCTATCAAAAGAAATGAGCTCAGAGACTGCATAATACCAGTGGGCAGTAAAACTAGCGCTTTTTGCCCGCTAAAGATAAGAAGGATGACAAAATTCATAATAAAGAACGCAAATGCTACTGGTATACCAGTGAGCATTATAAACATTAGCCCCACTACGATTAAGAGTAGAATAACCCACCACTCCATTTTTGTCTCCTTTTGTTAACTTTTGATCCAGGTAATGCCTGCTGACAAAAAAGTGCTCGTAACACATGACCTCTGAGTTGCACAAGCAGGTGAGTACCCGGTCAGCCTTGTTTCGTGTCAATCGATATTTGCTACTAACTCTTTCCGCCGCTATTATGGTAAATCTTACCTGAGTCCCTGCCTGCACCTATTCCAAGACCAGGCTTTGTCCTTGGTCGGAGCTAGCACTTTCACGGAGTAGCTCACTTATGAGTAAGGATGAGCCCGCGAACTAGCCTCTGGTTCCTCATGACTTTCTTAACCTCTGAAGCAACTGGATTTGCTCCCAAGCCTGCCGAAGACAATAGGGTATCAAGAGAAGGTACCCGAAAACAATCACTGATTCTATGTACGGTCTCGGCACAACTATTGGGTAGTCACCTGATAGGGTTCCTCGTTGCCAACACTTCCATGTGTCCAGGCTGATGTAATACAGAAAGATAGCAGATATACCAGCAGCAGCTATAAGAGTAACTGCCTTTAGATATGCGAGTTTTTGTGGACTGAGGAACTTATCTACTAGGTCCACTCTAACATGGCCCTTTTGGCTGAGTACCCAAGGCGCTGAGAGGAAGACTACGAAAAGAATAGCCCATCCACTTGTAACTGAGGTCCAAATGATAGAGGTCTGAAAGAAGTTTCGAAGCACCAAATCAAGGCATATAATTACAATGACGAAGAGCAGGAGACCACCGCTAATATAAGTCGAACCGGCTGTCACTTTTCCTAGGAAAAACCAATATTTATCCCTGAAATGAGATTTGTTGCCCGCTGAATTCTTTGTTAGCCTCGCCATTTTAGGTTACCTCCTTATTCCCTACGTAATCGCCGCCTTTAGCACCGTACCTTTACCATCTTTTAGCAAGGTCCAGCCACATCCCACCTGCTATAGGTTTCCGCTACTCTCTTTCAGGTCCGCTTTGAGCCTTTCCTCCGTTTCAAATAATACACCGCACTCCGGGCAGACATACGTCACCAGAGTAAAATTGGGGCTGTCGCCATTCCACCTCAAACACAGCCACGGACCGGCTTTAGATAAAGGCTCCAGCCGTCTAACTGCAAACTTCTTAGGATTATGCTCCTTAGGACCATAAACATGCCCACACTTGCTACAACGCGTCACTGCACCTTCATCAGTCTCTACTTCTTCTATATATTCCCCTATGCTCCGCACCGCTCGCACTTTCTCCGTCGGAATGCGCAAACCCTCCCCATCTATATGTGAAGGAAGTCGTGACGCAACCATTTCTCGCCGGCGCTCTTTAGTAGCAGCTTCATCGACTTCAAATCCGGGGGTAAGAATAACACCGTAACGCTCCTGAGCTGATTCGATACTAACAGCATGCTTAAGCACGTCCTCCCTTACCATTTCAGGATCACGCTCTAGGGGGTCTCCGTAGCCGCCTCCTCCTGGGGGATAGTAAATGAGCATATCTCCAGCCTTGACAACACCGTCGGATTTGGTTGCCAGGTATTCCACCTTTCCCCCCCAATCTTTGTAACTTGTTGGCACTTCGCCATGTCTTAGCATCTCCCAGACTCTAGAGCCTCGGATCAAAACAGCGGGGCAACCGGCTCCTGGGTAACCACCAGAGATTCCTGAAGCGTTCGATTCGTCAGCACCAGCTGTATTTGTACCAACCCAATCTAGACTCTCAACGTCATATGGCGTTAGGGCTGCAATAGCAGAAAGCCCACCGCGGAACTTACCGGGTCCCCCAGAATCACAAAGCCTACGTCGAAAAACGTATATCATGTTTGGTGCTTTAAACTCGTTCGTTTCAACATTCGCCATAAAGCTAAAGCACGATTCAATCATTCCCACGTGGTCGATGCCATCGGCAAAAGAGCGGGCACCAGCACCATTAGCTCTGTGATCTGAAAATAGTCCGCCAACGATCTTGCCGCTTTTATCTGGTCCGCTCAGTCGTATTCCGGCTGTTGATGGGCTCCAAGATGGACATACGAGATCCCTGTGCTTTTCCGATCTCAATAGCATTTCAGCGACTAATTTGGTGCATGCTTGTGAAGCGACCCGTGCACAACCGCCAGAGAACATACTCACCGCTGCAGGAGCCTTCGCATTTACTAAGGTCCCTTCGGGAGCGTATACTTCAACACAGTCCATTGCACCTCTATTCCAATCTATTTCATTACCGCATAGTATCGCGAAAACTGGTATCATTGTCACGGCACGACAAACCGGGAACATACAATTAACTGGCCCAACGACTTGAGGATCGGTTCCTGTATAGTCAAAGTACAACTTGTCACCTCTCTTCTCCAAACTGACATGGATTCGAAATATACGTAGAGAGTGCGCTCTTTCCCCATCCATGAAAGCCTCTGTAGACCATTTCCCGTCAGGAATTTCTGCAATACGTTTACTTAACTTTTCTCGTGCGTATCGGATGGATAGTTGCATTGTGCCAAGAATAGTTTCGAGCCCCACCTCATGGACAAGTTCCTCCAAGCGTTGCTTGACTACATTGATAGCACCGATTTGAGCGCGAAGGTTAAGAGCTAGCTCGTCAGGCTGTCTAGAATTAATCATAACAGTTTTTTCTACTTCTTTACCAAACTTACCTTCACTCACCACCTTTAGATAATATCGAGGTGGCTCGTCAAAGATATGTCTAGCATTAACGCAAAAGCTTCCTGGATCGCAACCACCCACATCAGGCCAGTGAGCAACATTTCCTGCCCAATAGACTAGTTCTCCGTCATGGAAAATAGGCGCAATTATACACACATCATTTTGGTGTAGGGCACCCATATAAGGGTCATTTGTTAGAAGCATGTCTCCTGGCTTGAGATCAGGCACCCATCCAGTTCTTATTATGTTCTTAACCACTGTTTCCATGGCAGTCACATGAAACATGATATAGATCCCCGCAGTCACTAAGTCCCCATCTTTAGTAAACAAGCCAACGTTGAAGTCAGTACCCTCAACCACGACAGGCGAAGGCGACAGAAGTATAATCGTTGTACCTTGCTCATCGTTGATTTGCCACAGCCGGTGATTCACCACCTCAAAGGTAATGGGGTCTATCTCCATAGTTCACCTCCCACGCTGAATCCTAATATTTCGGAAGCCATCAATATGCGCTTCTTGCCCTGCAGGCACAAGGATGGTGGTATCTCTTCTTTCAATGATACAAAGCCCCCGAACGAAATTGCCAGGGGCCATGTCATCAAAATTGTAGACGCTAGCTTCAACAAGGCCTGCTTTCCTGAAGTAGATTCGGCGACTTGCCTTTTTAGTTGGAGTGATATACTCAAGCTTTTTCTCAGCCATCATGCGCGGCTTGGAAGTAATTTTAATAGCATCCAGCCGGAAATTGGTGAGTTCCAGTGGCGACTCAGCTCGGGTGGTTCCCCTGCCAAACTTTGACTCGTAGGTCATTTCGAATGCATGACGTATCTCCGGCACTTGTTGCAAAGTAAGTTCTCCTCCTCCCCAAGGAACGCTGATATCATTCAGTTGTCCTACGTACCGCATATCTAGCTTGGGGCTCAGCAGAACTTCCTCTGCCGGGAACCCTGAACCCTGCATCTCCTCTAGAGCCTGTTTCTCCAAATTGCTAAGGGCCCTGTTGAAGCGCTTTACGAATTCGACCGTGGACTCCACTAGGCCGGGTTCACTATAAACGTAGGAGTACATAACATCCGAAATGGCACAGCCGAAGGCCGAGAAGCATGCACAGGCTAGAGGGATCACCACTTCCTTCACCCCTAGGGCTGCCCCGTATTGAGCGGCCCCCGCCGGGCCAGCCCCACCGTAGGAAAACAGCACAAAGTTACGCGGGTCATAGCCATTCTCCACCGTCACTTTCCGGACAAGGTCGCCCATCATAGCGGTAACAACTTCATAAATCCCTGCAGCGGCTTCCCTCGTGTCCATGTTCAGAGGCCGGGCGACCTTCTTCAAGATAGCCTCCTCCGCCTTGGCCCTGTTTAGTAATATCCGGCCTCCAAAGAAGTACGCAGGGTCCAAAATACCAAGAACTACTAATGCATCGGTCACTGTGGGCTCGGTCCCTCCTATATCGTAACACGCCGGCCCTGGGTCGGATCCAGCACTTCGTGGCCCCACGAGTAGTCTTCGCCCATCCGTCCAAGCAATGCTTCCCCCGCCAGCACCTATGCTCACTACCTTCACAGATAGCACCTGAGCTGGCACCCCCTGGGCGAAAAAGGGCAGCTTTTCATATTCATATTCACCTCGGTGGATTAGCCCTACATCAAAAGTTGTACCACCCATATCTGTGGTAATGACGTTTTCATAACCAAAAACCTCTCCCAAATATCTAGCTGCGACAACGCCACCAGACGGCCCTGAACCGAGCACTGAGACAGCCTCCTTCTCAATACGGGCGGGCAGTGTCACCCCTCCAGAACACTTCATTACCTGCACCGGGGACCTCAGGCCTTTTGCTGACAAGGTTGTTTGAAGGTTGTTAATATATTTCACGATGACTGGCGCAACATAAGCATTTTCTATGGCGGTCATGGCACGTTCAAACTCCCCCATCATTGGTGAGATTTCAGAGGAGCAACTCACTATGATACCGCACTTCATTTGCTGAATTATTTCTTTGATACGCTGCTCATGGCTATTATTTCTGAACGACCAAAGGAGACATACAGCGATAGCGTTCACCCCTTCTTCAATAAGGTATTCCACGGATTTAGTCACTTCCTGTTCGTTCAGTGAGACGATAGCCGTCCCATCGGCTACGACCCGCTCAGAGACACCACAAATCAGCGAGTGCGGCACCAAGGGTTGAGGCCTCTCATTATGAATGTAATCCATCGCCTGCGACCGGGGAATACCTAGGTTCCTGCCCACATTACCACGCGCGAGCAAGGTAGTATCCTCGAAGCCCTTGGTCACTATTAGTCCAACCTTTGCCCCGCGCCTTTGAATCAACGCATTAGTAGCCACAGTCGTGCCATGAGAGAAGCTCTCCGTGTTCTCGAGGACATCCTTCATATCTTTTCCCATTAGCTTAACACAATTTTCCAAAGCACCCACAACGCCTTGCTCAAAAGCTTTAGGGGTAGTAGGGGACTTATCAAAGTATATCCCGCCTGCGTCGTCAAAAATAACTATATCCGTGAATGTCCCCCCCGTGTCAATACCGATGGTATACTTCATTGTGCTTACTCCTTCTCTAATATAGGTTGCCTCTCTTGGCCATGACCCAATACCCGCACACTTTATACACTATCGCCGCGGCGATTATTGCTACCTCCAGCAACTTGTGTATAAAAACCAGTCCTCGGCCTACGGCAGACTAAGAAGGCTAACCAATTTTATTTATCAGCTCTGGCTCTTGGGCTATTCGCATCAGTCTGAATGCTATTACAGCCTGATTGTGTTTAGCCCGCTCTCCCCGGGGTGTGAGCTTACCATAAAACATAGCAGTAGCTGGCGTTAAGCGACCTTCAAAGACTAAAACCAGATATTTCTCCTCTCCAAATATTGAGATGTCATCGCGGATACTGAAATCTTTCAACTTCCCCGCCTCGACAGATGCTACACGCCCATTTCTTATGTCTACGTGGAACGGCTCGCCATCAGTCACATCAAACTCCATACGCATGTCATATGCCTTCAGCCATTTGCTAGCCTTCTCCCTGTTATCAAGACTATTGAAGAACTTCCTAGCCGTATCTAAGATCATCTTATCTCCTTCAGATTGTAGTAAGTAGCTTCGCCGGGTCTCCATATTTCTTGGCTAATTCCCATAGTTCAGGGTCGTCAAGCACAGTCAACTTACCATTGTCTATAATGATTTCATCATCAGCATAGACGGTAGGTTCTAACACAAGGGCGAAGGTCGTGCTGAGGTATTCAGAGCTATAGTCTGTGCCTCCGACACTCGTGTCTCCCCCTGTACCGAAAAACAAAGTACCAGCTCGTCGAGTGGTCCAACTACCGAATGGCTTGGTGAAGTCCAGGGGTGTGTGCGGGTTTGTTCCAAGCCCAATCTCCCTCAGTCGGTTGGCATTAGGGTATGGCTTCCATAGGTCCTTAAGCTTTTCAGCTTCAGGGGCTCCTTTCACATCAGAGACAAAGCCATTCCTAAAAGTAAACTTAAGTGGATGTTTCAACCAGCCGAAGGGAAGTACAGCGTCTGTGACTAAATCCCCTGTCGCCGAATGCCCTAGATCGCCCCACGGACAGGAACCAGGAGGAAACCCGCCTCGCGAGCAAACTCTGGGGGGCTCAGTCGCCGGACCACAAACCAACGGCTCAGGCCCGATGTACGCGCCTATGTCCTCAGGATACATTACCTGCATGTGAAGGTCTGAACCTCGGCCGTCCACGATCCTAAAATGAACCAAGTGTCTTCCTTCTGGATCGGCATGCCCAATCCTCCACTTGACACGTCTAGTAAGCTCATACCAAACTTCCAAAGGATACCGGCTCGCGTCTGTGCCTAAGTGCTCCCCAACAATAGTAACGTTTGATACTCCATAGTCATAGGTCAATATGAACCCATCAAAATGATGATGTGTAATTCGGCCTCCCATACTGATGTAATAATCAACCCCTCTTGCCGCCTCCAAACAAACCCGCGGAAACGGCTGGTTAGGAGGGGGCTCCTCTACCTCTAATATAGAAACATGAGCTCCGACCCCTCTAACAGCATAGGCTACTGCCTCAATTGCATCCCTGTCTATCTTAGCAGTGGTTACGAGCAGAACTTCGTTTCCTTTACTTATTCCCAAAAACTTTACCGCATTATTAGCCCCTTCAAGATAGGGCTGCAGCCGGTACTTAATAACCATCACTTCACCTCCTAACCGTTCTTAAGGCCGTTTAATTTTGAAAGGTCTCTTTTTTAGGAAGAAATTTTGGGCTCTTCAGGCTCCTTTTCATCTCTTCGGCTCCACATACGTGGCGAAGTTAACTAGGCAGTAGGAGCACAATTGTAGCAGGGTGACTAATTGATTCAACTTCACTTCCTGTGGAGTTCCTCTTAAGCTTAATAGCAGTTGCGCAAACTTAATAACCCCTTTCGTGAGCGGTTTTGTACGCCATTCCTAATTACCCCGATTGCCGAACTATTCCCTCAATACTTGATTACACTACTATTAAAGCGTTAGAACTCTTCCGGCGAGGCACTTAAACAATATAAACTATAGACTCCATGCCTTTCGGTTCAAAAAACCTTCCCAAAGTTGATAAGGATACTTTAATCCCCCCATTTTTAAACGGCCTTGTTTTTTCGCAAGCCTATCATCCTCACTTATGAACAACTACTTGCGCAATTCCTGGCCCAACTTGAGCATTCGAGGACCTAAATCAGGTGATTTCTTTAAAACCATGTCAAAAGATGCAGATAAAAAGGCGTCCTGGAATTTCTTGCCCTCCGTTTCTGATAGGTAAATCTTTTCCAGACCAGCATTGGCGACGTCCTGGACAGCCTTCTCATAAGTACTTCTAAAATATGACGTTTGACGTTTCTCAATCTCTAAAGCAGCATTACTAACTAATTCCTTAAGGTGGTTCGGTAGTACGTTCCAGGCATCTAGATTGGCAATCAAAATTAAAAAGAGGTCTCCAAACCCGGGAAAGATTATGTACTTCGTCTGCTCATACCATTTCATCTGCACAAAAGCATCAACAGGGAAACTAAGTCCGTCGATAACACCTTGCTGGAGCGCAGTATAGATCTCGGGGACCGCAGTATTAACGCAACTCGCTCCAAATGCTGAGAAAAATCCGCTCGGCTCGCGCATTATTAATCCTCGGAAGTCGGTTAGCTTACGTACAGGCTTCTTAGTAAAAGTAAGAAAAGGAGTCCCAGGAAGAATGGCTCCAATAAGACGGATATTTTGCTTGGCAAAAGCCTTCTGCGCCAAATCCCATAGGCCGCTGTCACGCACCTTGTCCATGGGGGCACTAATAAACTGAAGCGCCTGGCCCTCTACCACATAGTTTGTTGTATATGCTCCAACGGAACCCCCTGCTTGAAACACGTTATCCCTGACTGCAGCCACTTGGTCATTCATTGGCCAAGACTCTGGTCCTCCGGTGATCCTCAATACGAGCTCCCCCTTCGCTCGTTCATTTACTAGATTTATAAATGGGACTGCGTAGTTCTCACGGTGCACATAGCCCTGAGCCCAAGCTGAAAGCACTTTCCACTCAATTATTTTCGCAGATGGTTGCGGTTGAGCACAGGTAGGAAGAACGGAACTAACCACTACAATTATTGAAAGCACGCACATCATAAACTTTTTCATTTGGTTACCTCCTTCTTTCAGAAATTAATCTCGTTTGGAAAAATACAATTAATCTTTCGGCCATATAGTTTTAAAAACATTTCCACTCAAAAATCCCCACTAACCTTCCTTCAAACACACATAAATACCACCTCCCTTAACAAACTTTCATCGGACTTTTGTTTAAAAATACTCTTATGCAAGAAACCCATTATCTTTAACCCAAATTTGCTTCTTTCGTAACCCACAATAACGAGAACGAAAAAGGTTAAGATATTTCTTGTAAAACAACTCTGCAGCATCCTCAATGGAAAGCTTCTTTTTTAGCATGAAGATCTTCAAAATCTGCGCTGAATCCTTTAGAATTTTCCTGCCTCAGAAGCTTCTCCTCGTGGGACCTTGAGTTTACTAGGAAGTCAATCCCAGTATATATTATATCCTTGTCTGATACACCTACCTCTGGGTATTGCACATGAAATCTGGTATTGCAGGGGATATCTGCTACAACTTATCGTTCCTTTCCAATTGGGTCAAAAGCCAATCTATACATACCGTCATAAATTCATCCATATCTGGAAATTGTCCATAGATTCTTCGTCAGAGCTAAAGCCCTGAGTTACATGTTTCGATAATCCCGTAACGCAATCCTTTAGGATTGACTTATCTCTCGCGTGTGAATTTATGCGGCATTATTTGTGTCGCTGTGTATAAATTGGAGAAATCTACTGCTCAAATAAGACCGCTAAAGCTCACTCAGGTTGGGCATCACTACCAGGGGATTCTCAAAATTAATTGCCCTCTTTCCTCCTATCAACAAATCGTTTTGCTTTAAAGTCAGATTTGGGAAGTGTCCCTTTGGGGACAAGCTCTATCTCCACTCGAAGGTTAAGGGTATTTTTTATTTCATCTTGGATATTTCTTTGAATCGCCTGCCTATTGTCTTCTTCACTTACTTCGAGTTTAATGGCCAATTCATCGACCCCTGCTCTTTTATAAGCCATAATTTGGTATTCATCTCCTGGTTGGATATGGGATTCGATGATCTTCTTTAGGACATTCGGGAAAACATTCACCCCACGAATGATAACCATCTCATCCTTGCGACCCAAAACCCCACCTTCCAGGACGCGAAATGTCCGCCCACATGGGCAAACCCCTTTTTTTACCTTAACAAGGTCACCCGTTCGATATCGAATAGCAGGCATGCAAGTTCTACCTAAATTCGTTAGAACTAACTCTCCTCCATCTCCTTCATTTACAGGTTGATTAGTCTGAGTATCAATTATCTCAGCGATGAACTCGCTTTCTATAATATGGACCCCGTTCGATTCCTCCGTGCATTGAAATCCCCATGTACCCACTTCAGTCATTCCGATGTAGTCGAAACAGCGGGCATTCCATATTTTTTCGAGTTTTTCACGCACATTGGGAATAAGTGCTCCGGGTTCTCCCGTGAGAAGAAGCGATTTTACACATGATAAGGTAAGATCGATACTGTTCTCTTCAGCTGTTCTTGCTAAGGCTAATGCATATGTCGGAGTTGTAGGAATGACTGTGGCCTTATTTTCGATGAGACACTCCAATCTTTGCAACGAGTTCCACCCCCCAGTGGGAATGATTAAAACTCCGAGTTGGTAAGCACCCTCATATATGACCCAAAATGCTGTATAAGGGCCAAAATTGAACGGGAAAAGAATTCGGTCGTCTTTGTTGACTCCCGCTCCTTTCAAAATATAACAGGCAACTCTCCCCCTCCACTCCCAACTCTCCTTGGTATCAAGAAACTTCAAGGGTTTTCCAGTGGTCCCGGAGGTCTGGTGGTATTGCACATAGTTTTCTAAGGGCTCAGTCAGATTTGTTCCAAAAGGGGGATGTTTCTCTTGATCTTCTTCAAATTCTTTTTTGGTTGTAAAGGGAAGTTTGCAAAGATTATCAGGAGACCGGATATCTTGGGGATTTATCCCATGCTGTTTGAATTTTTCCTTATAAAACGGGTTGGAAGCATAGACCTTTTTCAACAGTGTCTCCAATTTTTTAAATTGGAGCATCACTATCTCATCCGTGTTTACCGTTTCTACTTCGTGATCAAAATATTTAATTGGATCCATTTTCTAGCCTCATTTGGACCTGCCTATGACCTTAAATACATTCTCCCAAGGTTGACCAGAAACAACTTTTGGAAGTTCTTCGAGAATCTTAATTCCCCAGGGCTGAGGAAGAAGAGTACCTGATTCGGATTGGATTATTAAGATATCCCCATTCTTCATTTCTTCAGAGTCACAGAAAATCTCATCCCTCACATATTTTGTGTCATATTTCTGGGATCCTGGTGTAAGATCCTTAATGAAGAGTTTCTATACCCCTTCTTTAAGGTCTTTAAACTGTTGAACAAAAGTTTAATATTTTCGTTTCAATATTCCTCCTCATTTGCTTATAGTCGGTATTCAGATAATCTTTAAATCTCTATGATATATTCTTTACTTTTTAGCTCTAATTGTCTCACCGTGAGGTATACCCGGTTCAGTTTCGTCCAGCTCTTCAATGATCTTAATCGCCCACGTCTGAGGATACAAGGCGCCAATCCAAGATCGGACATGCAGTACATCTCCGTCGGGTAATTTACTGGAGTCACTGGCCAATATCGCTTTTACTATCTTAGCTCCATATTTACTCGTGCCAGGATTTAAATCCTTAATGGTCAATTTGATTTCCTTATTTTCGATCAAGTTTTTGATATCAGGTGTAAAGATCTGATATTCCTTTTTCATTTCTTCTCCTTTTTCCGTTCCTTAAAGCCGTAGGTCTTCCAATTTGCCAACACCTTATCCTTAAGTGCGGGCGGAAACATAATATTGAAAGAGTTCTTCATTGGAACGCTGGTTATCTTATCTAACTCTGGTGGCCAAGTACAGTCAATCAAAGCGATGGCCCCCTTATAGGCTCTACGTTCCTTTGCATTATAGCAGGGTGTGAGCGCATTTCCTTTAGGTGGTTCAACCTCTTCACAGAAGATACCCCGGATGGGATGACATTTGGTAGCAAAAGCGTGCATCACCTGATCGAAATCGAATGGGTCTATATCATCGTCAACCACAAATATCTTGTTCACGTCGGCCCGCCTTGCAGTAAGCACATCCTTAATTTGTTTAGCAACCTCATTACCCCCTCTTTTAACACCTACTACCACAATATGGGTTACACCAATTGGTGGGACAAATACCTCGGTTATGGGCAGATTATGTTTCAGTAAGCGTCTTTTCATTGCTAGCGCAGCAGTTAACGATGCGGCTATTGAGCTGTCATCCGGTGGGACACCAAGGCTTATTATGGTGAATATAGGTTTGTTACGGTGAGTTATAGCTTTTGTTCTGACTAAAACCCCATCTTTGGCTCCTTCCATTCTGTAACCGGGATATTCACCGAATGGCCCTTCCTGTACTGTCCGGTCAGGTAATATCTCGCCCTCCAGCACAATTTCAGCGTTGACGGGCACGAGTAAGTCGCTTGTCTCGCATTTTACTAGTTTAACTGCTTCCTGGCATAAGCCTCCGGCATAATCCGCCTCATTGGCGTTTATAGCTATAGGTGCCGTAGCAATCATGCTGCAAAGTGGGTCCGAACCTAAAACCAGGGCTATCGGCATGGGTTTATGCTGTGGTACGTATTTACCGTGCAATACCATCGACAAATGGCTTGAGTACCGGGGCCAACCAACCATATAACGCTTGTTGTGAACCATAAACCGATACATGCCCCAGTTGTCCCAGCTATTATCAGGGTTACGGGTAACCTCAAACGCCCATGTACCAATATATCTTCCACCATCTCCTTCGTGGATATAGGGAACCGGTAATTTGAAGAGGTCGATATCATCACCCGTTACGATATTCTCTTTACAAGGACCATCACTGACTACGATTGGTTTAATCGGAGAGTTAATGCGTGCCTCGTATTCCTTGTATAACTGCTTTACTGAAGTATTCGGGTCAAGTCCCATCGCAATGGCGACTCGTCTGAAAGTGCCTAGAGAGCCATTAAATACGCGATGGCCAGGATAGTCCTTGATTTTTTCATAGAGTTGAGCTGGCGCTTGTATTTCGTAGGCATGACGTCCAATAGCACCAATCTCAAGATCCCAATCCACCTCCTCCCTTATATGAACCACGTCCCCGGTTTTGTTTAGCAATTTGATAAATTCACGTAGGTCTTTAAATGCCATTGGTATCTCCAATTTATTTTATCAGGTTCAGGACCAACATTCTTAAGAGCTTTCAGAACACGCAGCAAGGCGCTAATCTTAAATTAACATGCTCCGCTTCTTTGTATCAGTAAGCTAGCTGTATCCACTCATCATCGGTGGCCACATAGTATCCTTTGCCTCTCACAAAACAGCTTTGGCAACTAGTCCTCTGGGCTCCAACTTTATTTATAGCAATTCTTATGCCAAAGCATTGAATGCCAATAAATAGACAATTTTTGATGAATGTGATATAGTCAAATGACCAAAATATGGACATATTTAGACATGTCCAAAAAATAATATGGACAGGGGTAGGAGAAATGGAAAGAGATAAAAAGGAGTTTTTAAAAGTTTTGGAGGAGGTGCTCGGGAATTATGGCTATTCTCCTATCATCACGTGGGCTCTAAGGTTTTTCTTGCGGAATCCTTATGATAGCTTGGTAATCGTAAACAAAGAGGGGAATTTGGTGTTCATGGACAGGGGGTCAGAAAAGTTCTTCAACCTCTCTGAAGGTGGTGCCAAGATGGTGAAAATAAAAGAGCTCTTACCTAACTCAGACTTACCAAGGGTTTTAAAAACTGGAGTTCCTTTCATTGGGAGGGTCTTCAATATAAATGGCGCTCCCAGGATAGGTTCTACATATCCTCTAATCAAAAATGGGGAAATCATTGGAGCCATAGGCCACCTTATTTCCCATTCTTTCCATGAAGTGGACCGAATCAATAGGGAAATTAGTCAGCTTAAGGATGAGGTGAAGTTGTTGCGTGAGAAGCAGAAATATCAACATTATGCCATTTATGCTTTTGAAAACATATTAGGAATAAGTACAGCCATTAAGGAAGTGATAGACTTAACTAAGAAGGTAGCTATGACGAACGCCGATGCCCTGATTATTGGCGAAAGCGGAACAGGAAAAGAACTCTTCGCTCATGCAATACATAACTTTATGAATCCACAAAAACCCTTTGTCCAAGTGAACTCCTCTGCGATACCCTTTGATCTTGCTGAATCGGAGCTTTTTGGCTATGAAAAGGGAGCTTTCACAGGGGCAAGCCCTGCTGGAAAGCCGGGTAAGTTTGAAATTGCACATAAAGGAACGCTCTTTTTGGATGAAGTTAGTTCTCTACCACTTTCTCTTCAGGCGAAACTACTTCGTGTCCTTCAAGAAAGAGAAGTGGAAAGGCTTGGAAATTCAAAAATCCAGAAAATAAAGTTTCGGCTGATCGCGGCAACCAATACAGATTTGAAGACCCTTGTTAAAGAAGGGAAATTCCGTGAAGACTTTTACTATCGGATAGCTAAAACCGCTATTTATATTCCTCCACTCAGAAAAAGGAAAGAGGATATACCCGGTTATATCAATTATTTCCTGAAGACCATTAATGAGCGATTTGGTACTAAATTTAAAAGATTGTCCAATGAGGCTCTTTTTTCTTTTATGAACTATGACTGGCCAGGAAATGTCCGAGAACTTATAAACGTTCTGGAACAAGCATGTCTGAAGAAATGGGAGGGAGATGAGATTCCCATGAGTAGTTTACCCTCTGAACTCATAGGTACTCCCGCTTTGAGTTATCCTTCTCCTCTAAAAAAAATTCATCCATCTTCAAAAATATTTAAAAAAGAGGTAAAAGAGAAGGAGATCAATTTAATCCTTCAAGCTTTGGAACGTACAAAAAGAAATAAGCGTAGGGCCGCCTTTCTCCTCGGCATCCCTCGTTCAACTTTTTATAAAAAGCTTAAAGATTACAGTATAGGAATTTAGCCTTTTAAAAATTTAAAAAGATGAAGAAGGATTGAAATTGTTCCTGTTCAAGATATGTTGCAACATAGGACATGATGATATACTTATGCTCCTCCATTTACCAAGAGAAACTGGAACAGTAGTTAATCCCAATTGTCTGGCTGTGTGAAACCGCTTCCGATTGGCCTATTCTGAAAGTAGTCTGCCAAAGTGAGATGCCTTGGTACTGAGAATCAACAGTAACCCCCGGAGCCATCTGTCAACGACTGGTAGCAGGCGGTTTGGATCGCCAGCGGAAAAAAACTGTCCCGCTAGCCCCCACCCTACCGTTGCGTTTAATCTGTCCATTTGGGTGCGGGCAAAGGTCATAAATGCTGGCTTTAAACCTACTGGAGTCTCTGCTCCGTAAACTGGGCTTGCCAAACTAAAGAAGATAAACAGTGCAATTGCCGCTTTCGCCTTGTATACCATGCACTATTTCATCATATTTTTCGCATTGTTCCACATGGCGTTATTTCCTCTCTCCTATCAGTGTCACGGACCATTGTGATTTCTATCCGATTGATTGCCCTAATAGTAGAGTCTACCTTGTGCCAAACTATCAAAAAAAAATACGGAATGATAGCGAGTCGAATAGGCCGGCTTTTCCCGATACTATAGGTTGATGTTTGTTTTTTTTATTTGCCGCTTGGTTTCCCACAGTGTCACACTATTTCAACCGTATTCATGCTTCCTTACTTCTTAACTATCTCGGTTTTCCTGACTTGGCCGTAGTAAGAACTTGCTTTAGGAAGAGTACAACATATTAAAACCGAAGTTGAATGTCAAGAAGAAAGGGCCGTTGACTATTTACGATTCAAATCAAGCATATTTTATTAAAATAACCGGAAGAGGAAGTACTCGACGATGATAACAATGATGAATTTCCTAAACCGAGAATATCTTGCCAGAACAGAAACCCAATTTCGGGAGAATTTTATAGTAGATATAATAATCCTATGATAACATAAACAAAAATCTAAAGAGGAGGTGCACCATGACAGTATCTCAAGGTATTCATTATTGGCTGGAGTATCACAAGCTTCATTCAAAAAAAGCACCCTCAGAACCTACCAGTCAGTCCTTTCAAAATTGACCACCCAATTTGGTGAAAGAGACCTCGACTCCCTAAAAGCAGAGGAAATCCTCTCTTTCCTCACCCAAATCAATCAGGTAACCAAACAGACAACCAAAAGGACCCGGTACTCTCAACTGACCTCATTCTTCAACTTTGTCACTCAAAACCTAGATCCCAATTTCAGAAGTCCATGTGACACGCCCATACTGAAAAAATTCTATCGATCCCCCGGACTCACACGCTGGACTATTCTCGAAAAGGAGGTAGTGGACGAAGTCATCTTTCGCACCATTAAACCCAGAAACCGGTTGATTCTTGAGCTCATGGCCCGGGGCGGGATGAGGATCAGCGAGGTCCTGCAATTAACCCCGAGTGATATTGAAGACAGGAAGTTAACCCTCAGAAGCCCCAAGAGTGGCAAGGAACGGGAGGTTGTCTTTATTCCACAGAAGGTAGCCGACCGTCTTAAGGAATACATAACCAGCAAAGGGATTGGATCTGATAAGCGGATTTTTCCTATATCCTATACGGCAGGCAGGCGAGTTGTGAACAAGGCAGGGAAGGTGGTTGGCATTCATTTGCGGCCTCATGATCTAAGGAGACATGCAGCGACTTATGCCTCTCGCTCAGGAGTTCCCATTGAGATTGTCAGCAAGGTGATTCTAAGACATGCAAACCTTTCGACCACCCAGCGCTATCTTGGAACGGTGAGTGATGTTGAGGCGATGAGGTGGATTGATAATCTTTATGGTTAGGGAATTGGAAAGGGGTGAGGTCTTTAAACTCTCACCCCTTTTCCCAGGAGAAATGGGACAATATGATGTTCAAACCTTAAATTTTTGACCTTCTGAAAAGTTTCTATCGATAGCAGCTATAGAGTTCCCCCGTAAAAAGGAGACTCCGGCACTTCCTCTGCCTAAGGCTTTCACCCACCTATACTTAGTGGCAGTTTGATTTAGGAGCTGATGATTAACGAAGGAAACAAACAAAAAAGGTAGAGCTGAATTGATCCTGTCTTGACACAAATCAGTTTCAGAATATTCCTCTTCGAGGAAGAATATGCATACCCTCAATGAGAAAAAGAACCTGGACCTTCAATGATCAACTTTTTGAATAATCTGTCAGCTTCCTGTTAGGCCAGTTTCAATAATTGTCTAACGTTTTTTGAGAAAATCTTGACTTTCTCTTCATCCGTTATATTCATTCCTTCTATACCCTTGATCACTGCTTCGACCCCGAAGTCGGCGCCAGGATAAGGATAGTCGGTGGAGAAAACCATGTGGTCAGCACCGAAGAAGGTATAGCCGCACATCAGAGCCGATGTATTTGCGCCTAAAACGGTATCGCCATAAATTCTCTTGAAATACTGCTCCGGGGGCTTGGTTAGCTTCATGATTTCGCCCTCGCCAGCCTGCTCTACCGCCTGAATCCGTGCAGAGAAAAAGGGAAGCATTGCACCGCAGTGATGGGCTACGATTTTCAGGTTGGGGTATTTTTCCATCACACCGCTGTAAACGAGGCGCCCGAGGGCCAGGGTTGTCTCAAAAGGCCATCCAAAAGCAAGGAATAAGGCGTACTTCGAGGCCTTTTCACCCGGATAGTCCGGCACTTCTCTCTCCTTGGCGGGGTGAATTAAAATGGGCAAGTCATATTGGGCCATCTGTTCATAAAGGGGCAGGAACTCCGG
>Ga0299912_10000706_pt1 | contig 27521 bp, 26 predicted proteins | sample RVTome_2_FD_207667 | JGI IMG/M metagenome (GOLD analysis project Ga0299912, IMG submission 207667) | Soil microbial communities from uranium-contaminated site in the Upper Colorado River Basin, Wyoming, United States - RVT95D214 (version 2) ... | reverse complement strand
TTTTTTTGTGGTTTTTTCTCTACAACACCCACCCCCCCCCCCCCCCCCCCCCCCCCCCCAAAAAAAAAAACCCCCCCCCGCCGCTGTGCGGTCGCCCTCTGGAGGCCGCTGGACGGCGTCGCTTGCTTGCGCGTAGCGGTCTGCTACGCGACTGCGCTTCGCTCCTTGCCAGCGGCCTCCAGAGGGCGATCACGACCATTGCCAGGTATGGGTCTGCGCCCTAACAGCGCGCCAGCCTTACCGCCAGCAGGAGCAGACAGCGCGTGGCCCGCATCGTGATGAAATTCGGCGGCACTTCGATGGCCGGGACCGAGCGCATCCGCCGCGTGGCCGGCATCGTGCGCAAGCAGCAGGCGGCGGGGCACCAGGTGGCGGTGGTGGTCTCGGCGATGGCCGGCGAGACCGACCGGCTGGTCAACTTCTGCCGCGAGGCCAACCCGCTTTACGACCCGGCCGAATACGACGTCGTCGTCGCCAGCGGCGAGCAGGTCACTTCCGGCCTGCTCGCGCTCACGCTGCAGGCGATGGGCTGCAAGGCGCGCAGCTGGCTCGGCTGGCAGGTGCCGATCCACACCGTGGAGGCCCATGCCAAGGCGCGCGTGGCCTCGATCGATTCCGAGGCGGTCGTGGCATCGATGGAAGCCGGCGAGATCGCCGTGATCCCGGGCTTCCAGGGCCTGGGCGACGACGGCCGGATCACCACGCTCGGCCGCGGCGGCTCGGACACTTCGGCGGTCGCGGTGGCAGCGGCGGTCAAGGCCGACCGCTGCGACATCTACACCGACGTCGACGGGGTCTACACCACCGACCCGCGGATCGTCGCCCGGGCGCGCAAGCTGAAATACGTGACGTACGAGGAAATGCTCGAACTGGCCTCGGTCGGCGCCAAGGTGCTGCAGACCCGCTCGGTCAGCCTGGCGATGAAGGAAGGCGTGCGCGTCCAGGTGCTCTCGAGCTTCATTGACGACGACGCCCCGCCGGCCGACGACCTGCCGGGCACGATGATCGTTTCCGAAGAGGAAATGGCCGAAATGATGGAAGGTATCGACATGGAACGCCAGCTGGTCACCGGCATCGCCCACGACAAGAACGAGGCGAAGGTCATCCTCACCCGCGTGCCCGACAGGCCGGGCGCGGTGGCGCACATCTTCTCACCCCTGGCCCAGGCCTCGATCAACGTCGACATGATCATCCAGAACGTCGGCCGCGAAAAGGGCGAGACCGACGTGACCTTCACCGTGCCGCAGGCCGACCTCGCCCGTGCGCAGGCGCTGCTCGAGGACAAGCGCGACGAGATCGGCTACAACCGCATCATCACCGACAGCAAGGTGGCCAAGATCAGCGTGGTCGGCGTGGGCATGAAGAGCCACGCCGGCATCGCCGCGACGATGTTCAAGGCACTCGCCGACCGCGGCATCAATATCCAGGCGATCTCCACCAGCGAGATCAAGGTCAGCGTGCTGATCGACGAAGACGAGACCGAGCTCGCGGTCCGCGTGCTGCACACCGCCTACGGCCTCGACGCCGAGGACGCGGCGGCCTGATCGCTCAGGCGCCGGGGAATGTGCTCGACGCGCTCACGTCGGCGGTCCCGGCGGCGTTGAGCGGAACCACCTCGCGGCCGAAGCGAACGTAGCGCACCGGCTCGCGCGAGAGATCGTTGTCGTAGCGCTGCTGGACCGCCGCGGCGTCGTAACCCATCCATTCGAGCAGCGTCGGGAAGACCTGGCTCGCCGAATGCCCGGCGCGCGGCGCGGCGGCATAGCGCGCGCGCAGCGCGTCGGGCAGGAAGGCGAGCAGCGGAATCTCGAACTCGGCCGGCACGGCTTGCGGGCTGCAGTGCGGCAGCTTGCCGGGGGCGAGGTTTTGCCCGTGGTCGGACATGTAAACGATCGCCACCTGCGAGCGGTCGACGCCCGCCAGCAGACGGTCGAAGAAGCGCCCCTTCGAATAGCCAAGCGCGGTGCGGTACTGGACGATCGTCGGGCTGTCCGCCGGGATCAGGTCGGGCGGGAAGTGGTCCTTGTACTGGAAATGCACTCCGCGCAGCACGGTGTAAGTGAAAGTGCGGCCGGGGCCGCGCAACTGGCGGTTGAGCTGGTCGGCGATCCTGACGTCGGTGTCGATTCCCCCCGCCGCGCTCACCACCTCGTCGATCAACGCGCGCTCGGGCGGCAGCAGCAGGTTCTGCGGCGCGCCGGTGGTCTGCCCGTCGATCAGCTCGGTGCGGTAGCCGGCCTTCTTCGCGTAGCCCCAGATCGACGGCGAGCGCCGCAAGTCGGTCCGCGGCCCCGCCGTGCGCACCTCGACGCCCGAGCGCAGCGCCAGGTTCGACGGTGCGCTGCAGTTCGCCAGCGAGGCGGCCATGCCGAAATCGAGCGGGCGCCAGGGCGCCAGAGTGGGCGCGATCAGCCGCTCGAACTCGGCATAGGCGACGCTTTCGTCGACCAGCCACAGGATGTGGCGCGGCGTGCCCGCGGTTCGCGGGACGAGATCGACGGCCGCGCGCGGCGGCGGCGGGTCGGCGTCGGCGATCTCGACCCCGAGCGCATAGAGGTTGCGCTCGGCCGCGGTGGCCGGAAGTCCCGAGGCCGGGGGCAGGAAGTTGGGAGCGAGCAGGAGCGCGAGCCCGAGCGCCGGGCCGAGCCGGGGCCAGGGCATTGCCGCTCCCCGCTGCAGGGCCATGCGCGCGGCGAAGAACAGGGCAATCGCCGCCGCCGACTGCAGGCCTGCCAGCAGCAGCGGCAGCGCGAACTCGCCGGCGGCATTGCCGGCCTGGCGCGATTCGCCGATCATCCAGGAAAGCTTGCCGGCATCGATCACGTCGTTGACCGTCTGTCCGTAGGCAAGGTTGACCGCGATCGACAGGAAGGCGAGCGCCATCGCCGCGGCGAACAGGCGGCGCGAGAGCAGGAATATCGCCGCCAGCAGTGCGCTCGCCTGCAGGGCGAGCACGGCGAAGTTGCCGAGCGCGCTGGCGATGTCGTTCGCGGCGAGCCGGTAAAGCACGCCGTGGGTCAGCTGGAAGCGGTTGGCGAGCGCGAACCCGGCCGCGAACAGCGCGAGGCCGCACAACAGCGGCCACGGCGATCGGCGCCAGGCGGCAAGGCTCTTCACGATGCGGACCTCCTTTCGGGGCCGGAAGGTTAGCCGCGCACCTTTGAGAAAGGCTTTATGCTGCTCCGTCCTGCGCGCCCGTCCAGATTGGCGATTGCCCTGCCTCGAAGGAGTGTTACGATCCCCGCCGGCGGCCGCGGTGACGGCCGGTGAATGGGGAGAGACCGCTCGTGGCCTACAAGACGCATGTCGGTTCGCTCGACGCCTTTGAGAAGGGCACGATCGAGCTGAACGACGACCTCAGGAAATACGCCTTTTCCAACATTTTCGAAGTCGCCGGAGCCGCCGCGCCGTTCGAGCGGGTCGCGGTGGTCCAGAACCTCGAATACGTCGCGGAAGTCATCCGGATCGAAGGCGATTCGCCCTGGTATGCCGCCCCGCACGACGAATTCGCGATCGTGATGGACGGCGAAGTCACCTTCAACTTCGTCAAGCTGGCCGACGACCAGGTGCCGAGCCACGAAGGCGGCGCGGCGAAGCTCGGCGCGGAGCCCAACGGGCCGCGCATGGGCCGGGTGGTCGCCAGAAGGGGCCACCAGGTGCTGCTGCCCAAGGGGGCGGCCTACCAGCTCGCGTCCCCGAAGCCCGCCGTCGCGATCATCCAGACGGTCGACGGCCCGGTGACGGTGAAGCGCTGGTCCGAAATCTGCACGCTGAATGGGGGAGAACGCCAATGACTGTGCTCGACGCCAAGGTGACCAGGACCGGCACCGATCCCGACACCGGCTATTCCAGCTTCCGGCTGGGCAGCTTCGAGTTCCGCCGCGACGAATACTTTGCCCACGTCACCTGGCCCAAGGGCAGCCACATCATCGAGATCGACCGCTTCCTGCGGGCGACGGTGCGCGACATCGGCTGGGGCTTCTTCTACGGCTGGATCTTCTTCGACGACGTGTTCGGCACGACCAACCACTACGGCACGGTCGACGTGTTCGCCGGCACCTACGACCGGGGATGCAAGGAAGCCGGCATCGACCTGCTCGAGACCTTCCCCGCCGAGGCGGTTGCAGAGGCGTTCGAGACGATTTCGCGCGACTGGATCAGCGAGGGATACGATCCCTTGAACGCCCCGCTCGAAACCGGCAGCCCATTGGGCCCCAAGGGCAAGGAACGGACCGACCCGCTGGTGAGGAGCTTCATCGCCGCCGATCGCATGCTCGGCCTGCCGGGCGACAAGCCGGTGCGCACCGAAGCGGCCGGCTTCCCGGTCAACCGCGCCTTCGCCGATCTCGACTACGACACGCCCGAGATCGAGTGCGAGCCGGGTTTCGAAGGCCAGCTGCACGCGATCAACCTGTTCGACCACATCGCCCGCTCGGACGTCACCTGGAACCCGTCGATCAGCGCGGTCACCCGGGCGAACATCTGCTGCGTCACCTCCGAGGAGCACATGCTGCCGGTGATCCACGGCAACGACCGCAACGAATGGTTCATCCAGCTGACCGACGAGATCCACTGGAACATCGCCGACAAGAACACCGGCGCGCCGCGCGGCCGGGTGGTGATGAAGGCGGGCGACGTCTGCGCCATGCCGGCCGACATCCGCCACCAGGGCTTCGCCCCCAAGCGGGCGATGCTGATGGTGATGGAAAACGGCACGCCGGGGCTGGAGACGCGCTATGCGAGCGGCGAGCTCAAGCCCTATCCGGTGGATTTCGGGTAGGTAGCTGAACGGCGGGACATCCGCTTTGGGTGGATATCCGCCCTTCTCCAACACCCGTCATGCTGAACTTGGTTCAGCATCCATCGCGCCTCCGGGACCGATCGTCTGTGGGGAGAAATGGACCCTGAACCAAGTTCAGGGTGACAAGCTTCGGAGATCCTGCAAACGTCAGCAATGGTTCGAAAGCGGTCGTTCGCTTTACCCTAACTTCGTCATTCCCGCGCAGGCGGGAACCTAGGGGCGGCCTCGTGCTACGCCGCTCTGGGTCCCCCGCCTTCGCGGGGATGACGAAGGAAGGGGACGGGGAGGCTGCCTACTCCCCCTCAACCGTCAGCCGCTGGTTGCCGCTCTCATCAACGTACTCGCGGTTGTCCTCGCAGACGTATTCCTGGAGCTTGTAGTCCTTCATCCGGCGGAAGGTCCAAGCCCAGGTCCACGGCTTTTCGAAGTACGCGTCCTCGACAGTGACCTCGTCCTTCAGGATATCGGGGGCGAGCAGGCTGATGCGCTCGGTGATCTTCATCGCTTCGGAATGGGGCGTCCAGCGGAAGCGGACGTAGTCCTTCACGCCGGTGGTCTCGACCACCAGCGTGTCGCCTTCCCAGTGCGCGACCGAGCGGCCGAAGAAGCTGGGGTCGATCTCGTCCCACTTCGGCAGCGCCTGGTTCAGGTAGATGCGGCGGGTCTGGTTGAACGCCTCCTGGGTGATGTTGATCTGCTCGGGCCGCTGGAACACTTCCATCGGGAACATGCCCATCATCATCGCCGGCATGCCGTCGGGAATGCAGTGGACGTAGTTGTCGCCGGCCGGCTGGCCTTCCTCGATCCGCTGGGCGAGCTTCACCTGGTTCGCCTCCCACGGTCCCTTGTACTCGGGCTTGAGCGGGGGGTCGGGGATCGGCGTCGGGGCATAGCGCGGGTCGGCCACGGTCTCGCCCGGCCCGGGATAGCGTTCCCAGGTGCCGGTGAAGTCGGGCTCGGCCGCGGCCGGGGCGGACAGCGCGGCGAGCGCAGCAGCGAGAAGCGGGCGGATCGGGGCCATTGTCATATCCTCCCGCGGTTCAGGACGTGCGCTTGTAGCGCGCGGCGTTGGGCACGCCGGGGAGCATGTGCTTGCCGCTGGGCAGCACGACTTCGAGCAACAGCCCGCCCGCCTTGCCGTCCCGCAAGGGCGCCATGTAGGCGGTCACGACGTCGCCGGTCTTGATCGTCCGCGAGGTCCAGCCGCCGCGCGACATCATGTTCGGGCTGGTCATCTCCAGCGTGTAGTGCCTGATCCCGCCCTTCCCGTCGTCGGCGTCGATCTCGAGGTAGCCGTGCGGGTTGGTCCACTGGAACTTGGTGACCGTGCCGTGGAGCGTGACCGAGCGGGTGTTGTCGAACATCGCGAACGAGTGGTGCGCGAGCGCCGGAGCGGCCAGCAAGGCGGCGAACGCCAGAATGCCTAGTCTGCGCATGGGCAGTCGAAATTGCATGGCCCTCTCCCCGAAGCTGCCCTTGTTTTTCGCGAGTGTAGCTGCTCGCGCGGTGTCCGCAATGGGTCGGATGCGCTCATTCCCCCTGCATTGCATCACTCCCTACCTTCGTCATTCCCGCGTAGGCGGGAACCCAGGGGCGGCTTAGTGCCACGCCGCTCTGGGTCCCCGCCTACGCGGGGATGACGAGAGTAGGGGGGGGGAGCGATTTTCCGGCGAGCTAGCTCTCGCCTACAAGCGATGCTCGTGGCACAGCGGGACAACCGCTGCCAAGGAATGCCAATGCAATTGATGAACGACACGCGCTTCTATGTGGACGGGGCCTGGCTGGAGCGCCCGGATGCTCCGAGGATCGCCGTGACCAATCCCTATTCGGAAGAGGTGATCGGGCATATTGCGGCCAGCTCGCCTGCGGACGTCGATCTGGCGGTGGCGGCGGCGCGGCGCGCCTTTGACCCGTTCTCGCAAAGTCCGGTTGATGTTCGCCTCGCGCTGCTCACCCGCATCAGGGACCTGCTGGAGGAGCGGACGGAGGAATTCGCCCAAGCCATCGTGGCCGAAATGGGCGCGGCGATCACGTTTGCCCGGGCCGGGCAGGTGTACTTCGGGATCGAGCATGTGCGCGTGGCGATCGAGGTGCTGCGCGATTTCGAGTTCGAGACACAGGTGAACGGCATCTTCATCCGCAAGGAACCGATCGGCGTCTGCGCGCTGATCACGCCGTGGAACTGGCCGCTCTACCAGATCACCGCCAAGGTCGCGCCGGCCATCGCCGCGGGATGCACCGTGGTGCTCAAGCCGAGCGAGATGTCGCCCTTTTCCGCGCTCCTGTTCGCGCAAGTCATGCACGATGCCGGAACGCCGCCGGGGGTGTTCAACTTGGTCATGGGCACTGGCGATGTGGTCGGTTCGGCGATGTCCGCCCATCCGGACGTTGACATGGTCTCGTTCACCGGCTCCACCCGCGCGGGCGTGCTGGTGGCGCAGGGCGCCGCGCCGACGATCAAGCGCGTGGTGCAGGAATTGGGCGGCAAGTCGCCCAACGTGTTCCTGCCCGATGCCGACTTCGCCGGCGCCGTCCCCAAGGGCGTGCTCGGGGCGATGCGCAATGTCGGCCAGTCGTGCGCGGCGCCGACCCGGATGGTTGTGCCGCGGGCGCATCTGGCCGAAGTCGAAGCGCTGGCGGCCGAAGCGGCAGCGGGGATCGTCGTCGGCGACCCCAATGACGAGGCGACCTTCATCGGTCCGCTCGCCAACAAGCCGCAGTTTGCCAAGGTCCAGGAGTTGATCCAGTCGGGCATCGACCAGGGGGCCAAGCTCGTCTGCGGCGGGACGGGTCTGCCGCCCGGCCTCAATCACGGCTATTTCGCACGGCCGACGATCTTTTCCGAGGTCACCCCGGACATGCGCATCGCGCAGGAAGAGATTTTCGGCCCGGTGCTCGTCATCCAGCCCTACGAGGACGAGGAAGACGCGATCCGCATCGCCAATTCGACGGTTTACGGCCTCAGCAGCCACGTCCAGTCTGCCAACCAGGAAAGCGCGCGGCGCGTCGCCCGCCGGATCCGCGCGGGCCAGGTGCATATCAACTATCCCGCATGGTCGGGCTTCGCGCCCTTCGGCGGTTACCGACAATCCGGCAATGGCCGCGAATACGGCGTCTTCGGCCTGGAGGAATATCTCGAGGTGAAGGCCATCCTCGGATATTGACCGGGTGCCGCGCTAGCCCCGTTCCGAATCGAGCTGGGCCATCAGCGCCGGGGCATAACGTTCGCCTTCGATCGCGTCGGTCGGAATCGCCGCTTCGAGCTCGGCGAGCTCGGCCGCGCCGATCCCCGTTTCGAGCGCTTCGACCGCTTCGGCCACCCGGCCCGGCTCGCGCGCACCGACCAGCGGCACGATCTCGTCGCCCTGTGCCAGCACCCAGGCGAGCAGCAGCTGGCCCGCTGTCATGCCGAAGCCCTGCGCCACCCTGGCGATGGCGGCGGCGACGTCGAGGTTCTTGCGTCCCGCCTCGCCCTGGAAGCGCGGCGCGTGGCTGCGGAAATCGCCCGGGGCGCTATCCCCCGGTTGCCAGCCGCCGGTCAGCAGTCCGCGGCTGAACACCCCGTAGACGGTGAGGCCGATGCCGAGCTCGCGGCTGGCGGGCAGAACCGCCTTTTCGATGTTGCGCGTGGTCAGCGCGTATTCGATCTGCAGGTCGGAAATCGGGTGGACCGCGCTCGCCCGGCGCAGCGTTTCGGGGCCGACTTCGCTGAGGCCGACATGGCGCACCCAGCCGGCCTCGATGCATTCGGCGATCGCGCCGACGGTGTCCTCGATCGGCACTGCGGGATCGAGCCGCGCGGGGCGGTAGATGTCGATGTAATCGACGCCGAGCCGCTGCAGCGAATGGGCGAGGAAGTTCTTCACCGCCACCGGCCGCGCGTCGTTGCCATGCCACCCGCCGCCATGATCGCGCAGCGCGCCGAACTTGACCGAGAGCAGGTAGCTTTCGCGCGGCACGCCTTTCAGCGCCTCGGCGATCAGCATCTCGTTGTGGCCCATGCCGTAGAAATCGCCGGTGTCGAACAGGGTGATCCCGGCATCGAGCGCGGCATGGATCGTGGCGATCGCCTTGCCGCGATCGGCCGGGCCGTACATCCCCGACATCGCCATGCAGCCGAGGCCGACGGCCGAAACCTCGGGGCCGGTCGTCCCCAGCCTGCGCCGTTGCATGATCGACTCCTTCGCTTGCCGAGCTTGCAGCCAGTGTTAGCCCACACTAAAGCCCCGCTCCAACTCTCCGTCGCCCCCGCGAAAGCGGGGGTCCAGCTTTTCTTGAACCGCCGCGGGACAAGCGGGATCCCCGCTTTCGCGGGGATGACGAGGTCAAATGAACCAGTACCCCAGAACCCAGGCCCTGATGAGCCGCGGATGCGAGTTCCTCGGCACCGAATACGCGATCCTGTGCGGGGCGATGAGCTGGGTTTCCGAGCGCCACCTCGTCTCCGCGATCAGCAATGCCGGCGGCTTCGGGGTGATCGCCTGCGGGGCGATGACGCCCGAGCTGCTCGACCGCGAGATCGCCGCGACCAGGGAGCTGACCGACAAGCCGTTCGGCGTCAACCTGATCACCATGCACCCGCAGCTGTTCGAGCTGATCGGCGTGTGCGGCAAGCACGGCGTGGGCCATGTCGTGCTCGCCGGCGGCATCCCGCCCAAGGGCAGCGTCGAGGCGATCAAGTCGTTCGGCGCGAAAGTCATCGTCTTCGCGCCGACGCTGGCGCTGGCGAAGAAGCTGCTCCGCTCCGGCGGCGATGCGCTGGTGATCGAAGGGATGGAAGCGGGCGGCCACATCGGCCCGGTGGCGACCAGCGTGCTGGCGCAGGAATTCCTGCCCGCGCTGTCCGAGGAATACCTGGTGTTCGTCGCCGGCGGGATCGGCCGCGGCGAGGCGATCGCCGGCTACCTCGAGATGGGCGCGGTCGGCGTCCAGCTCGGCACGCGCTTCGCCTGCGCGACCGAATCGATCGCCCACCCCAATTTCAAGAAGGCCTTCTTCCGCGCCGGCGCGCGCGACGCGGTGGCCAGCGTCCAGCTCGACCCGCGCCTGCCGGTGATCCCGGTGCGCGCGCTCAAGAACAAGGCCACCGAGGAATTCGCCGCCAAGCAGCGCGAAGTGGCGCTGCTGCTCGATCAGGGCAGCGTCGACATGGCCGAGGCGCAGCTCAGGATCGAGCACTACTGGGCCGGCGCGCTCAAGCGCGCGGTGATCGACGGCGATGTCGAGCACGGCTCGCTGATGGCCGGGCAATCGGTCGGCATGGTCACGCGCGAAGAGCCGGTGGCCGAGATCATCGCCACGCTGATGGAAGAGAGCGAAGCGGCGCTGAACCGCCGCTAGCGCTTCGTGAAGCGCGCCAGCACCTCGCCGGCCCAGCCCATGATGTCCTTCTCGGCGATCAGCCACTGGCCGTCGACCTTTGCCACCACGTCGCGGATGTGGCCGCACCAGTGCAGGTGCGGCGGCTCCGGCGGGCGGTTGATCGTCGCCCAGGCGTAGGAACGGACCTGCCAGTGGCCGGGCCGGCCCTTGGGGTCGGGTTCGAAAACGAACTGCGCCATCTGGTGCTGGTGACCGGGGAAGTCGGGCCGCCGGTGAAACTTCGCCACCAGCTTCCTGATCTCCTCGCGCCCCTTGCGCAGTTCCAGCTCGCCCGAGGAGGTTTCCTCGCTCGCCTCGGCATTTTCGGTGAACAGCGCCACGTAGCCGTCGGTGTCGCCGGTATCGAGGGCCCACGAATAGCGGGCGTATAGCTCGCGGATGGCGAGCTCGTCCTCGACCGAAGGGCGGCTCATCGCGTGTCCGCCTCGCCCAGGCCGGCCAAGATGGTCGCGGTCTGCTCGGGCTGGTCCTGCATCACGAAGTGGCTCGCCTTGCTTTCGTGGCGGTCCCAGCCTCCTTCGGCCTCGACCTGGTCGAAGAAGCGCTTGAACGGGGTCGGCTGCCAGTCGGTGGCGAAGACGAAGGAGCGGCGCGGGATCTTCGCTTCCTCGCCCGTGTAGCGGACCGCCTCGAGCAGGGTCAGCAGCGGGTGGCGGCCGACCTGGCCGGGCACCGGCTCGAAATCGACCGAACCGATCGGGGCGACAAGGCCGGGGGTGTCCTTCTGGCTGTCGATGTACCAGGCGTGCTCGAAGGCGCCGGTAATGTCCCACAGGCTCTGGCCGTCGCCGGGAAGGAAGGCGTCGAGATAGGCGATCGCGTCGATCCGGGAGCCGAGCCGGGTGGCGACTCCGGTGATCACCATCCCGCCATAGGAATGCCCGGCCAGCACGAAGCGGTCGAAGCCCGCTGCCTCGACTTGCTCGCACACGTCGTTCACGTGGTCGGTCAGCGTGATGCCCGGATGCAGCTCGCCCTGCCGCGCGCCGAGGCCGGTGAGCTGCGCCACCAGCACCTCGTGGCCCGCCGCGCGCAGCCTTTCAGGAACTTCGCCATAGGTCTGCCCGCCGCCCCAGGCGCCGTGGACCAGCACATAGTTCGCCATGCCTGTCTCCCTTTCGCGCCGGTGATGCCCGAGCCGCCGGTTGCGGACAAGAAAAAGGGGAGGCGCCGCGTGGCGCCTCCCCCATTGTTTCCAGCCTTGCGGCTTGCGGCTCAGGCCGTGCGCGAAGTGCGCCAGCCCGCGGCGTAGGTTTCGCGCGACATCTGGCTGTAGGGCACCGGCGAGGCGATCGCCCGCACGTTGATCTGCTTGTGCGGCTCGACGGTGGTCTTCCTGGTGCCACCGTTCTCTTCGCCCCACACGACGTGGAGCTCGGTGCCGAGCGGGATTTCGTGGTCGATGGTCGCCAGCGAGAGCGCCTTCTTCTCGTTGTACGAGTAGCCGGTGAACATCGACAGGCCGACCGTGTTGCCGCCGGCATCCACGACCTTGTCGTAGTTGCTGTTGGCGTAGTTGGCGAGCGGCAGGTCGAAGAACTTGTACTGCTGGCCCTCGGGGTCGAACATCGAGCTGACGATCTTCTTCATGTCGTCGGCGTTCCACTCCAGCGTGACCTTCTTGCGCTGCACGGCCGGATCGACCTTCTTCAGCGCGTCGGCGCCGATGAAGTCGTGGTCGAACTTCACGAACGGGCCGTAACCCAGCTCCCACGGATTGAGGTAGTAGTCCTCGATCGACTTGCCGACGAACGAACCGCCGATCGCGCCGGTGGCTTCGTAGCTGTCGGCGCCGAGCCACTCGCGGTAGTCCTTCAGCTCGTCGCCGGTGTAGATCGGGGGCAGCGGGCTCGGGATCCAGCCCGATTCCAGCGTGTTCGACGGATAGGCGCGGCTGCCGACCGCGATCAGGCCGAACTCTTCGCCCGCCTTGAGGATCTCGTCGCGGATGTAGTCCTGCTCTTCGTAGGGGCCCCAGATTTCGAGGCCCGGGGACCCCGCCATGCCGTGGCGCAGCGTGCGCACGGTCTTGTTGCCGATCTTCATGGTGCTCATGTTGAAGAACTTGAGCTTCTCGAGCGTGGCGCCGTTGAGCTTCTCGATCACGTCCCACGCGCGCGGGCCCTGGATCTGGAAGCGCCAGGAAATGCGGCTGACCGGCTTGCCCATCGGGCGGCTCGGGCTGCGCGGATCGTTGATGATGTCGACGTTGTAGCCGCCCTTCTGGGCCTGGAACATCAGCCAGTTGGCTGCCGGCGCGCGGCCGACGTAGACGAAATCTTCGTTGCCGAGGTAGAAGATGATGCCGTCGCCGATGACATGGCCGTACGGCGTCGTCGGAACGTACTGCTTGGCCTTGTTGACCTCCCAGCCGGCCGGCGAGTTGACCATCGTGTCGCTGAGCAGCTTGAGCGCGTCCGGACCCTTGATGTAGAGGTCGAACATGTGGTGCGACTGGTCGAACAGGACGGCCGAGTGCTGCCAGGCCCACTGCTCGCTGCGCCAGTTGGAAAACTCGGGCGCCACGACCGGATAGACGTAGGCACCCATCTGCGAGTTGCGCAACTTCGCCACGATGTCGGGGGTATTCTGCAGAATCTGCTCAAGATTCTCGGCCATCAAACTTTCCTCTCACTTGTGAAAGAATCATATATGCGAATTTTGTATGCGGCACATACAATATCTGTCATCGTAGGCAAGGGGAAAGCGGGGACCTGCAAGCGAGGACGAATGGCATGAACGTCGAAGCGCTCGATCACGTCAACATCATCACCGACAGGCTCGACGAAACCGCTGAATTCTATGGGCGTTTGCTCGGCCTGGTGCGCAAGGACGCGCCCCCGCCGCTGACGCCGGAGACCGCCACCTGGATGTTCGATGCCGAGAACCGGGCGATCATCCATATCAATTCGCTCGACTGCCAGCGCACTTACGACCGCGACGTGACGCCGGGCGAACTGACCGGCGCGCTGCACCACGTGGCGCTGAAGTGCACCGGCTACGAGGAAGTGAAGGGCCGGCTCGACGCGATGGGCGCGGACTACCAGGAGAACCTGGTTTCCGCGATCAACCTCCGCCAGATCTTCACGCCCGACCCCAACAACGTGCTGCTGGAGCTGAACTTCTTCGCCGATTGAATTCTAAATCCTCCCTGTCGCGAAGCGATGGGGAGGGGGACCGCGGCGGCGCAGACGCCGTGGTGGAGGGGCCGGGGCGCCTTCGCCCCTCCGTCATTCGCCTGCGGCGAATGCCACCTCCCCATCCCCTGCGGGGACAGGGAGGACTTCAGGCCGGCACGCCGCCCGCCGTCGTCGTGCGGTACATCTCGCGCCGGTAGCCGTCGTAGTCGTTGGGCCCCAAGTGCATCGTGCCGCGGTTGTCCCACAGCGCGACCATGCCCGCTTCCCAGCGCAGCCGGCAGCAGAAGGCGTGCTGGGTGGTGTGCTGGACCAGAAAGTCGATGATCGGCTTGGCCTCGAACGTGGTCATCCCCTCGATGCCCGCGGCATAGGTGTCGCAGATGAACAGCGATTCCTCTTGCGTTTCGGGATGGGTCCGCACCAGCGGGTGGAAATGGCCGGTGATGCCTTCCTTGAAGCGCTCGGGATCGGCGAAGCTGATCGCCTTGCCCATCAGCTTTTCCTGCGTCGCGTAGTTGTTCGCCGCGCTCATGTGGACGCGCAAGGGGCGCAGCATGTCGCGGTAGGTCTTCGACAAGTGGCGGAAGGCGAGCGCGCAGTTGGCCCAGCTGGTGTCGCCGCCGAACGGCGGCACCTCGACCGCGCGCAAGGTGGTGATCGCCGGCGGCTCGGCCAGGAACGGGCTGTCGGTGTGCCAGCCGCCGCCGAACAGGCTCGCCGCCTTCGTGTCGGCTTCCTTGATGATCGGGTGCACCTCGCGGTGGCCGGGCACCCCTTGCGTATAGGCGTCGACCGCGAAGGGCCCGAGCCGGGCGGCAAATTCCTCGTGCTCGGCATGGGTCAGGTGCTGGTCCCTGAGGAATAGCATCTTGTGGCGGTAGAGCGCCTGCTTGAATTCCTCGAACGCTTCGTCGCTGAGGTCGGTCAGGCGCACGCCGATGACCTCGGCGCCCATCGCGGCCGACAGCGGCTCGACCTTGATGTGCTCGTATTCGAGCGCGTGGTTGTCGAAATCGCCCGCCGGCGTAACGCGAACTTCCCACATAGTGCACAATCCCAATTTCTATCGCTCGTCATTGCGACCCCGGCCTTGAGCCGGGGGAAGCAATCCAGGGCGGCACGGAACTGCCGTGGATTGCCGCGGCGACTTCGTCGCCTCGCAATGACGATGATTGAGAGGTCTGGTCCCGTCAATCCAGCTCGATCACCGTCTTGGCGAAGCTGTCCGGCCCCCAGGCGTGGGCATAGGCTTCCTTCGCCTGGTCGAACTTGAAGCGCTTGCCGATCAGCGGCTGGATGCCGTTGACGTCGATCGCGGCGTTCAGCGCCCTCGCCATCGCCGCCGAGCCGACGAAGATCCCGCGCATGCTGCCTGCGGTCATCATCAGGGCCCGCGGGTTGGGCGCGCCCTCGGGCGAGAGCACGCCAATCAGCGCGACTTCGCCCTGGGTCCTGAGCGCCATCATCGACTGTTCCGCGGTGCCCGCGCCGCCGACTTCGACCACCTTGTCCACCCCGCCGAAGGTCTGCGTGATGTACGTGCCCCAGTCGGGATGGGTCTTGTAGTTGACGGTGTGCGCCGCGCCGAGCGCCTTGATCTGCTTAAGCTTCTCGTCGGACGAGGACGTGGCGATCACTTCGCACCCCGTGGCCCGGGCGATCTGCAGCGCCAGCATCGACACGCCGCCCGAGCCGAGCACCAGTACCCGGTCGCCGGGCTTCAGCGCGCGCGGGCCTTCGTGGAGCGCGTTCCACGCGGTCACGCCCGCGCAGGGCAGGCAGGCGGCCTGGGCATGGTCGAGGCTCTGCGCCATCGGCACCACCCCGCTTTCGGGCAGCACGACCAGTTCGGCGAGCACGCCCGGCGACATGCCGTCGCCCAGCGCCGGGCCCATCCGCGGCGGGCCTTCGACCCAATGCATGAAGAACGCGCTCTGCACCCGGTCGCCTTCCTTGTAGCGGGTCACGCCCGGGCCGACCGCGGCGACGACGCCCGCGCCGTCCGACAGCGGGATCGCCGGGTTCTTCAGCACGCCGCCGAAATAGTGCCCGCTGGCGACCGCGAAGTCGCGGTAGTTGATCGACCAGGCGAACATCTGCACCAGCACTTCGCCGGGGCCGGGCGTGGGGTCGGGGCGCTCTTCCAGGTAGAGCTTGTCGAAGCCGTCGGATCCGGCGGGCAGCATCCATGCGCGCATATTTTGCGTCCTTTCTCAGCAATCCTGCTCTCTCCCCTTCAGGGGAGAGATACGAAGGCTTACCGGCTTTGCCGGTTAGCCGGAGTTGAGAGGGGGTCTGGCCGCAGCATTCCCCTCTCCCAACCCTCTCCCCTGAAGGGGAGAGGGCTAACTATGTTCGCGGCCGTCGCCGCCCCAGGTCCTCAGGCCCGGCTGTGTCCGGTCCTCGCTCGCCAGTGCCGCCTGCACCGCCGGGCGGTCGGAAATGCTCTCGCGCCAGCGAACCAGGTTCGGATAGCGCGTGTCGACCTCGAACTGCGGGAACATGCGGTTCACCATCATTCCGCAGTGCGAATAGAAGTTGATGTCGGCCAGCGTGTAGGCCTCGCCGGCGAGGTAGGCCGTCTGCCCAAGCTGCCTTTCGACTTTATCGAGTGCGTACTCGATCTTCTCGATCGCGTGGTCGAGGTCCTTTTGCGCGAAGCCCGATCGCGCGGTCATCCACTTCTTGCGCTGGTCGGGCAGCGGCACGTGGCTCATCAGCTCCTCGAAGGTGTCGCTCTCGATGCTGCTGGCGATCACTCGCACCAGCCGGTGCCAGCCGTGCATCGAGACGTAGTTCATCACTTGCTCGTCGACGAACTTGTTCCAGTAGCGCATCCGCGCCGCGCCGACCGGCGTTTTCGGCCGCAGCGGGCCGGAGGCGGGCTGCGCGTCGGGGAAGGCGTCCTCGAGGTATTCGTTGATCACCGTGGTGTGGGTGATGATCGCGCCGTCGTGGTCGAGCACCGGCACCTGGCCTTCCGGGTTGATCGCCAGGAACCAGTCCTGGTGCTGCTCGAACTTGTGCAGGTCGACATAGACGCTCTCGTAGGCGAGCCCCTTCTCCTTCAAGGGGATCATCGACTTGAGCGAATTCGCCATCGGTTCGGCGTGGTAGTATTTCAGTGTCATCTCAGACCTCGATGCTTTCGAGAACGCCGCCGTCGACGGCCCAGTCCTGCCCGGTGACGTGGCTGGCCGCGTCGCTCAGCAGGAAGGCGGCGACTTCGGCCAGCTCCTCGCAGGTGCCCATGTGCCGCATCGGAATGCGCTGCTCGATCTTGCCCTTCTGCTCGGCCGGGATGCGGTCGAGCGCCTCGGTGCGGATGAAGCCGGGGATCACGCAGTTCGCGCGAATGCCGAGCGGCGCCATCTCGACCGCGATCGCCCGGGTCAGCCCGAGCACGCCGTGCTTGGAGGAAACATAGGCCGGGTTCATCGCCATCCCGCGCTTCGACGACATCGAGCCGGTGACGAGGATCGCGCCCTTCCTCGCCTCGATCATCGGCGGCAGGACCTTCTGGATCGCCCAGAACACGCTGGTGAGGTTCACCCGGATGGTCCGTTCGAACACCGCCGGGTCGAAGGCGACCGCCGGGGTGAACCCGCCGGTCAGCCCGGCATTGGCGAACAGGCCGTGGACCGGCCCGAAGTGCGCGGCGGCGGCGTCGATCGCCGCGTCGAGCTGGTCCTTTTCGCCCACATCGGCGGCAAAGCCCGCGGCATTGGCGCCGATCTTGCCGGCCTCCTCGTCGAGCACGTCCTTGCGCCGCGCGATCAGCGAAACCTGCGCTCCGCGCTTGGCCAGCAGTTGCGCGGTGACGAGGCCGATGCCGGTCGAGCCGCCGGTGACGACGATGTGCTGTCCGGTGAAGTCCATCAGCCCCGCTCCCTTATGAACGCCGCCCATTTCGGGGCGTCCGGATGATCGCTTCGTTCCGGCGACCACTGCTGTTCCATCAGCGCCCGTGCCTCAGCCTCCGGCATCCCGCAAGCGTCACGATGGTAGCGGTAGAAGAAGGCCGAGACGCGCCAGTTCATGATGCAGTGGACGTGGACCGGACCCTCGGCTGCTTCGAGCGCGTCGACGAAGGCCGCGAAGTGCGATTCCTCGGGCGCCGCGAACGGCACCGGGATGTGGGTGTAGCCGATGCCCCGCGCCGCGAACGCGCCTTCGGCTTCGGGCAGCGCTTCGGGGTGGTCGGCAAGCGCGAGGTTGATCACATGGCGCACGCCGATCTCGGCCAACCGCGCTGGATCGTTTTCCTGCAACCTGCCTGAGGTGGTGATCCGGTCCGAAAGACGCTGCCAGGCACGGATATCTTCGGGATCGGCCATCTATCCCCCCAACCTCGTCATCCCCGCGAAAGCGGGGACCCAGTCGGCTCTACTGCAACTGGGTTCCCGCTTTCGCGGGAATGACGAAAAGAGGGGAGAGACACGGACGGCATCAAGCCAGCCCCAAAACCTTCGCCGCGTTGTCCTTCATGATCCCCGGCATCACCTCGTCGCGGAAGCCCACGTCCTTGGCCGCGGCGATCCACTTGTCGGGGTGGATCAGCGGGAAGTCGCTGCCGAACAGCATCTTATGCTTGAGCTGGGTATTGGCGTACTGGATCACTTGCTTGGGGAAGTACTTCGGGCTCCAGCCGGAAAGGTCGATGAACACGTTGTCCTTGTGCAGCGCCATGCTGAGGCTCTGGTCGACCCACGGCCAGCTCGGGTGGGCGAGCACGATCTTCATGTCGGGAAAGTCGACCGCGACGTCGTCGATCAGCATCGGCTCGCCGTACTTGAGGCGCATGCCCCCGCCGCCGCGCATGCCGGTGCCCATGCCCGAATGCCCGGTGTGGAAGATCACCGGCAGCTTGTACTCGTTGATCACTTCGTAGATCGGGTAGGCCATGCGGTCGGCCGGGTGCGCGTTCTGGGCGATGCCGTGGAACTTGAAGCCCTTGACGCCGAAGTTCTCGACCAGGTCGCGCGCCTCGCGCGCGCCGTACTTGCCCTTGTGCGGGTCGATCGAGGCGAAGGCGATGCAGATGTCGTCGTTCTTGGCCGCCTGCTCGGCCACTTCGTAGTTGCTCACCCGCTTGGCGCCCATGCCGCTTTCGCAATCGACCGTGAACAGGCACAGGGCGATCTGGGCCTCGCGATAGAGTTCGATCACCTCGGGCATCTTCGGCCGCTCGCGCGGCGCCTTGAAATAGGCGCTGGCGGCATCGAAGAACTGGCCCATCACCGGGTCTTCCGGGTCGTGACAACTGACCTCGGCATGGACGTGGACGTCGATCGCGCGGATCTTGGCAAGGTCGATGGGCACGTGGGCTCCTCAGCTCAGGCCTTCGTCATCCCCGCGTAGGCGGGGACCCAGGGCGGCAAGCGTCGCGCCAGCTGGGTTCCCGCTTCCGCGGGAATGACGAAGCAATTTGGTCCAGCCTTACAGCTGGATGATGACCGTCTTGGTCTCCTGGTAGGCCTCGAGGCCCTGCAGGCCCTGCTCGCGGCCGATGCCCGATTCCTTGTAGCCGCCGAATGGCAGCGCGGTGTCGATCACCGCGTGGCAGTTGCCCCACACGGTGCCCGACTTGATCTTGGAAGCGAGCCTGTGCATCGCGCTGACGTCCTTGGTCCAGACGCCGGCGCCGAGGCCGTAGCAGGTGTCGTTGGCCATCTTGGCCACTTCGTCGAGGTCCTCGAAGCGCTGCGCCACCACCACGGGGCCGAAGATTTCCTCGCGCACCACGCTCATCTGCGGGTTCACGTCGGCCAGGATCGTCGGGTTGACGTAGTAGCCGCCCGGGGAGTCGGGAACGTCGCCGCCCATCACCACGCTGGCGCCGTCGCGCTTGCCGGCCTCGATGTAGCCCAGCACGCGGTCATGCTGCTCTTTCGACACCAGCGGACCCATGTGGCCTTCGGGATCGAGGCTGGCGCGCGGGGCCCAGAAGCCAGCCGTCTGCGCCATGCCTTCGAGCACCTGGTCGAAGATCGACTTGTGCGCGAACAGGCGCGAGCCGGCGACGCAGACCTGGCCGGCGTTGAAGAAGATGCCGCCGGCGACGCCCGGGGCGGTCGCGGCGACGTCGACGTCGGGCATGACCACGACCGGGCTCTTGCCGCCCAGTTCGAGCGTCACGCGCTTCATGGTGTCGGTGGCGTTCTTGTTGATCACCTTGCCGATCTCGGTCGAGCCGGTGAAGGCGATCTTGTCGACGTCCGGGTGCTTGACCATGCGGTCGCCCGCGGTGTGGCCGTTGCCGGTGATGATGTTGATCACGCCCGCCGGGAAGCCGGCCTTCTGGACGAGGTCGGCGAGCCGCAGCGCGGTGAGGCTGGTCTGCTCGGCCGGTTTGAGCACGGTGCAGCAGCCGGCGGCGATCGACGGGGCGATCTTGAGGCACGCCATCAGCAGCGGGAAGTTCCACGGCACGATCTGCGCGGTCACGCCGACGGGTTCCTTGACGGTGTAGCTGAACACGGTGCCGGTCGGCATCGTGTAGGGCTGGATCACCTGGCCGCCGGTCTTGCTGGCCCAGCCGGCCATGAAGCGGATCTGGCTGATCGCGCCGGGGACGTCGACCATCGCCGCCATGCCCTTGGGCTTGCCGTTGTCGATCGCTTCCAGCTCGGCGAGCAGGTCGGCGTCTTCCTCGAGCAGGTCGGCGAGGCGGTGCATGGTCCGCTCGCGGACCATCGGCGGCAGGCCGTACCAGCGGTTGTCGTCGACCGCGGCGCGCGCCGCGGCGACCGCCCGGTCGACGTCCTTGTCCGAGGCGTCGACGACGTGGCCGACGACCTTGCCCGAGGACGGATCCTCGACGTCGATTACCTTGTCATGCGAGGAATCGACCCATTCGTTGTTGATGAACAGCTGCGGCTTGCGGGCCAGGAAGTCCTTGGCCTTCTGCGAGTATTCGCGCTGCGTGCGGTCGATGGTGGTGACTTCGTTCATTCTTCCTGGCTCCTCTTCCCGAAGCGATTCCCTGTATTTTGCGAAAACCCTAGCAGATCGCGCGGGCCGAGGCACCAGCGCGAGCTATCCTAACGGCCGTTACTATGGCTCGTTCGGCGAGTCGAATCCTCATGTCCGGCCCCGCTTTTCGAGCGCCTTGTCCTCGTTCGCCCGCCTGATCACGTACTGGCGGATCGCTTCGGCGTCGGCCGGGGTCACCGCCACCTTGAACGAGACCATGCCGTTATGCCGGAGCGCGCCGTCGATGACGATCGCCTTGATCGCGTCGGCGCCGGCGATCGTGCCCGAATGCCTGAGATCGGGGTTGAGCGCGCCGGCGACCGCGGCATCGCCATGGCATACCGAGCAGTAGCGGGCGAACAGGTCCGCGCCGCGCGCTGCCTGCGCGTCGGTGCCGGTGAACGCCGGCGGGTCGAGCACGCGCCGGCCCAGCGGGGGGGCCGGAGGCAGCTTGCCGCCGGCGCCGAGCTTGAACACCAGCAGGCGGCTGATGTTGCGCGGGATGCCGCTGACCGAGCTGAGGATGCCCGGGGCGATGTCCCACACGCCGCCCCAGCCGGCGAGCACGGCGACGTACTGCTCGCCGTCGATCGCATAAGTCATCGGCGCGGCGATCACTCCGGTCTGGGCCGGGAACGACCACAGCTTCTGCCCCTTGTCGGCGCTGTAGGCGACGAATTCTTCGGTCGCGGTGCCCTGGAACACGAGGTTGCCGGCGGTCGCCAGTGTGCCGCCGTTCCACGGCCCCTTGTAGGGCACGCGCCAGGCTTGCTTGCGCGCCACCGGATCCCATGCGACGAGCGCGCCCTTGGTGGCGTCGATGTTCATCTGCCGGAACGCCGGGTCGGCCGGCATGGCGGTGGCCGCGCCGTCGAGGCCCGTCTGGAAGCCGATGTCCGATTCCCGCCAGCCCTTGGCCGCCTTGAACGGGAAGGCGGCGAGGTTGGCCGGGATGTACATGTAGCCGGTCCGCGGCGAGAAGCTCATCGGCTGCCAGGAATGCGCGCCGCCCGCGCCGGGCAGGCTGACCCACAGCTTGCCGGTCTGTTCGTAGCGCGCCTCGGGATTGATCGCCGGCCGCCCGGTGACCGGGTCGATGCCGGTCGACCAGTTCATCTCGGTCCACGGCGTGGCGGAGATGAACTTGCCGGTCTTTGCGTCGAGGATATAGAAATAGCCGTTCTTCGGCGCGTGCAGCACGACATGGCGCTGCTCGCCGTCGATGGTGAGATCGGCGAGCGTGATCTGCGCGTCGCTGTCGTAATCCCAGCGGTCCTCCGGCGTTTCCTGGTAATGCCAGGCGTATTCGCCGGTATCGGCGTCGACCGCGACGATCGAGCTGGTGTAGAGGTTGTCGTCGCCTTTCGGGCCGCCCTTGTTGCGGCCGTTCGCCGCCGGGTTCCACGGCTCGGCGTTGCCCGTGCCGAACAGCACCAGGTTGGTGGCGGGATCGTAAGTGATCGAATCCCACACCGTGCCGCCGCCGCCGAGCTTCCACCATTCGCCGCCCCAGGTCTTCGCGGCGCGTTCCATCGCCTCGTTCTCGAAGTCGTCGTCCGGGTTGCCGGGCACGGTATGGAAGCGCCAGACCTCGTCGCCGGTCGCCCAGTCGAACGCGGCGATGAAGCCGCGCGCGCGGTATTCGGCGCCGGCCGAGCCGATGAGCACCTTGCCCTTGGCGACGCGCGGGGCGCCGGTGATCGTGTAGCTCCTGGTGTCGGGCACCACGGTCCTGGACCAGGCGACCTTGCCGTCGGACTGGTTGAGCGCCACCAGCCGCCCGTCGAGCGTGGCGACGTAGACCTTGTCGCCATAGAGCGCGACGCCGCGGTTGACCGCATCGCAGCAGGCGACCGCGAGCGTTTCGCGCGGGACTTCGGGGTCGTAGGCCCACTTCGGCCGGCCGGTCCGTGCGTCGAAGGCCAGCACCTTGCTCCACGCGGTCGAGACGTAGAGCACCCCGTCGTGCATCAGCGGCGTCGCTTCCTGCCCGCGCGCGGTGTCGAGGTCGGCGTACCAGGCGAGGCCGAGGTCCTTGACGTTATCGGCGTCGATCCGCGTCAGCGGGCTGAAACGCTGCTCGGCCCGGTCGCGGCCATAGGTCAGCCACTCGTTGCCGTCGGCGGCGGCGATCATCGCGTCGGTCACGCCCGCGGTCGGCGGGGCCGAGACTTCGGGCGTGTCGACGACCTTCTTGCACCCGGCCAGCGCGAGCGCGGCGCAGGCGGCGATGAACCATTTCGAACGCTTCATAGTCCCTCCCAAGGATCCCAAGCGTGAGAACCTGTCCAACAAGACTCGTCATCGCGAGCCCGCGAAGCGGGCGAGGCGATCCAGGGACGGCTCGGTGCGGCCCTGGATTGCCGCGGGGCCCAGGGCCCCTCGCAATGACGAATGGATGAGACGGCCATACCCTAACCCCAGCGATTGATTTCCGGCCCCGGCGCGAAGCTGTGCGCGGGGTTGGCGGTGGTGGCGCGGGCCAGCGCCGCCTGCACGCTCGGCCGCGCCTCGGCGCGGTCCATCCACGCCAGGCAGCGGTCCTGCCCGGCGAAGGCATCGGCCTCGAGTTCGCGCATCGAGCGCAGCCAGGCGCAAGTTTCGAGATCGGCGATCGAGAACGGCCCCATCAGCCATTCGCGCCCGTCGGCCAGCTGCGCCTCGATCCGCGCGGCGAACTGCGCCACCTTGGCTTTCGAATCCTCGACCTTGGCGGCATCGATCACGCCGTCGCGCAGCTCCTGCCAGCGCTTGCGCTGGTCCTCGCTGGCGATGGTGGCGAGCAGCGCCGCGAATTCGCCATGCCCCGTCGCCGCCAGCCGCGCTTGCGAATGCGCCAGGTTGCCGAGATAGGCGACCGCGGGCGACAGCCGTTCGGTCGCCTGGCGGCACCACATCAGCATCTGCCAGCGGGCATAGGGATCGGCCGGCTGCAGCCCGCAGCCGCCCGCCGCTTCGTCGAGGTATTGCGCGAGGAACACCGCCTCGCTCATCGCCTCGCCGTTCGCGACCAGCACCGGGCCTTCGCCCTCGACCGCGTATTCGAGCGCTTGCGCCACTTCGACCCCCGGCAGCGCATGGCGCTCGCCCGCCAGGAGGTCGATCGCCCGGCATTCGATGGCGAGCCCGCTTTCCGCGAGCGCGGCGAGCACCGAGAGCGACGGCCCGTTGGGCTCGCCATGGTAGAGCACCGGCGCGCTTGAGGAATCTGGCATCAGCCGACTTCCTCCATCACCAGCCGGTAGCGCGTGGCGAGGTCGGTCGTGCCCATCGCCCAGGTCCGCTGCACCGCCGGGCGCTGGTACACGCGCTTGAGCCAGGCCATGATGTTCGGCGTCTTCTCGCGGCTGGCGAGGTCGGGCTGCGAGACGGGCAGCGAATAGGTCGAGTTGAACACGTTGATGTCGGCCAGCGAATAGCCGTCAGTCGCGACATAGTCGCGCCGCCCCAGCTCTTCCTCGAGCATGGCGATGCCGAGCGCCACGCGGCGGCGGCTCTCGGCCAGTTCCTCGTCCGAAAAGTCGCCTTCGATCGCCTTCCTCCAGGCGCGGCGGCGTTCGGGGAGGGGAATGCGCTCGATCGCCGCTTCCAGCTCCTCGCGCGGCAATTGGCGGACCTTGGGCCCGACGAACACGCTCCAGCCCAGCATCGAGAAACTCGGGCCGAGCCACTGGTCCATGAACTTCATCCACCAGCGCACTCGCCAGCGGTCCTGCGGGTCGGCCGGCATCAGCGCGGGGCCGGGGAACGCCTCGTCGACGTATTCCATGATCGCCGTGCTTTCGGTCAGCACCAGCTTGCCGTGGGTCATCGCCGGGATCGTGCCCTGCGGGTTGATCGCGAGGTATTCGGGCTTGTGCTGGTCGAACGCCAGCATGTTGATGTAGCGGCTGGTCCAGGCGACGCCCTTTTCCTCGAGCGCCAGCATCGGCTTGCCCGAGTTGGCGTTCGGCTCCCAGTGGTAGAGCGTAACGTCGGCCATGTCCTCTCCGCGCCGGCGCGCCTCTTTGGGCTGCCGATTTTGTATGCGGCGCTTACAATCGCCGCGCGAGTCCGGTCAAGCATCGCTGCAGGTGCGAAATTCCCCGTTGCGGGCCGCCGCCCGTTGGGCCTATGAATCGCCCGTCAGCCGAGCGCGAGCCCGCGTTAAGACCCTGGCTTTGCAACAGCATTGGCATGACAGGATTCCCGATGACCACAAAGCTGCCTTCGCGCGCCGACCATGTCGGTTCGTTCCTGCGTCCGCAAAGCGTGATCGAGGCGCGCGCGCACCGCGCCGCCAACAACATTTCCTACGAAGACCTGCGCGCGATCGAGGACGAAGCGATCGCCGAACTGGTGAAGTGGCAGGAAGGCCTCGGCCTGAAAGCGATCACCGACGGCGAGTTCCGCCGCTATTTCTTCCACACCGACTTCCTGCTCCAGCTCGCCGGGGTCGAGGAGCACGGCGGCATCGCCAGGGCATTCAAGAACGTGGCCGGGATCGACGTGCATTTCGCCCCGCCGAAGTTGATCGTCAGCGGCAAGGTGCGCCACGTCAAGCCGATCCAGCGGGCCGATTTCGAATATCTCGCTTCGCTCACCCATGAGACGCCCAAGGTCGCGATCCCCAGCCCGACCATGCTCCACTTCCGCGCCGGGCGGGAGGGCATCCCCGAAGACGTCTATCCGACGATGGAGGAATTCTACGCCGACGTCGCGCAAGCCTTCCGCGAGGAAGTGGCCGACCTTGCCGACGCCGGCTGCCGCTACATCCAGCTGGACGACACCAATCTCGCCTACCTGTGCGACGAGAAGCACCGCGAGGATGCCCGGCGCCGGGGCATGGACCCGGACGACACCCCGCGCCAGTATGCCAAGCTGATCAACGAGAGCTTTGCCGGCGCGCCGGCCGACATGATCAGGGCGATCCACTTGTGTCGCGGCAACTTCCGTTCGAGCTGGGCGGCCGAGGGCGGTTATGAGCCGGTCGCCGAGATCATGTTCAACGAGCTCGAGATCGACGTCTTCTTCCTCGAGTACGACGATGCCCGCTCGGGCGACTTCGCCCCGCTGCGCTTCCTGCCCAAGGGCAAGACCGTGGTGCTCGGCCTCGTCACCACCAAGCTTGGGCAACTCGAATCGAAGGACGAGATCAAGCGGCGGATCGACGAGGCGGCGAAGTTCGCCCCGCTCGACCAGCTGGCATTGAGCCCGCAATGTGGCTTTGCCAGCACGGTCCACGGCAACGAAATCACCACCGAGCAGCAGGCGGCGAAGATTCGCCTGGTGGTCGAGGTGGCGGAGGAAGTCTGGGGCTCGGTCCCGGCGATGGCGGACTGAGCCGCTGAAAGCCCCCTCCTCTTCAGAGGAGGGGGTTGGGGGTGGTGGCGGCTCGAAGAGCCGTGTGTGCCTCGGCACCACCCCGCTGCGACTAGGCGCCGCTACGCGCCGCCAAGTCTCGCTCCCCTCCTCTGAAGAGGAGGGGGACTATCCGGCCTTCGGCAGGTTGAACACCTTCTCGGCGTTCTCCTGCATCAGCATTTTCTTGTGCTCGGGGGAAAACTGCATCCGGTCGTAGGCGGCGACTTCGTCGTAGCTCTGCTGGTAGGGGTAATCCATCGCGTAGAGCACGCGCTCGGGCCCCAGCACGTCCATGCAGAACCTGATTGCCGGTTCCCAGGCGACGCCGCTGGTGGTGATCCAGATGTTGTTGCGGAAGTAGTGGCTCACCGGGTGCTGCAGCTTGACCGGCGGCTGCCCGCCGCGCAGCCCGGCGCGGTTGTCGGCGTTCCCCTGCATCCAGTCGAAGCGGTAGAGTTGCAGCGGCATGCATTCGCCCATGTGGCCGATGACCAGGCGCAGCTTGGGGAAGCGGTCGAACGCGCCCGAGAAGATCAGGGCCATTGTGTGCAGCCACACGTCGTGCGGAAAGCCGCCGAGCGCGCCGAAGAAGCCGCGCGTCTCGTAATGGGGTGCGTTGAACGGCGCGGTCGGGTGGATGTAGAGCGCCGCGTCGTTGGCCTCCAACGCCTCGAGGATCGGCCAGTATTCCTGCTCGTCGATATAATGCCCCTGGAAGTGCGAATTCAGCACCGCGCCGTTGAGGCCGAGCGTCTTCATCGCCCGCTCGATTTCCCTGACCGACCCGGCGACGTCGCGCGGATCGAATGCGGCGAGGGCGGAGAAGCGGTCGGGGTGCTTGCGGCAGGCCTCGGCGGCGATGTCGTTGGCCTCGCGGGCGAGCGGGGTGCCCTCGCCGGGGCGAACGACCTGCACGCCGGGCGCGGTCAGGAGCAGCAACTGCCGGTCGATGCCGTATTCGTCCATGTGCGCAAGCCGCAGGTCACCGAGATCCTGGAGCATTTCCTGCAAGCTCGGCATGCGCGAGAACATGCCCGCCATCTTCAGTGAATCGTCGCCCTTTGCCTCGCCGCTCTCGAAGTATTCGACTTGGCGCTTGACCAGCGCGGGGAAGGTCCAGGCTTCTTCGGTGGCGATGCGCTTGTAGGGCGCCTCGCGGTCGACGTGCCCCGCGCGCGGGGCGAGGCCGATCCGCGTGCGGTGGCTGAAGTCTTCCTTGAAGTGGCCCTTCAGGCCCTTTTCGCTCCCGTCCGGCAGCAGCGGCATCGCACGTCCCCTTCAGAACATTCCGTTGTCGTTCTTCGCCGCTTCCGGCACTTCCTGCATCACGTCCCAGTGCTCGACGACGTAGCCGTCCTTGATCCGCAGGATGTCGACCACGGCCCAGCCGCGCTCGTCCTTGCGGCGGCGGAAATGGTGGTGCACCGCGACGAGGCCCTCGCCGCCCTCGGCGTCGCCATGGATCACGCGCTTCACGTCGTGGGTCAGTTCGGGGTTGTTCCTCACCGCGGCGGCCAGCACCTCGAGCGTCGCGTCGCGCCCGGTCGGGGCGTTGGGATTGTGCTGGATATAGTCCGGGTGGACCCAGCACATGAACGCGTCGACCGGATTGTCCTGGTGGTGGAACAGCTCGATGAAGCGTGTCGCCACTTCGCGTACCGAGAGGCTTTCCCGGTCCGACGTGTCGCGCGGGTCGAATCCGGGCATCACTCAGGCGATCCGCATCATCTCCCCTCCCCGGCGGGGAGGGGTCGGGGGTGGGGGAGCGCGCCGCAGGCGCGCGTCCAGGCCACCGGCGCGGCGGGGGGGCGCCCCCCCCCCCCCCCCCCCCCCCGGGGGGGGGGGGGGGGGGGGGGGCGGGGTTTGGGTGGGGCCCGGGG